>Ga0316600_10000584_pt1 | contig 17448 bp, 19 predicted proteins | sample OWC_soil_day5_CT_FD_207652 | JGI IMG/M metagenome (GOLD analysis project Ga0316600, IMG submission 207652) | Wetland soil microbial communities from Old Woman Creek delta, Ohio, United States - OWC_soil_day5_CT | ecosystem: Environmental > Terrestrial > Soil > Wetlands | place: USA: Ohio... | reverse complement strand
TCACTGCGAATTCAAAGAGGCGCAGCGCGCCTCGAAAACCCGTGCCTCAAACGCTGGCGCGGGCGCCATTGCTATGAACTGCGACCCGGCCGTCCGCTCGGCGGAGGCGGCAAGGGCTACAATTCCTCGCGTGTGAGGTTCATCGGTCAGCGATCTGGAACCGCCTCGCATACTCCCAGGCGCGCCTCATCGGCGCCCGCCGGAGCCGCAGCGGCCCCGGGGTTCTCCGGGAGCCCCGAAAAACCTCGACCGCTCAAGTATATGCAAGATGGGTGCGGCCCGTAAAACTGGAAAGCGGCAGGAACCGGCGCCAGCCTCGTCAGAGACCGGTGGCGGCGTCGCGCCCGACCGTGTCACCCATGTCGAGGTCGGGCCCGAGCACGCCGGTCAGCGCCTCGACAATTTCCTGATCCGGCTGGCGAAGGGCGTCCCGAAAAGCCATGTCTACCGCATCGTGCGCAGCGGCGAGGTGCGCGTGAATCGGGGGCGCGTCGCGGCGGACTACCGCGTGCAGCCAGGGGATGACATCCGGGTGCCCCCCTTGCGTACGGCGCGGCCGGCCGGCGGCACGCACGCGGCGCCAGTGCCGCCGCTGATGCCGCCCATCCTTTATGAGGACGACGACCTCGTCATCGTCGACAAGCCCGCCGGCCTGGCGGCGCATGGCGGCAGCGGGGTGGCCCACGGCATCATCGAACGCGTCCGCGCTGCGCGGCCGCGACAGACGTTCCTGGAACTCGCCCACCGTCTCGACCGAGAAACCTCCGGCATTCTGATGCTCGCGAAGTCAAGACGCGCCCTGCAGTCGCTGCACGAGCAGCTGCGGGAAGGCGAGGTGGACAAGCGCTACCTGCTGCTGGTGGCGGGGGACTGGGTCAATGACCGCCAGCACGTGCGGCTAGCACTGACCAAGTTCGTCAACCGCACCGGCGAACGGCGGGTCGCCGTGGATCCGGAAGGATCCGCCTCGCACACGATCTTCACACTGAAGCAGCGGCTCGGCGGCTTCTCGTTGCTGGAGGCGGAACTCAAGACCGGGCGTACGCATCAGATCCGCGTCCATGTGGCGCACCTGGGCTTTCCGATTGTCGGCGACGACAAGTACGGTGATTTCGAGCTGAACCGGAGGTTCGCCCGGGGCGAGTTCGGTCCGCGCTTCGGACGCATGTTCCTGCATGCCTGTTCGACGCGGCTGGTACATCCGGTCAGCGGTGATTCGCTGGCGCTTGTCAGTGCACTGCCGGAAGACTGCTCCGCGATCATCAAGGCCCTTGCCGCGCGCGAACATGCCACGTCCGTTTGACCTCGTCGTCTTCGATTGGGACGGCACCGTCGTCGACTCGACCGCGATGATTGCGCGGTGCATCCAGAAGGCCGCCGCCGACCTCGGCCTTACGGTACCGACGATCGAGCAGGCGAACCATGTGATCGGTCTCGGTCTTCAGGACGCACTGGCCGGTGCGGTGCCCGAGCTGACCGCGGACCGCATCGAAGCCTTCAGCGCACGCTACCGGCATCACTACTTTGCGGTCGAACCGGAGATTGTGCTTTTCGATGGCATCCGTGAACTGCTGGTCGAACTTGCCGAAAGCGGCGCCCATCTCGCGGTGGCGACCGGCAAGAGTCGCCGCGGACTAGATCGTGCGTTCTCAGCCACCGGGCTCGGCATGTTCTTCTCGTCTTCGCGCTGTGCCGATGAAACCCATCCGAAGCCGCATCCGGCGATGCTCACCGAGCTCACCGAGGAGCTCGACGTTCCGGCGCAGCGCACCGTGATGATTGGCGACACGACGCACGACCTCGCAATGGCGCGGTCGGCGGGAACGGCGTCGATCGGCGTGACCTATGGCGCTCACCCGCGCGACCAGCTTGAAACGCTCGGACCGCTGGCGCTCGTCGAGAACGTGGCCGGACTGCGCCCATGGCTGCTCAAGGTGCGCTGATTCCGCTCTGCCCGTCGGACGCGCTGGTGGACCGGGGCGGGGGCGTGCGGTTCTCCGTGGTGTTCAGGGGGGAGATGGCGCCGGCCTTCGCGATCCGGCATGGAGGGAAGGCCTTTGCCTACCTGAATCGCTGCGCCCACGTCGCCATGGAACTCGACTGGCAGCCGGGAGAGTTTTTTGAACCCGACGCCGAGTTCCTGATCTGTGCGACGCACGGTGCGTTGTACGACCCGGCCACGGGCGGGTGCCGCGGCGGGGCCTGCGCCGGTCATGGCGGACTGCGACCGATCACAGTGATCGAGGCCGCGCAGGGTGTCTGGTGGCTGCCCGATGCGCAGACGCAGCCGTTGCCGGACGGGCCGGCGCCGGGCGACGCTCGCTAAGCGAGCAGCGAGAACACCACGGGGCGACGGTCGATCGGCGGGCGCTCAACGGCAGCGCGCCACCCGGCGATCGACTTCGTCATCACGTACTCCGATACGCCGGTGAGATCAGCGGCCACGGCGAGGCGCGTACCGGCCGCACACGTCGCGACGATCGCGTCGAACATCGCGCCGCTGCGATAGGGCGTCTCGATGAAGATCTGCGTCTCGCCAGAGCGCGAGTCGCGTTCCAGTGCCTGCAGTCGCTGCGCGCGTTCTGCTGCCGGCACCGGCAGGTAGCCATGAAAGCAGAAGCGCTGGCCGTTGAGGCCGGCGCCCATCAGGGCGAGCAGCAGCGCTGAGGGGCCGACCAGGGGTCGCACGCGGATCCCCAGGCGATGTGCGGCGGCGACCAGTGTCGCGCCCGGGTCGGCGACAGCAGGGCAGCCGGCCTCCGAGACCAGCGCGCCATCGCGTCCACCGCTCACGGGCTTCAGCCAGTCGCTGATGGCGCGGCCATCCGGCGCGTGTCCGATCTCGACGATGTCGAGTTCGCGCAACGGCCGCGGGTGCTCGATGTCCTTCAGGAACGCGCGCGTCGTCTTCGCGCTTTCCGCCAGAAAGTACGTCAGTCCGCGCGCGATCGCCACGACCTCCGCTGGCAGCACCGCGTCGCGTGTTGCTTCGGCAATCGGACAGGGCAGCAGGAACAGGGTGCCGGCCATGTCAATGCGAAGGCGGAATCTCGACCCCCGCAGCCGCGAGCATCGACACGAGCCGGATCAGCGGCAACCCGATCAGGGCGGTGGGGTCGTCGGACTGCACGCGCTCCACCAGCGCTATGCCGAGGGACTCGATCTTCGCGGCGCCGGCGCAGTCGTACGGTTGGTCCAGACGGAGGTATCGCTCCAGCGCCGCACGCGGCAGCGACCGCATATGGACCGTCGTCGGAACCGAGTCGACCTGCACGTGCGAAGCGGCAGGACCAATGACGGCCAGCGCGGTGTGAAAGACAACCTGCTTGCCCTGCATGCGTTCGAGCTGCGCCAGCGCGGCGGCATGCTCCAATGGCTTGCCGAGTGCCGCACCATCGAGTTCGGCCACCTGGTCCGACCCGACGACAATGCACTGCGGCCGCAGGGCATGGACCGCCTTAGCCTTGGCGACCGCCAGGCGCCATGCCGTGTCACGAGGAGCTTCGCCGTTGAGCGCCGCTTCGTCGACCTCCGGAGCATGAACCTCGAATTCGAGGCGCAGCCGCTGCAGCAGTTCGCGACGGTAGCGCGAGGTGGAGGCGAGTACGATTCGAGGCGGACTCATGGCGCGCGCAGTGTAGCGGCGCCGAACCGCGTTCTCGCTATCCCGTGCCCTCCGTCACGCCGCTCCTAGTGGATGTCTACGAACTGGCCCGCGAACGGCGGACCATCGAGGGCGATCTGGCGCTTGCCGACCTCAAGCGACTGGCCGCGTCGCTGTTGCGAACCGAAGGTTCGTTGCGGTACCGGATCCGCGGTGAAATCGATGAGCAGGGACGACCGGGCGCCGGGATGCAACTGTCGGCCACCCTGCGGCTCGAGTGCCAGCGCTGCAACCAGGAGCTCGATTACGTCTTGCGGCGGGATGCGCACTTCCGGTTCGTCAGCAGCGAGGACGAGTTGAACGCACTGCCGATCGATGACGATGACGTCGACGAGATCGTCGGCTCCCAGCACATGGATGTCGCCGCCTGGATCGAGGACGAGGCGATTCTGTCGCTGCCGCTCGTGCCGCGGCATGACGACTGCCGCCCGGCGGTTCCGCTTGTCGCAACGCCGGACGGGGATGACGGGGAAGAGAAGCGCCCGAACCCGTTTGCAGCGCTCGCCAGCCTGAAGGCCGCACGCAAGCCTGGCTGAGTTGCACGGGGTTCCGTTAGCGGGCCGGCTCGGGTACAATTTTCCGTTTTCTTTTCACGGGGTTAGCTATGGCTGTCCAACAGAACAAGAAGTCGGCGTCGAAGCGCGGAACGCATCGCGCGCACGACTTCCTCAGCAACCCGCCGACGGCCATCGAGCCGACGACGGGTGAAGTGCATCGTCGTCACCACATCAGCCCGAATGGTGTCTATCGCGGCAAGAAGGTCCTGCAGACCAAGAACGACGAGTAAGCTTCTTCGATCAGCTTCCTGATCGGTCGAGCCCTCGTGCGCGTACGCTCGCGCGTCGAATTTCAACCCAATATTGACTGTCCACGGCGCATTTCCTGCGCCGTGAGTCATTCTTCGCGGTGACCGTTCGCATCGCCATCGATTGCATGGGCGGGGATCACGGTGTCTCCGTCACGGTGCCGGCTGCGCTGCGCTTTGCCGCCGAGGAGCCGGACGTCTCACTGCTGCTGGTCGGCCGCGCCACGGAGGTCGAGGCGGCGGTGGGCAAGGCCACGCAGCGCGTTGAGGTCGTGCACGCCGAGGAAATCGTGGAAATGAACGATCCCCCGGCCATTGCGCTGCGCACCAAGCGCAATTCGTCGATGCGGGTCGCGGTCAACCTGGCCAAGGAAGCACGGGCCGATGTCGTGGTCAGCGCGGGCAACACGGGCGCGCTGATGGCGATGTCGCGCTTCGTGCTGAAGACGCTGGACGGCATCGACCGCCCGGCCATCGCGGGAGTGATCCCGAACCAGTCAGGCCGCGGCACGACGATGCTGGACCTCGGAGCCAACGTCGACTGCGGCCCGGATCATCTGCTGCAGTTCGCCGTGCTCGGCTCGGCCCTCGTTGCCGCGATCGAGGAGCGCGACCGTCCGACCGTTGGCCTGCTCAATATCGGCGAGGAGATGATCAAGGGCAATGAGGTCGTCAAGCAGACGGCAGACCTGCTGCGCGCAAGCCCGCTCAACTTCTACGGCAATGTCGAAGGCAATGACATCTACACGGGCACGACCGACGTCGTCGTCTGCGACGGCTTCGTCGGCAACGTCGCGCTGAAGACGTCGGAGGGCCTGGCACAGATGCTTGGCGGCTTCGTGCGCGAGGAATTCAAGCGGGACCCACTGTCGCGCGTGATGGCGCTCGCGGCCTATCCGGTCCTTGCCCGCTTTCGCCGTCGGGTCGATCCGCGTCGCTACAACGGAGCGAGCCTGCTCGGACTGCGCGGACTGGTCGTCAAGAGCCACGGTTCAGCTGACCAGATCGCCTTTGGCGTGGCCCTGCGGCGCGGTTACGAAGAGGCGCGTCACCGCGTGCTGGAGCGCACGATCGCCGCGATGCAGCCCTTCGTGGCTCAACTCGAGCAGATGCACAGGCGCCGACCGGAAGCTGCCGAGCAGGACGCATGAAGCGCCGTTACGCGCGCATCGTCGCCACCGGTTCGGCACTGCCCGGACGTGTGGTTACCAACGATGAGCTGGCTCGCGAGCTCGCCGGCCGTGGCATCGAAACGTCGGATGAGTGGATCGTCGCGCGGACGGGAATCCGGCAGCGGTATATCGCACAACCGGGGGTTGGCTCTGCCGAACTCGGCGCACGCGCGGCGCAGACGGCGCTGCAATCGGCCGGGTTGGCGGTCGACAGCGTCGATCTCATCATCGCAGCCACCTCGACGCCGGACCAGATATTCCCGAGCTGCGCCTGCCTGATCCAGGCGCGTCTCGGTCATCCGGGCTGTGCCGCGTTCGATGTTCAGGCGGTGTGCAGCGGCTTCGTCTACGCGCTCGCCGTCGCCGAGTCGATGATCGTCGCGGGTAAGCACCGGCGCGCGCTGGTGGTCGGCACCGAAGTGTTCTCGCGCATCCTCGACTGGAACGACCGCTCGACCTGCGTGCTGTTTGGCGACGGTGCGGGCGCGGTTGTGATTGAGGCCTCGGACCAGCCCGGCATCGTGGCGAGCGAACTGCGCGCCGACGGCAGCCAGGCTGGCATCCTGTGCGCCGCGGGACGCATCAGCCACGGCGCCATTGAAGGGACGCCGTATCTTGCGATGGATGGCCAGGCCGTGTTCAAGCTAGCGGTGTCTGCCCTTGGAGCCTCCGCGCTCGATGTCCTGGCGCAGGCGCAGGTCAAGACAGCCGAGCTTGACTGGTTCATTCCGCACCAGGCCAACATCCGCATCATGAACGCGATCGCGCGACGACTCGGACTGCCCGACTCGAAGGTCGTTGCCACGGTCGATCGGCACGGCAACACTTCTGCGGCATCGGTGCCCCTTGCGCTTGACGTCGCCGTTCGAGACGGCCGCATTCGAACCGGCGACCTGGTGATGCTCCAGGGAGTCGGGGGCGGATTCACGTGGGGATCTGTTTTGCTCAGGTGGTGATCAATTGAAAATTGCTTTCGTTTTCCCGGGCCAGGGTTCGCAGTCCGTCGGCATGCTGGCTAGCTTCTCCGACAATCCGGCCGTGGAGTCCGTGCTGGATCGAGCCTCGGCCGCACTCGGCGAGGACCTGCGTTCCCTCATCGCGGACGGGCCCGCCGAGAACCTGAACCTCACCGTCAATACGCAGCCAGCCATGCTGGTGGCGGCCTTCGCAATGTATGAGGCGTGGCGTGCAGCAGGCGGTGCCGAGCCCGTGCTGATGGCGGGACACAGCCTCGGTGAATACACGGCACTGGCGGCCGCCCGCGCGCTGACACTCGAGGATGCGGTGCGGCTCGTGCGATTTCGCGCGACCGCAATGCAAGAGGCGGTGCCGGTCGGCGTTGGCGCCATGGCGGCGGTGATGGGCCTCGCCGACGACGACGTGCGCCTCGCCTGCGAGGAGGCCGCCGGTGGTGAAATGGTACAGGCGGTAAACTTCAACGCGCCGTCGCAGGTGGTTATCGCCGGGCACAAGGGGGCCGTCGAGCGCGCCTGTGCGGCCGCCAAGCAACGAGGAGCGAAGCGCGCCTTGATGCTGCCGGTGTCGGCGCCGTTTCACTCGTCACTGATGCAGCCCGCGGCGGATCGCCTGCGGCAGTACCTCGCCTCGGTGAAGATCGCCGCGCCGGCCGTGCCCGTGATCAACAATGTCGATGTCCAGACCGAGTCGTCGGCGGATCGCATCGTCGATGCCCTGTCGCGCCAGGCCGCGAGCCCGGTGCGCTGGGTGGAGACAGTGCAGCAGCTGGCACGCGAAGGCGTGACGCATGTCGTCGAGTGCGGTCCGGGCCGGGTACTGTCCGGACTCACGAAGCGGATCGAACCCGCGCTCGAAAGTCTGTCGGTGACCGATGCTGACAGCCTGGCTGCCGCGCTCGACACGCTCACGCCTCCCGGAGCCAATGCATGATGAATGTGTTCCAGCCCCTATGCCTGCAGGATGAGGTGGCGCTCGTCACGGGTGCGTCGCGCGGCATCGGACGTGCCATCGCCGAGCAACTCGCGCGCGCCGGTGCAACAGTTGTCGGCACAGCCACCACAGCGGCTGGTGCGGATGCGATTTCCGCGCGGCTCTCTGAACTCGGCGCGCGCGGCAAGGGCCTGGTCTTCGACGTCCGTGACGGTGCGCAGACCGAAGCCCTGATCGACGGCATCGCGAAGGACCACGGCAAGCTGTCGGTGCTCGTCAATAACGCCGGCATCACGCGCGACACGCTGGCGATGCGCATGAAGGACGACGACTGGGCCGCGGTGATCGACACCAATCTGTCGGGAGTCTTCCGGCTGAGCCGGGCCGTCATGCGCGGAATGATGAAGGCGAAGCACGGCCGCATCATCAACATCACCTCGGTCGTCGGCTCGAGCGGAAACGCCGGGCAGGCCAACTACGCGGCCGCCAAGGCCGGCGTGGCCGGCCTGACGAAGGCCCTGGCGCGCGAAGTCGGCAGCCGCGGTATTACGGTCAACTGCATCGCACCGGGCTTTATCGACACCGACATGACGCGCGCGCTGAACGAGCAGCAGACCCAGGCGCTGCTCGGCCAGATTCCGCTCGGCCGGCTCGGCCAGGCCGAGGACATCGGCGCGGCAGTGGTGTTCCTGGCCTCGCCGGCTGCGGCCTACATCACCGGTGCAACACTTCACGTGAACGGCGGGATGTTCATGAGCTGACCCTTCAAGCGATGCAGGGGCGCGAGTCGCCTCTGTTAGAATCCGCGCGCTTTTTTCGCCGGCCAAGAACATGGCGGTGCGCACCGGCGGCAGTACTTGCGCACATCGCGGCGCACCGCGAACACAGACGAGGCAGGAGAGGAGTCCATGGAGAACATTGAGCAACGGGTCAAGAAGATCGTCGCCGAGCAGCTCGGCGTCAACGAGGCCGACATCAAGAACGAATCGGCCTTCGTGGAGGACCTCGGAGCCGACTCGCTCGACACCGTCGAGCTCGTGATGGCGCTGGAAGACGAGTTCGAGTGCGAGATTCCGGACGAGGAAGCCGAGAAGATTCGCACGGTCCAGCAGGCCGTCGATTACATCAACGCTCACCTGAAGAAGGCCTGACGGCCGAGAAGGCATCCGCCAGGGGTTCGATGTCAGGCAAACGGCGAGTTGTTGTCACCGGCCTCGGGGTCATCAGTCCGCTTGGCAACGATGTACCGAGCACCTGGGCCGCGCTGCTCGCCGGGCGCTCCGGTATCGGTCCGATCACGCGTTTCGACGCCTCCGCCCTGAACTGCCGCATCGCCGGTGAGGTCAAGGGCTTCGACGTCACGACAGTGTTGTCGACCAAGGAGGCGCGCCATGTCGACACGTTCATCCACTATGGCGTCGCGGCGTCCGCCGAAGCACTCAAGGACAGCGGCCTCGAGGTCAGTGATTCGAACCGGGACCGCATCGGCTGCGTGATCGGTTCCGGCATCGGCGGACTGCCGATGATCGAGGACAATCACTCACAGCTGGTGAACCGCGGCGCGCGGCGCGTTTCGCCGTTCTTCGTGCCGGGTTCGATCATCAACATGATCGCCGGAAGCGTGTCGATCCGCTACGGTCTGCGCGGCCCCAATCTCGCGATCGTCACCGCCTGCACGACCGGCCTGCACTCGGTCGGGGAGGCCGGTCGCCTGATCGAATACGGCGATGCGGATGTGATGATTGCCGGCGGCGCCGAAGCATCGACCTCGCCGCTCGGCGTGGCGGGCTTCGACGCGATGAAGGCGATGTCCGCGCGCAATGACGACCCGGCGACGGCGAGCCGGCCGTTCGACAGAGACCGCGACGGCTTCGTGCTGGCCGAGGGTGCCGGCATCCTGGTGCTCGAGGAATACGAGCATGCGCGCCGTCGGGGCGCGCGGATCTACTGTGAGCTGGTCGGCTTCGGCATGAGCGCGGACGCACATCACATGACGGCGCCCGACATGGATGGCCCGCGGCGCTGCATGCTGGCGGCGCTGCGTAACGCCGGCGTCAATACGGACGAGATCGACTACCTCAACGCCCACGGGACATCGACACCCCTGGGCGACATCAACGAGACCAAGGCGATCAAGGCAGCGCTCGGCGACCACGCGCGTTCGCTCGTCGTCAACTCGACGAAGTCGATGACCGGCCATCTGCTCGGCGGAGCGGGCGGCATCGAGTCGGTGTTCACGGTGCTGGCGGTCCATCACCAGATGTCGCCGCCAACGATCAATATTTTCAACCAGGATCCGGAGTGCGATCTCGATTACTGCGCCAACGCCGCGCGGGACCTGAAGATCGGTGTCGCGCTCAAGAACTCGTTCGGTTTCGGCGGAACGAACGGCACCCTGGTTTTCAAGCGAATCTGAGTGATACTCGGCTGGACCGTCCTGCAGCCTTCGGCGCGGGAACGGCGGCTCTGGATGGCGGCCATCGCAGCTGCCGCCACGATTGCCGTCGTGCTGGCGATCGCTGCGCTCGCCCTGGATCCACGCCATCCGGCGCGACTTTGGGTCGCCGCCGGGATTGCCTTGGTCGCGGCCGGCTGGGGGGTGCGTGGGGCGCGCCAGGCCGCGGGACGCCACACGGAAGTGTCGGTTGCATCCGATGGGGCGGTGCAGGCGCGGCCGCTGAACGGGCGGGCCGACGCCCTCGAGGCCGCAGCCCGCTGCGCTTTCGTCGCCCCATGGTTGATAACCTTGAAGTCCGGTGGCATGTTGGTTCCCGTCTGGCCGGATGCCCTGTCTCCGGACGCATTCCGACGCCTGCACGCCTGCGCCCGCTGGGGTGGGTCCGGCGCGCCGGCAGGGGCTGACAACGACAAACGAACTGGAAACCACAATGACACGGCGCGCTGACGCCCGGCGCTGCACCTCGCAAATGGCCCTGGGCGACTGGGGCTGCTGCGGTCCTGCGGCGAGGCCGGGGCATGTCTGAGCGCGACGTCGACCAGCAACTGGTCCAGCGCGTACAACGCGGCGAAAAGGCGGCGTTCGATCTGCTGGTCATCAAGTACCAGCGCAAGATCTTCCGGCTGCTGTCGCGGTTGATCCGCGACCAGGCGGAGGTCGAGGACGTGGCGCAGGAGGCCTTCATCAAGGCCTACCGGGCGCTGCCGAATTTCCGTGGCGACAGCGCGTTTTATACGTGGCTTTACCGGATCGCGATAAATACCGCCAAGAACTGGCTGGTGTCCCAAGGCCGGCGCGCGCCGACCTCGACCGAGGCAGATATCGAAGAAGCTGAAACTTTTGACGACGGCGAGCAACTAAGGGATCTGAACACGCCGGATGCAATGCTGTTGACCAAACAGGTCGCAAATGCGGTGAATCGGGCGATCGAGCAGCTTCCCGAGGACCTCAAGACGGCCATCGTGCTGCGCGAACTGGAAGGACTCAGCTATGAGGAAATCGCCGAGACGATGAACTGTCCGATCGGAACGGTGCGTTCGCGTATCTTCCGGGCGCGGGAGGCCATCGCCGAGGAGTTGCGGCCGGTGCTCAATACAACCAAGGATCAGCGGTGGTAGGTGGTGAGATGAACAAGGTCCCTGTTGTGGCAGCTGCGCGCCCCGAATGCGAGCGGCTGTCGAGGCTGATGGACGGCGAATTGAGTCCGGATGAGGCAAACCGGTTGCTCGAATCGCTGTGCGTCGACACTGAGTTGCGCAGCCATTGGGCGGCGTATCACGTCGTCGGCGACGCGCTGCGATCGCACGAAGTCGCGGCCGAACATTCGGCTGCCTTCTGTTCGCGTGTCGCGGAAGCGATATCGCGTGAGCCGACGGTGCTGGCGCCGCGTGCGGCCACTCGCGGGTTGCCGCTGCGTCGCTACCTGGCGCCCGGATTGGCCGTGGCGGCCTCGGTTGCCGTCATCAGTTTCGTCGCCGTCCCGTTGCTGCGGACCACCGCACCGACACCTTCCGTGCAGCAAGCCACGATTCAGCCCTCGATCGCTCCGCCAACGGCTGAGGAAGGGGCGCGTCGCGCGGCAGCCACGGTAGCCAACGCGCGCGCAATGCAGGCGTATCTCGCGGCGCATCGCGAATTGACGACTGGAGCGGCGCTGCCGCGCGCCACCCCGTATCTGCGGACAACGACCGAACAAGCCGAAGCCCGTTGATGCAGCACTCCCATCTCGTACCTCGCTTTGCGGAGGCACTGAATCGCTGGCTGGCTGTGCTGATCTTCATCAGCGGTGCCGCCGTGTCGTATGGCGCGTTTGCGCAGGAGCGCAGCCGCATGCAGAGCGCTGTTCCGACCCGCTCCTCGCTGCAGTGGGTTCAGTCGATCCAGCAGGCGGCGGTCCGCGTGAACTACAGTGGCACGATCGTCTACCAGGCCGGCGGCGAGATGCGAACCTCGCGCATCACGCACCTTTTCGACGGCGCGCATTCGCACGAGCGCATCCAGACGATGGATGGCAAGCCGCGCGAGTACATCCGCCTGCGCACCGAGAGCAACGATGAGGTGCGCTGCCTGATCCCGGAGTCGCGCCGCGTCATCATCGAACATCGTGCTATCGAAGAGCCGTTTCCCGGCCTGATCGGCGCACCGGCCGAGGCGATACTCGAGCGCTACGACCTCAAGACCGGCGAGGTGGAACGGGTGGCCGGCATCGAGTGCCAGGTCCTGCTGCTCGAGCCTCGCGACCAGTTGCGCTACGGGTATCGGCTATGCGTCGACCGCGCTACCGGCCTGCTGCTGAAGGCGCAGACGGTGGGCGAGCGGCATGAAGTGTTGGAACAGGTCGCGTTCACCGATATCCGCATCGGCGAGCGCATCGATCGGTCACGATTGAAGCCGGCGTGGGCGACCGACGGCTGGACCGTCGAGAAGAGCGATTACCGGCGCGCCGACCTCGACAAGGCCGGTTGGGTCGTCCCGGCACCGGACGGTTTTAGCCGGACCAAGGAAGTGCTGCGGCGGATGGGCCCGAGCGATGCAATGCAGGTCGTCTTCAGTGACGGCCTGGCGACGATGTCGGTGTTCATCGAGCCATCTTCCGCGGGCACACCGGTGGTCGACGAAGTGCAGATGATGGGACCGACGGCGGTTTATGCCCGCCGGCTCGGGGAGGCCCTGGTCACGGTCATCGGCGAGGTGCCGCCGTCCGCGGTGCGGACGCTGGCAAAGTCGGTGGAGTTTCGTGGCCCGCGGTAAGCGGGCCGTTCATGCGCGTTGAGAAAGACAACAGAATGCTCAGAAGATTTGCTGCTGCCTTGTTTGCCCCGTTGCTGGTGCTGGCGACCCCGCTGCTTGCGCCCAGCGCGCATGCTCAGGCGACCCAGGTATTGCCTGACTTTGCCGACCTCGCCGAACGGGCAGGTCCCGCGGTCGTGAACATCCGCACCACCGCTCGCGTCGCGGCCAACGCCGGCGCGCTGCCGTTCCCGGACATCGACGAGAACGACCCGATGTACGAGTTCTTCCGGCGTTTTTTCCCGAATCCCCCGCAGCAAGGGCCGCGGCAGGGTCCCAACCAGGGACCGCGCCGTGATGTGCCGCGCGGGCTTGGATCGGGCTTCATCATTTCCGCCGACGGCTATGTGTTGACGAACGCGCATGTGGTGGACGGCGCCGACGACATCACGGTCACGCTCGCCGACCGCCGCGAGTTCAAGGGCAAGGTGATGGGGGCGGACCGACGCACTGATGTCGCACTGGTGAAGATCGAAGCTACCGGCCTGCCGAGCATCAAGATCGGCGACCCTAACAAGGTGCGCGTTGGCGAATGGGTCGCAGCCATTGGCTCCCCCTTCGGGCTCGAGAACACGGTGACTGCCGGCATCGTCAGCGCGAAGGCGCGCGAAACCGGGGAATTTCTGCCGTTCATCCAGACCGATGTTGCCGTGAACCCCGGCAATTCCGGTGGACCGCTGCTCAACATGCGTGGCGAGGTCATCGGCATCAACTCGCAGATCTTCACGACGTCGGGTGGCTACAACGGCATTTCCTTTGCGATTCCGATTGACGAGGCGATGAACGTGCAGCAGCAGCTGCGCGCCGCGGGCCGCGTGATCCGAGGGCGCATCGGCGTGGGCATTGAAGGCGTGTCGCGCGAGGTTGCGGAAGCGATCGGGCTCGGCGCTCCGCCGCGCGGCGCCATGGTGAACTCGGTGGAGAAAGACGGGCCTGCCGCCAAGGCCGGCTTGGAGCCCGGTGACGTCATCCTGCGCTTCGATGGCCGGGCGATCGAGCGTTCGAGCGACCTGCCGCGCATTGTGGGCGGCACCAAGCCCGGCACCAATTCCACGTTGACCGTGTTCCGCAAGGGCGCGCAACGCGACCTCAAGGTGCAGGTGGCCGAGATGCCGCAGGACCGTCCACGCAGCGCGCGCACGACGGAAACACCGAAGCCGGCGGCGCCGGCGAATGCGCTCGGGCTGGGAGTGTCCGACGTGTCGGCGGAGAAGATGAAGGAACTTGGCATCAAGGGGGGCGTCCAGGTCGACGCGGTCGACGGACTCGCCGCCTCGGCGGGCCTGAGGCCGGGCGACATCATCACGCAGATGAACAGTACCGACGTGCAGAACGCGCGCCAGTTCAACGAGGCCGTTGCCAAGCTTGATGCGAAGAAGGATGTTGCGGTGCTGGTGCGTCGTGGCGAGGCGTCGCGGTACGTGATCATCCGCCGCTGACAAGGCCATGACACGGTCGCGGTAAAATCCGCGACCGTACCGGCAGTAGGGGGTGTGCCTTGCGGTCACCCCCTTTTCTTTGCCCTCGACTGGGGCTGCCCCGCAACCGGCCCCTCGGAAGGGCCCCTTGGACCACCTGACTGCCCGGTTCAGCTCACAACGCATGCAGCACATCCGCAATTTCTCCATCATCGCGCACATCGACCACGGCAAGTCGACGCTCGCGGATCGCCTGATCCAGCGCTGCGGCGGCCTGTCCGATCGCGAGATGGAGGCGCAGGTGCTGGACTCGATGGATCTCGAGCGCGAGCGCGGCATCACGATCAAGGCGCAGACCGCCGCGCTCGAGTACGTCGCGGCCGATGGGCAGAAGTACAACCTGAACCTGATCGATACGCCAGGACACGTCGACTTCAGCTACGAAGTCAGCCGGTCGCTGTCGGCCTGCGAAGGCGCGCTGCTCGTCGTCGACGCCTCGCAGGGCGTCGAAGCGCAGACGGTTGCCAACTGCTACACCGCGATCGAGCTCGGTGTCGAGGTGCTGCCGATCCTCAACAAGATGGACCTGGCGTCGGCCAACGCCGAGGAAGCACGCGCCGAGATCGAGGACGTGATCGGCCTCGATGCCCATGACGCCATTCTGGCCAGTGCCAAGACCGGCATGGGCCTCGAGGACATCCTCGAGCGCATCATCGAGCGCGTTCCGCCGCCGAAGGGCGATCCGGCCGCACCGCTGCAGGCGCTGATCATCGATTCCTGGTTCGACAACTACGTCGGCGTTGTGATGCTGGTGCGTGTCGTCAACGGGTTGATCAAGCCGAAGGACAAGATCCTGCTGATGGCCAGCGGCGCCACCCACCTGGTCGAACAGGTGGGTGTGTTCACGCCCAAGTCGCGTTCCCGCGATCAGCTGTCGGCGGGCGAGGTGGGCTTCGTCATCTCGGGGATCAAGGAGCTGCGGGACGCGCACGTGGGTGACACGGTGACCCATGCGGGCAAGCCCGCCAGCGAGCCGCTACCCGGCTTCAAGGAAGTGAAGTCTCAGGTCTTCGCGGGGCTGTTCCCGGTCGAGTCCAACCAGTACGAGGCGCTGCGTGACGCGCTTACCAAGCTGCAGCTGAACGACGCTTCGCTGCACTTCGAGCCCGAGGTTTCGCAGGCGCTCGGCTTCGGCTTTCGCTGCGGTTTCCTCGGGCTGTTGCACATGGACATCGTGCAGGAGCGGCTCGAGCGCGAATACGACATGGATCTCATCACCACCGCGCCGTCGGTGGTCTACGAGGTACTGCTGCGCGACGGGACCGTGGTGTCGGTCGAGAATCCGTCGAAGATGCCCGACCCGGCCCGGATCGAGGAGATCCGCGAGCCGATCGTCGACGTCACGATCTTCGTGCCGCAGGAGTTCGTTGGCCAGGTAATCACGCTGTGCATCGGCAAGCGGGGCATCCAGACCGACCTCACGTATCACAGCCGCCACGTGATCCTGAAGTACGAGTTGCCGCTGGCCGAGATCGTGATGGACTTCTTCGACAAGCTGAAGTCGGTGTCGCGTGGCTATGCGTCGATGGACTACGAGTTCAAGGAATACCGCGCGGCCGACGTCGTCAAGGTCGACATGCTGATCAACGGCGACCGCGTTGATGCGCTGAGCGTCATCGTGCACCGGGCCAACGCGACCTACCGCGGCCGGGAGGTGACGGCCAAGATGCGCAAGCTGATCCCGCGGCAGATGTACGACGTGGCGATCCAGGCCTCGATCGGCGCCAACATCATCGCGCGCGAGGACGTCAAGGCGCTGCGCAAGAACGTGCTCGCCAAGTGCTACGGCGGCGACATCACGCGCAAGAAGAAGCTGCTCGAGAAGCAGAAGGCCGGCAAGAAGCGGATGAAGCAGGTCGGCACGGTCGAGATCCCGCAGGAAGCCTTCCTCGCGATATTGCAGGTAGAAGACAAATGAACTTTGCGTTGATCCTGTTCGTCCTCACCATATTCACCGGCGTTCTGTGGGTGGCGGACAAGCTGGTATTCGCCCGGCAACGGCGGGAGAGGGCGGCGCGCCTGCTGGCGGACTTCGACCAGCGCAACGCGGCTGCACTGACGCGCAAGGAGCCGATCGTCGAGCAGGAGCGCCGCAGCCTCGAAGAGGGGGCGACGCGCCAGCCGGCCTGGCTCGAATACACCGCGAGCTTCTTTCCGGTCATCCTGCTGGTCTTCATGCTGCGGTCGTTCCTGTACGAGCCGTTCCGCATCCCGTCGGGATCGATGCTGCCGACGCTGGAGGTGGGCGATCTCATCCTCGTCAACAAGTACCAATACGGCATTCGCCTGCCGGTCATCAACAAGAAGGTGATCGATATCGGGCAACCGAAGCGCGGCGACGTGATGGTGTTCCGCTTCCCGCTCAATCCGTCGCAGGATTACATCAAGCGGGTGGTCGGGCTGCCAGGGGACCGTATCGAATACATCAACAAGCGCCTGACCATCAATGGCAAGGAAGTGCCGCTCGGGAAGCTCGACAGCTACTACGACCCGGACCGCCTGCAGTACTACCTGCAGTTCCAGGAGCAGCTCGGCGAGGTCCAGCACCGGATCATCGTCCACGAGTCGGCGCCGGCCGGCCTCGGCGGCGGATTTCCGAACACCCACCCCGGGGCCTGTCAATACAGCGGTAGCGGAATCGTCTGTACCGTCCCTGCCGGGCACTATTTCATGATGGGTGACAATCGCGATAACAGCGAGGACAGCCGGTACTGGGGGTTTGTCCCGGACGAAAACATTGTCGGGCGAGCCTTCCTCATCTGGATGAACTTTGGCAATATCGGGCGCATCGGCGGTTTCAATTAGTGCCGGAACGTCTCAAGTCACTGAAAAGAAAGGAAAAATGAAAAATCGACGAACTCCCCGTCGGCAGCGCGGACTCAGCATCATCGGCCTAATCTTCATCGGGCTGATCGTGGTGGGCCTGCTGGCACTCGGTTTCAGGATTGTGCCCTCCGTGATCGAGTACATCGCCATCGAGCGCGCGATCCAGAAGATCAAGAACGAAGGACGGACTGTCCCCGATATCCGGGCAGCCTTCGGTCGACATGCGACGATCGACGACATCACGTCGATCAACGAGGCGGACCTGGACATCACGAAGGAGGGTGACCAGGTCGTGATCAGCTACGCGTACCAGAAGAAGATCCCGATCATGGACAACGTGTCCCTCG
>Ga0316600_10000583_pt1 | contig 17473 bp, 12 predicted proteins | sample OWC_soil_day5_CT_FD_207652 | JGI IMG/M metagenome (GOLD analysis project Ga0316600, IMG submission 207652) | Wetland soil microbial communities from Old Woman Creek delta, Ohio, United States - OWC_soil_day5_CT | ecosystem: Environmental > Terrestrial > Soil > Wetlands | place: USA: Ohio... | reverse complement strand
CACAGTGCGCCCACGGAGGGAAATAGCCATTCGTCCCTCAATGGTAAAAACATTGTCCATTTTCACTTTGACACTCTCTGTAACGGGGAGCATCGGAAGGGCGAAGATCATGTCCTGCACCTCGACCAAGAGTACTTGAATAATGGCAATGGTCAACGGCAAGACCAATGTGAATTTACTCCCTCCGTTTTTCTGAGTGGTTAAAGTCACCCCACCTTTTAGGTTGGTGATGTCCCGCCTGACGATATCCAGCCCGATTCCCCTTCCTGAAACATCCGTTACTACCGGGCTCGTGGAATAGCCGTTCATGAAGACGATGTTCAGAATCTCTTTATCGGTCATCCTTTCTAAGTCGCCATGAGTTGCGAACTGTTTCTTTAGGGCAGTCTGCTTGATCTGGTCAGTATCCATGCCCCTTCCATCATCCTCTACGGTGATCACCACATTATCCGCCTCGTGCAAGGCCGAAACCTTTATTGTCCCGGCCCTTTGTTTACCCAGGGCAGTCCTCACCTCCGGCCCTTCAATTCCATGATCGATGCAGTTACGCAATATATGGATGAGAGAGGGCTTGATCCCATCCAGGACCTTTTTGTCAAGCTCCGTTTCTTCTCCGGAAATCAGCAAGTTGACCTCTTTTCCTTGTTGCGTGGCGATATCCCTGACCATGCGGGGAAACCCATCAAAAATGGCTGAAAGAGGTAACATCCTTATCTTCTTCATATTCGCCTGCAATTCGTCGATGATGGGGTCAAGATGAAATGCAAGCGTGGAGGCATGATCATATAACTTCACATTGTTCTCTCTAAGTTTCTGAATTTGGGCGTCACACTGGCCGAGCAACTTGCTGACTTCCCTGGCCTGGGAGGGAAATTCTTTCTTCATCGCTTCGCTTAAACTGGAAACACTCTTCTGCGCCTCCTTGCTGAGCTTCGAGAGGCTTTTTGCTTGAGTCGTTATCGCAGAGACCTTCATCTTGTTGATCAACACCTCCCCGACTAAATAAAGGAGTTTGTCCACTCGGCTGAGAGGAACACGGATGTACTCCTCCATGGGGGCCAGCCGAAGAGGGGTCACCGGTTCACTCATGCGATCCACGACTTCATCTTGTTTTTTTTCTCCCTCGTATTCCTCCTTTTGTTCAACTCTCTCTCGGGTTTCGGCCACAATCTTTGCTTCGGTTTCGTGCTCTGGTTCTCGTTTTGTTTCTGTCTGGATTTCACTCTTCTGGGGTTCTGCCTCCTCCTCTGCTATCTCCTGTTCTCTCTCCAATTTTTTCTGCGGCCTGATTCCACGTGTCCCGGAAAGGCACCCTTCCAAATCCCGGCATATTTCGGAGGCGTCTACATCGATCTGCTTCCCTTGTACGATCTTATCCAAGACTGCCCTGATGGCATCCAGTCCCTTGAATATACTTTCCGCCATGAAGGAACTAAAGACGGCCCTTTTTCCGCCCACTTCTTCGAAGATATCTTCGATTCTATGTGCGATATCCTGAATTTCGGTGAATCCGAAGACCCGAGCCGCGCCCTTCAAGGTATGCACCTCCCTGTTGAGGTCGCTGGCCAGGTTCACATTATTGGGCTGCTTCTCTAACTCGACGAGTCCGTTATCCAGTTTGGTGAGGTGCTCTTCGGTTTCTACCTTGAAGATCGCGATCAAGTCCTTCATCGTATCAGGCATGTTTCAAATCCCTCATGTTTTCTTCCTCCCCTGTCTCCAACTTGAAGTCCGAAATCGCGCTCTTAAGCTCCTCGGAGAGTGTATTGAGCTCTGCTGCGGAGGCGGTTGCTTGTCGTGTTGACGAGACAAATTGCTTTGTCACAGAGTCTATTTCCCGCATGGCTTGAACGACCTGGTCTGAGGCAAACTTTTGCTGTTGTGTGGCTATGGAAATCTCCTTAGCGGATTTAGCCGTTTCCTCGATCATCTCCAACCCTTTCTTGACCCATTTGGTTGACCCCTCAATACTCATGATCGTGGAGTTTGTTTCTCCTTGGATTTCGTTGATGAGCTGACGAATCTCTTCAGTCGACTCCGAGGAGCGCTCGGCAAGCTTCCTAACTTCTTGGGCAACAACAGCAAAACCCCTTCCCACCTCTCCTGCTCGGGCCGCTTCAATGGCTGCGTTTAAGGCCAGGAGGTTGGTCTGATCGGCAATATCATCGATCAGTTTTGTGATATTGCCGATCGATTGGGATTTCTCGCCGAGGGAGAGAATTTTTCTTGAAGTCTCGTTTACCTTCGCATTGATCTCCTGCATCCCTGCTAAGGTGTCTCCTGCTATTCTCGCCACATTTTCAGCATTCTTGGCGATGCGAGTGGCAGTGGTGTCGAGCTCCTCAATGGTGGTTGTCACCTGGCTGATGGCGGAGGACTGCCCGGCCACACCTGTTGCTTGCTCTTCCGAGGCGGCCCGAATTTGAGCCGAGGAAGTACTGATCTGGAGGCCGGCATGGCCAATTTGTTTGACCATTTGCTTCATTTCTTCGTACAGTTGCGCACCCGCAATGGTACCAGCAATCTGGGCAGCAATACGTTCGGCTAGGCTGAGATCTCGATCGGTATAGGCTTTGAATTTTGCCGACCGAAAATGCAACGCTCCAATGACCTGATCTCTCCAGACGAGAGGGGCGGACATCATTGACCTCAGTCCGCCTCGAAAAGTAGGGATGAGATTAAAAAGTTGACTTCTCTCCAATTCCTCAACAGATTCTGGCTGGATGAGAAAAGCCCTCCGGGTCTTCATCACCATCTCATTGCCGGAATGGCGAAGCGGATAGGTATCTCCCATTCGTCTCCCGTCCACGTTTGATCCGGAGACGTAGGCCACGGTGACGTTGCCTTTGTCGGGGTTGTTCAGTCCTACCATAATTCGGTCGAGAGGGATCAACTTGCGGACCTCCTCGGCAAAGCGTTCATAGACTTCTTCAATCTTTAAACTTGAACTAAGGGTTTTTCCGATCTCGGCCAAGATGGCATTCTCCATGGCCAATTGCCCCGCCTCCTCCTCACGCCTCTTTAGCGACTCCTCTGCCCGCTTAAGCTCAGTGATGTCCTTGATCGTTAGCTTGTGGCCGATGACATTTCCCTTGGAATCCTTTCTTGTGCTGGCTGTTACCAAAGCATAGATCTTTCCTCCATCCTTCCTCCTCAGCTCTTGCTCCACATCGTCCACAGAGTGCTGTTTCGATAGTAACTCCTGGATTCTGCCGCGGTCTCCCGGGCTGGAATAGAGTTCGGCCATCGATCCAATCTTCAGGAGCTCTTCTTTGTTGTCGTAGCCGAGCAGTTCAACGGTAGCCTTGTTGACATCGACGAATTTTCCATCCTTGGTGGTAATGCAGAGGGGTTCCTTGGAGCCCTCGAATAATGTCCGATATTTTTCCTCCGATTCCTTCATCGCCTGTTCTGCCAGCTTTCGCTCGGTAATATCCTCCGAAGTCACCAAGTGCCTTCCATCGGCCAACGCAACGCGTTTGAAGAGAATCTCCTTTGAGGAGCCGTTTTTGCAGGTTACCGTGAAGACCCGGGGCCGGGTCTTACCCGTCTTCGTTTGACTGGAGTCCTCTCTCCAGCAGGCCACCACCTTCTGACGGTACTCTGGGTCCGGGTATGCTTTCATTAACCAGTTTTTACCCTTGGGAATGTCCTCCAGGGTATAGCCGAAGATTTCATTGAACTTTGGGTTGACATACTCATAGACGCCCCTCTCGCTGAGAATGCTTAATCCAATGGGGGCATGGGTCACTAGATTCTTAAGTTGTTGCTCCGATGCCTGCGCCGCCTCCCGCGATTTTTTGAGGTTCACGATCATCGAGTGAAGGGCCGTGCCCAGTGCATCCTTCTCCGACTTGGTTTCCACTTTTTGATCCAAATTGCCTTCGGCAACACTGGAAACAATCCCTGCCATTTCTTTCATCCAGGTCGTCGTCTCCCTAAAAGATTTAGACAATTGTCCAATTTCGTCCCCGGTGTCGAGCTCAACGGTTTGAATCAGTTCCCCGGTTTTTGCCAATCTTACGGCGGCATCGGTGATTTTAGAGAGGGGGTCTGTCATCCTTCGAATGATCCCGTACAGGACGATCACGGCGAGCCCAGCGACGACCAAGATCGAAAGAAGCAGTTTTGTCTTCAAGAGAGCGACAGATGTCAGAAGATATTCCGAACCTTCCAGGTAGGGAAGCGTCTGCTGCCTCAGGGCCGCCGTGCAGAGACGAAACTGGTACGCACTCAGGATAACAAACGACAGTAATGCGACGAGGATGAAATAGAAGATTAGTTTGTTTCTCAACTTTGAAAATTGCCTCCAGTTAGACATATCCAACCCCCTTTCAGCTCATGAAGACGACCCTCACGAGCTGTCTGCTCACGAAAAAAATAGGGTCTGCAATTGGGACCCGCTGCCCATCGATGGTTTTTCGGACTCTCCCATTGCGTCACCTTCTATCGTTTGTCCAATTTCAGACCTTCGTTTGTTTGTAAGAATTTATCCATGACTCGAACTCTTCTCTTATTTCCTTTTCTGATTTTGTATCTCCTCGATGGTGCAGATCCGACGAACTCCGGATTGTTTCAGTTGCTGGTGTTTGGGTTCTCTTTTTTTGAGCGTGCAGGAAACTGACAATTGCCTGCGGAATACCTTGAATAGGAACCACGTCGTCTACCGCCCCAAGCTTGATGGCCTCTCGGGGCATTCCAAAGACAACGCACGTCTGCTCATCCTGGGCGAGCGTGTACGCTCCCTTCTCATGCATGGCGAGGAGCCCCTTTGCTCCATCGGCCCCCATTCCCGTGAGGAGCACGCCGACAGCACTGCTCCCGGCACTGCGCGCCACGGATTGGAATAATACATCGACGCTGGGCCGGTGATGGTTTACGGCAGGACCGGTTTTTACCCTCACCAGGTAACCGGTGCCGCTTTGCTGGAGGAGCATGTGCTGGTTGCCCGGGGCAACCAGAGCTACCCCGAGCCCGACGGGGTCGCTGTCGCGCGCTTCACGGACTTCCATCTGAGAGATCTGGTCAAGTCGTTTGGCAAAGCTCGCCGTGAATTGTTCGGGCATATGCTGGACAATCAACGTGCCTGGGGAAGTGGGTGGCAGATCCCGAAGGATGGATTCGATCGCTTGTGTTCCGCCCGTTGAAGCTCCGATGGCAAGCACCTTATTCGAGGCCTGGAAAGGAAAAGGGTGTGTTATACTGCTTATCGCAGACGTCTCCGAAGTGACCTGTTGTCTGGCGATCTGCGCCGAGGCCGCGGCGCGGACAGCATGGATGAGCTGGCGGGAGATTTCGGACGTGCGGGAGGCTGATCCCGGTTTGCAAATGACCTCTACCGCTCCTAGTTCCAAGGCCTTAATGGCTGCTTCGCTGTTCTTCGGCGTCAGCGAGCTTACCACCACAACAGGAAGTGGGTAATATTTCATCAACTTCGCCAGAAGCGCCAGACCGTTCATCCGTGGCATTTCCAGGTCAAGGGTGATGACATCGGGACGCAGTCTGACGATCTTATCGCGCGCCACGTATGGATCAACAGCGCTGCCGACCACCTCGATATCCCGGCACTTAGATAGCTCCGCGGTTAGGACATTGCGGACAAGCGCTGAATCATCAACGATCAATACCCGAATCACTTCGATTACTCCTCCGCAAGCGCAGGATATCTGGAGACGAACAGGAGAAGATCCGCTCGTCCCAGGCCCAGACCTACTTGTACCTCCGCCACCGGGGGCAAGTCAGTGCTTTCAGCCATTTTGGGAGCACTGACGTGAAACACGTCTTCCGAGCCGGCGATGCCCGGGAGCATATTGCCGCATATGACATTGGCGATTTCTCCTAACGCATCGTATTGAAGACTTTTCGAGGGGGCATCTTCCTCTCCCAGCATATTGGCGGCGATGATGGGAAGAAGTCCACCGCAGAGTCTCACCAACAGTTTTCCCGCAAAGGGGCCATCGAAATCGACACTCACCGCCGCTTCAACTTGGGCGTTCAACTGTTGTTCGTCGATTTCCGGCGTGGGGAGCAAAAAACCCAGCTCCTCGAAGGTCAGGGTAGCCGCCTTATATAGTTCCGTCTCCAGCTTTTTGCTCATCCAATCCTCCTAAAGTCCTCAAAATGGCATCTCGAAGGGTCTCAGGTGTGAATGGTTTGTGGACGAATCGAGCCCCTTTCCGCATCAGCACCTCTTTGCGGGATTCGCTGCCTTCGGTGGAAACAATAATGATTGGCAGGTCTGAAGTTGCCGGGTTTTGCCTCAGCCGATTGATCATCTCCTCGCCATCCATCACGGGCATGTTGATGTCTACCAAGGCGAGGTCAATCCAGTTCCCATCGATTACCTTTAAGGCTTCTTGCCCATTGGCGGCCTCATGGACCTCGCCCATGGGCAATTGACTCAAATGTAGGGTCTTGATGATAATCGCCCGCATCACTGAACTGTCATCGACTACGAGAATGTTTAATGCCATGGTTTGCTCCCCTGTGGGTTTCCAATGCAGTCTCACTCTTATAGATTTTTCAATTGTCCCCCGCTCTTAATCGTCACTTTCCCGGTGCCGATTTCGAGGGACATCGTCCTTGAAATGCTGCCGCCCACGTCATAAGACTTTAGCAACAGCCCGTTCTTCCAAAGGAGTTTCCTTAACACGACGAGATTCCTCTTGCCGATCTGAAAGAAATCGTCTTCTTCATTATTCCGTGAGTTCGCGCCTCCCGCTACCCTGACGTCCAGTCTTTGTCTCAGAGCACCGGTTTCGAAACACTCGATGAGTAGCTCCGGGAACCCTGTGTCTACAAACATGAACGGGTTCCTCTGGGCCTTCGCTGGATCGATCGTAGAAAGGGGGAGCATGACATGGAGCATTCCGCCCACGCAGGCTACTGGATCGTGTACAGTAACGCCCAGGCAACTTCCCAGTGCGTGGGTTATAATCAAGTCACCACTCTGAGCTGAAACCTTCATGTCAGCAACCCCCACTGTGTGTATCACTCCTCACGCCCCGAAAGATCATTTAGAGTCATATTTGACGTAGACGGCAGGCTGCACATAGCGAAACTTATGTGGCGCGCCCGCCAAGCTTTCAGAATGGCCGACGAGAAGATGGCCTCCTGGTCTCAGAAAATTCCAAAAACGGTCAACCAGTTTTCCTTGAACCACCTTGTCAAAGTAGATCATCACATTACGGCAGAAAATCGCATCGAAAGGACCCCTCATCGGCCACTCTCCCATCAAGTTTAAGCGGGCAAAGTGGACACGGCGGCGTAGCGGTTCAACGACCTGATAACGGCGGACGGGCCTTGTCTCAATGCAGGTGAAGTATTTTGAAATCAGCAAGGGTGGTACGTCCTGAAGTTGTCTTACGCCGTAAACACCCTTTCGGGCATGCGCTATCATCGAGCTCGAAAGATCCGTTGCCAGGATCTCGATATCCCACAGGCCGTGGTCCTGGATCGTTTCCTGAAGCAGAATGGCAGTGGAGTATGGTTCTTCACCGGAGGAACAGCCGGCACTCCAGACTCGGATCTTCCGGTTTCTCAGACCCGGCACGATCTGTTGGCGCAGGTAGACGAAGTGCTGAGGCTCGCGGAAGAAACTTGTCTTGTTCGTGGTCATCGCTTCGATCATGGCAACCACCTCCCCTTCGGGGCGGTCGTGTTCCAAGTGCTCCATGTATGCATCAAAGCTTTTCAGCCCCAGTGACCGCATCCGCTTTGCCAGACGGGCCCTGACCAGCTCCTGTTTGCCAGGGTGTAAGTTGATTCCGGTCATTTGACCCACCAGCTGGCTGATCCTCTCAAATTGTGACTTTTTCAGCTTAAGGGGCGTTAGTCCCATGTCCATTCTCGCGTCCTTGCTCTTTGTCTCATTCTTTTTCTCAGAAATGTCTGAGGACGTCTTCGTCGTTTTCTTTTTCCTCGCCTCCGCGGAAGGGAGTGACTTCTTCCAGAGCTTTCCGGGTGGACCGTCTATCCTCTATAGGTTTTTTGGCCTTGCTTTGTTTCCGTTTGGGCGCACCCGGGACGACCTGGGTCCGGCCTTCTTGGGGCCCATGGCGGACGAAGTCAACGGTCGCATGGCGGAGCCTTTCAACCACATGCCTTGCCCTGTTGGCCGCTGGGTCACCCCCGTTGTAAGCCCCGTTTGAGCTCCCTGATGAGTTCCCTGCGAGAGCGATGAGTTCCTGAATCATGCCTTTGACCTGCCCGACCTGGGCATTGAGCTCCTCGCCAGCCGATGCGGACTCCTCGGCGCTGGCCGCATTGTTCTGTGTCACCTGGTTCATCTGAGCTACGGCAGCAGCCACCTGCTCGATGCCCTGAGCCTGTTCTTTACTGGCGGCCGTGATCTCGGAGACGAGCTCACTGACTTTCTGCACGCTTGTGGTTACATCCTTCAGGGCTTTCGCCGTCTCAGAAGCCACGCTGACACCCTGATCGGCGTCCTTAACCGACCCCTCAATGAGGGCAGCTGTATTGCGGGCGGCCTCGCCTGCTCGCTGCGCGAGATTGCGAACCTCCTCGGCCACCACAGCAAAACCCTTGCCTGCGTCACCGGCGCGAGCTGCCTCAACCGCTGCATTGAGTGCCAATAAGTTGGTTTGAAAGGCGATCTCATCAATCGTCTTCACGATCCTGGAGGTAGCGTCCGAGGATCTTTTGATCTCCTCGATGGCTGCGTTCATACGGTCCATTGATTCTTTCCCTTTGTTGACCAGGTCTCCAACCTCAGACATGAGCCCGTTGGCCTCCCCGGCATTGCTTGCATTCTGTTTGGTCATAGAGCCAATCTCCTCAAGGGAGGAAGACGCCTCCTCAATGCCCGAGGCCTGCTCGGCTGTACCCTGGGCCACCTGCTGGCTGGCTTGCGAGACCTGATTCGATGCGGACGACATCTGCTTGACCCCTTCGGTCAAACCCTCCACCACCCGATGGATCGGTCGGGTGATTCGCAACGACATCAGGAAAGCGGTGACCAACGCAATTCCGGCGATCACAATGCCTATGAGGATGAACTGGGTTCTCATCCGATTGACCGACGCGAGGACATCCTCTTTGAGAGCCGACGAAACGATGACCCATTGCATCGGAGGATACTCCTGGAAGGAAGCAAATCTATTCTTCCCCTCCCAGACATACTCCATCGCGCCGTTCTTCTTGCTTAGTATTTCTTTGCCGAATTCTGTGGAACTTAAGTTCAATTGAAAAATTTTCCCTTTGTCAGGATAGGCGATCACGTAGCCTTCTCGGTTGAGAATATAAGCATAGCCATGATTTCCGAATTTTACATTTTCAAAGGAAGCCGTAACTTGCCTCCCCCATAGTTCGGCGGCAATCACCGCGACAGCCTTATTCCGGTCTATGTTCCCATATATCGCTTTGGCCACGATTAAGATTGGCTCATTTACCTCCTTCGATACAAACATCTCACTGAGACAGACTTCTCTGCTGCTAAGCGCTTTTTGAAACCATGAACGGGCGGATTCTTTTCCTAGATCGGCTTTATCTTTGAGTGTTGTAAATTTCACATGACCTTCTTGATCCAGAAGAAAGACCCCTCGAATGGCCGGATATCTTTTGATATATTCGGTAAACGCCCTGAGCGCCATTTCTTTGGTTCCGTCCTCGATCTTTATGCCCACTTCCATATTATTGATCGCATCCTGCAGAGGAAAACGGAGATTATCCATTTGCATCTTATAGATGGTCAGGAAAGTATCCAGCTGTTCGATCCCCTTTGCGGCCATGTTCCTCATCTGGACATTCGTCTCATCTACCAGTATCTTCGAAGACTTCGAATAGGAGAGAATGCCCATGATTAACATCGGGACCGTTCCCAGTAATAGGAATGTGATCATCAGCTTTCTTTGAATCCCATGTCCAAATATCGCTGCCATCTTCATCGATATCCCTCGTTATGCATCGCCCCATTCCGAGGTGAATCATCCTGGCCTCTCAGAACTTGCTGAGGACCTTCTCATCGACTTCTTTGTCCTCTGGGAAGGGAATCACTTCCTTCGGGTCTTTCTGTGCGAACCGCTTACTTTCTGCCGCCTTCCTGGGCCCACTCTGTCTCTGTGCGACCGTGCGTGTAGTTACTTGGACCTGGCCCTCCCGGGTCGCAGGGTGGAAAAGGTCGGCAGCCCTATGGTGTAGCCTCTCCACGATATGCCTTGTCTGGTTGGCACCTCGGACACCCCCGTTATGAGCTCCGTTTGAGTTCCCTTCGATTGCGATAAGCTCCTGAATTATGGACTTGAGCTGGTCGACCTGGGCATTGAGCTCCTCGCTGGCGGAGGCTGACTCCTCAGCATTGGCGGCATTGGCTTGCGTCACCTGGTTCATCTGAATCACAGTGGTAGCCACCTGCTCAATTCCCTGAGCCTGCTCCTGAGAGGCGGCAGCAATTTCGTCGATCAATCGTGTGTGTTTCCCGGCAATATCAATATTCTCCTTAAAGGCGTCCCGTGTCGATTGAGTCAACTCATTTCCTTTCTTGACGGCCTTCATCGTATTTTCGATGAGATGACTGGTATTCTTGGCAGCCTCTGAAGCCTTCATCGCAAGATTGCGCACCTCGTTTGCGACTACCGAAAATCCAGCCCCGGCCTCACCGGCCCGGGCGGCTTCGACCGCCGCATTGAGGGCCAGGAGGTTTGTCTGAAAGGCAATTTCATCGATGGTCTTGACAATCTTACCCGTTTCGTCACTCAGCGTCGTAATCTCGGCAATCGCCTGGCCCATCTGGCTCATATGGTATTGCACCTTCTCTATGATCTGCCCGGCCTCATTCATGACCTCCTTGACCTGCCGGGCACTGTCGGAGTTCTGCTTGGTTATGGAGGCAATCTCCTCAAGAGCGGAAGAGACCTCCTCTATGCCCGAGGCCTGCTCGCTTGTACCCTGAGCCACGTGCTGGCTGGCCTGGGAAATCTGACCTGACGCAGACGACACCTGTCCGACCCCCTCTGCGAGGCCCTCGATCACTTCATGGATCGGTCGTTCGATTGAAAAGATCAGAAAAACGCTCAGGGAGGAGACGATTAACAGACCCACGATGCCGGAGAAGATGATTTTGATGGTGATCTGCTCGACAATCCGCTGACCAGGAGTATTCGGTCCTCCCACGTTGTCCTGTACAGTCATGACCGTGAAGAAACCGATTGCCAGAATAACCAAAAAGAAAACAACCGGGAACATTAAGATCTTTGTCTTCAAGCTCATTTTCGGGGGACCTCCTTTTCACGGTTGCCCCATTGGTTTCGGGTGATCAGGAAGAACGCGACCCTCTTTAGGGTTTGCTTCTTCTCTGCCGGTTTGATTTTTCCCAAGAGAATATCCATTGAGGCCTGTCTATCTTTCGTGCTTCCCTTATGGTTTTCTGCCTTTGCCCGGTTTGTCCGGTTGAGGTCCTGTCTTTTCCGCGGAGCTTTCGACGAGGGCAACCTCCTGTTCGGTGAGGACCCGATCAATATCCAACATCGTCATTACCTTTTGGTCAACCTTGCCCATTCCCAGGATGAAGTCGGTCCTAATGTTGGCTCCAAAAGATGGGGGAGGCTCAATCTGATTCTGGTCGATATCGAGCACATCGGAAACCTCATCTACAATGATCCCCATGGTCATCTCCTGAGCGGTGTGCGTCAGGTGTACCACGATAATACAGGTCCTCTGGGTATCCTCTTTGGCCTCTAGCCCGAACTTAAGTCGCAGATCGACCACAGGGATGACCTTGCCGCGCAGGTTGATGACTCCACGGACAAAGGCCGGGGTGGTGGGAACAGAGGTCACATCCATCATCCCCATAATCTCACGCACTTTTAAGATTTCCAGGCCGTACTTCTCATTGGCCATGAGGAAGGTTAAAAACTTTCCTCCTTTCAGGACTCGACCTTGGTTGACCCCATGGGTTTCCTGTCCAGCCTTAGCCACAGTTGCAGTTGTTTGGTTATCCATCGTTTTTCTCCTCATCTAAATGTTTTGAAGACAACTTCACCTTGTTCCATTAAGTTCCTGACTAGCACACCACCTCCCTCGGGATCCCCGAATCCGATGTTTGCCTGGCCAGGAGGGCGATGCCCTGGGGATCGAGGATCAACCCCACTCGACCATCGCCAAGGATGGCCCCGCCCGCAATCCCCTGGACTTTGCCGATTCCGTCTCCTAAAGGTTTTGCAACCACTTGCTGCTGTCCGACTAATTCGTCAACAAGGAGTGCGCAACGCTGATTCCCTTCGCCAATAATGATCAGAAGTCCTCTGGTCGGATCCTCAACAGCGTCTTTGATATTGAAAAGGCGGTGGAGCCGAAAGATGGGCAACACCTTTCCATTGAAGACCACGACCTCGCCCCGCCCGACGATCGTGGACAATACTTCTCCATTGGGGCGGAAACTCATATCGATGTTGACGGTTGGCAAGATGTAGCGCTGATGGCCCACTTTGACTAACATGCCGTCCGTAATCGCCATGGTGAGAGGCAAGCGAACGGAAAAAGTGCACCCCTTGCCAAGCTCTGAGGAAACATCAACGCGACCCCGGAGGGTTTCGACAGCTTTTCGTACCACATCCAGTCCCACGCCCCTGCCTGAAATGTCCGTCACCTTATCCGCTGTGGAAAAACCGGGCTGGAATATCAGGTTGATGATCTCGGTGTCGGACATATTCTGGCCCGGCTGGATCCACTCTTTTGAGATTGCCTTTTCTATGATCTTGTTGCGGTCCAGCCCTCTGCCATCATCCGATATCTCGACCACGATGTTTCCGCCGGAGTGATATGCCTTCAGTAACAGCGTTCCTTCCCCCGGTTTTCCATTTCTTTCCCGCTCACGGGGAGGCTCAATGCCATGATCCACGGCGTTACGGACGAGATGAACGAGGGGGTCATTGATGAGATCGACCATATTACGGTCGATCTCCGTATCCTCCCCTATTGGAACAAAATTGATTGTCGTCTCCCGCCTTCGAGCCAGGTCACGTACCAACCGGGCGATCTTACCAATCGTGGGTTTGAGCTGGACCATTCGCATCGACATGGATAAGTCTTGTACTTGGCGAACGATTTTTTCTGTATGGTTCACCTTTCGTTGGAGCTCAAGGTAGTTTCCTGAGTTGACCGTCTCATCCTGTGCGACCATGGAGTGGCCGATGACTAACTCCCCGACCATCTCAATCAGACGATCCAGACGGTCCGTGCGCACCCGGACTGACATTTCTGTCACGGGCTCGCTGCCTGCCATGCTGCGTTGTTTTCGCAGGGCCTGGCCCACTTCCGTGAGGGATGCGATCTCCGACCTGACCACAGCCACGCCGACGGGTTGATTAGTCTGATCGGCGACAGCCGCTTCTATCTCTTGGCGGCCGGCCTTCCCCTGAGCCACGAGAATATCACCCAACCGAGGCGGCATCTCTTCGACTCCGCCTGGTTCATCGCAGACGTCTTCAGAGATCCCTGCGGCTTCCGGTTCGCCCAGAAGAGCCATCAACTCATTGAGCCCATCCGGTGCAGCCATTGGCACTCCGCGCAGGGCATCCTGGGCGGTTCTGATGAGATCTTTCAGCATGTCCACCGAGCGGAACGCAAGATCGGCGTACCCCCCGACACAGCGTATTTCTTTGTCTCGGAACCGACTGAAAAAGGACTCCGCCCCATGGGCTAGCTTTGATATGTGGTCGAGGCCGAGAAACCCGGCTGTCCCTTTAACGGTGTGGAAAGCACGGAAAACGGTGTTGAGTGCTTCGGTGTTTTCCGGGTCGGGTTCGAGTTGCAACAGGGCGGCCTCCGCACTTGAGATTAGGTCTCGGCTCTCGGTGATGAATTCCTCCAGGAGAGCCGGATCAATCTCGGATGGCAGCGCATTGAAGCGCTCGGCCTCAGGACCTGATCCGACAGTCGGCACTCGATCGGGGTCAGGGTCTGAAAGGGGAAGGGCGTCCCCGCCGGATTTCTCCACAGCGTTGATGGCCTCCTCTATGAGCGCCCCTATGTCAGCAAGGAGACTGGACGGGTCAGAGGTCTTTCCCTCTGTCATCTGGTCGATTCTCCTTACCGCTTCAATAATAGGTCCTTGAGCGGAGGGCGGGGAGGAGTCTGCGATGAGTTTGAGCCCCCTGCGCACATGAGCGAGATCTGCAAGATCGGTCGGTTCGACTTGAACAATAAGTGCGGCAATGTCATCGAGAGTAAGTTTGTCGTCGCTCATATTACCTTCCGCGTTCTTGAACGTACTTGCCGATAGCAAAGCATTCCATCTCTTCCTTCCCCGTCTACACCCTCTTTTCGGATACTTTCTCGACGTTTACGATTGCGATCAACTTATCGTCCACCTTGCACTGCCCCTCTAGATATTTCGCCCGTTCAGCAGGCAGGGTGAGGAGTGCTGGCTCAATCTTGCTTAACAGTACCTCGATGGATTCGACGACTTCGTCCACCAAAAACCCTGTCTCAAAAAAACCAGACTCAATGGCTATAATCCTAGTTTTCTCGGTCGGCTCTTCATGAGGCAGCCCCAAAATAGGCTTTAAATCCGTGACGGATAGAATATATCCTCTCAAATTTACAATTCCTGCGATATGTTCTGGGCATGAGGGCAGATACGTTATCTTGCCCACTTTGATGACTTCTTTCACCCTTGTTATCTCCACTCCGTACCATTCTCGGGTGAGCCGAAAGACGATGAGTTGTAAGGTTTTCTCCTTTGGCGCTTCTCTTTCATAGAGATCTTCTTTATCCGGGCCCGTATCTTTAGCGGCCTGTGCTATCTCGTCCATTCTCTGCCACGGCATTTCTTTTTCCATCTTCTCCGGCATTTCTTAAGTCGAACAATGGAGACAATTTTCCTGAGACCTGCGCTTACGACCCAGGTTTTCTCAAGAACCCCCTGATCTTCTCAATGAACGTTTTCCCCTCAAAAGGTAAACCGATATACCCGTCGGCACCTGCTTCCTTTGTGATCTGAGATAATTTCTCCTCGTCTTTGGCAGACATGAATACGACCGGGGTATTTCTGGTCTTTTCTTCTTTCTTAAGTACCCGGCATACCTGGCTTCCATTCATTCCCGGAAGGTTGTAATCCAACAAAATGAGCTGATATTGACTCGCTTTTGCTTTTTCAACGCCTTCCTCGCCCGTCTCAACTGTCTCCACAGAGAACCCACCTGACTCGAGCCTAAACTTGAGCATCGCGTTTGCTGAAGGACTATCCTGAATAATCAGTATCTTTTCCACCCGTCAGGCCCTCCCTTCATCTAATCAACTTGTAATATTTTTTCCAGATACTTAGGTACACGGGGTTGACTGCAAATTTCATTCCATGCTAGTAGTGTTTAGTCAGTGTTTACTCCATATTCCTCTACCAACTAATCACTTATCCATAAATACTTCAATCAAAACCCCCAATTCATCTATCCTTCCTTACATGGGGAACTATTCTTAGACTAAAATCAGCGCCGGGGGCCGGGAAAATTCAAAGAAGATATAGAAAATATTGTAGATATAGATGACATATAGACCCAAAAGAGACAAAAAGTGTCACCTAGGCTGAGCAGTTTTTAACTACGAAAAAGCATTAATGAACGTTATTCCAAGCGTGGGTATAGGTCAAAATTCAGCCAAACAAAGGAAAAAACATCAAATGAGGAGATTCTGAGGGTCAATTTGGGAGGAACAAAAGGACTGTTCTAAAAAGATATGATTCATTCATTTGATGATACAGGATACAGACCGATGGCATGGAAGTAATCTCGCGTTTTTTTAGATTGGAAATTGGTAAATTCTTTAGTAGAGAGATACGATGAAATCGCCTTCTTTCGAGACCCGCTCACTGTCATTCAGAGGGTCCATAAGGTGAAATGTGTCACGTGCGTATTGAGCTTATTTCTGCTCCGGCAATCTGGGTTTGTCCAAGGGGATGATCTTCTCAGGGTCCATCTCCCCGAGGTCGGGTAAATCCATTTTTCTCCTGAATCTTCTTGCCTTCGGCTCAGGCGGACGATTCTCAGGGTTTGGTGCCAATTCTTCACGAAACGTCCTTTTCCCGTTTTCTCCCACCAGTTTGACCATTGCAGACACAATGTCTTTCATCTGAACTGCCTGGGCACTCAGTTCCTCTGAGGTGCTTGCTGACTCTTCGGCATTTGCGGCGTTCCGTTGGGCGATCTTGTCCATTCCATCAACAGCCTTGTTTACCTGATCAATCCCTTGGGCCTGCTCGCGGGAGGAAATGGCAATTTCACTGACAAGCTCTCCCACCTTATGCGTTCCTTTCGCTACCTCGGAAAAGGCCTCACCGGTCTTTACGACAAGGTCAGACCCCTGTTTGATTCTCTTCACCGTCCCGTCAATCAGATGAGAGGTGTTTCTAGCTGCCTCTGCGGCCCGCATCGCAAGATTCCTCACTTCCCCTGCTACGACTGCAAACCCGGCTCCCACCTCTCCGGCGCGGGCTGCCTCAACGGCTGCATTTAACGCAAGGAGATTGGTCTGGAAAGCAATCTCATCGATAGTTTTGATGATCTTGGCTGTCTCTTCACCTGTCTTGGAAATCTCCTCCATCGCCGAACTGAGTTCTCCCATGGATCGATTTGCTTTGATGACCACCTCATTGGATTCCTTCATTAGTCTGTCAGCCTGATCTGCGTTTTCTGCATTCTTCTTGGTCCTGGAGGAAATCTCTACCAGGGACGAGGAGGACTCTTGGATGGATGCGGCCTGTTCGGATGCGCCCTCGGCAAGCATCTGGCTCGCAGATGAAATCTCCGTAGAGGCGGACGAGAGCTGTTCGGCACCCTCATTCAGGTTATCCACGATACGGTTGATCGGGGTGCTGATACTTCTTTGCACGGTCCACAATATGATTGAAGCGGCTACAGCAATAACAATGATACCCGCTAGCATAATGATATTTCTCATGTTTCTAATAGGGCTCATTAATTCTTTCTTGGAGATAACGAGACCTACGCCCCACTGGGCAGCCTGAATGGGAGCAAAGGCGACAATCTTGTCATCCCCTTTGTAGGGGCATTCCTGAATTCCCTCTTCAGAGGCAATCATTCGCCTGGCCACGGACTCCATTCCTTTGAGGTCACCGATATTTGCCTTCATCATCAGCTCCGTCTCGGGGTGTACGATGATCATGCCTTTGTTATCCACCAGGAAGGCAAACCCTGTCTGCCCAAGCTTTAGTTCACTGATCCTTTTGTTCAGGGCATTCAACTTCCAGCCTGATACAATGGCGCCAATAGTACCAATCCCTTTATCTGCCGATTTTAGGGGTCCCGCAACGATGACGTAGGCCCCTCCTTTCTCCGAGGCCTTTACCTTACCGATCACGGGTTCTCCTTCCAATGCCTTCTTGAAGTATTCCTCCCCGGAAAGGTCGGTTCCACGATATTTTCCCTCAGACGTATCCGCTATCACAATGCCCTTTTCATCTGTAAGGAAAAAGAGTTCATAGGTATTCTTGTCATGAAAG
>Ga0316600_10000582_pt1 | contig 17490 bp, 22 predicted proteins | sample OWC_soil_day5_CT_FD_207652 | JGI IMG/M metagenome (GOLD analysis project Ga0316600, IMG submission 207652) | Wetland soil microbial communities from Old Woman Creek delta, Ohio, United States - OWC_soil_day5_CT | ecosystem: Environmental > Terrestrial > Soil > Wetlands | place: USA: Ohio... | reverse complement strand
TATTCAGATCTAAAAGGTTATCTTGCATACGGTAAACTATTTCGTAAATGGAAAGATCGTACATATAATAGTAAGCTAATATGCATGAGGAGCTTCTTCGGTTGGCTATATGAAGAGGATATGCTACTTGATAACCCGGCCAAAAAGTTAAAGGAAACCAAAGTTGAACGTCGTATAGGTCCCACCCTTAAAGCCGAACAGCGAGAAGAGGTTCGTTGTGCCTGTAAAAATGAAATGGAATTAGCATTATGCGATTTACTATATTCCTCTGGGATCCGGGTGTCTGAGCTTTGCCGCTTAAATATTAATGATGTTGATTTTTCCGATATGAAAGCCATCGTATACGGAAAAGGACGTAAGGAAAGAGAGGTATACTTTAACGGTCAAGCCAAGGTTCACTTAGAACGATATCTAAAAAATAGAACTGATAATAACCTAGCTTTATTTGTAACAAACCAAAGACCTCATAACCGTATAAGTAGTAGCACAGTAAGAAATATATTAAAACGAATCAAGAATAGAGACAATGATCTTGCTGCAGTCAAATTAACGCCTCATATTTTCCGACGCACCGTTGGCACAGATATGATTAATAAAGGGGCTCCTCTGGAACTTGTGGCTGAGAAATTGGGTCACGTCCAACTGGACACAACAAAGCAGTGCTATGCTGCTATTGCAAAGGCTACAGTACAGGAAGCTCATAGAAAATATGTACCATAATATTGGTAGAGTGGCTTAAATTTTTAATTAGTTACCCTTTTCTCCTTCAGTAATTGCTGAAGTTATAACTATCATATCACCATAAATTGCTGCTTGTAAAACTTGGTTTTCTTGAAAAATTGTATGAGACATACATACATCATTTAGACTAATTGATTTGCCATCGAAATGAATTAAATTGATTGCTTTCAGACAGTTATTATTACTACTCATGTGGCCTCTCTTTCTGCCACTCTACTTAACTATAATACCATACGACCCTAAAATTGAAAAGTACTTTTAATGGCGGACTCAAGACAAGAGCCCGCCAACATTAATTAAAACGTCCCTATACACTGCACCCCATCATGATTTGAAACATACAGCGCGCACTCCAAATCATGCCCAGCCCTGGGCTCAAAGTAATACCATTTACCGTCTATCTCTTGCCAACCGGTAACCGCATAACCATCTGGATTAAAATAGTACTTGTGGCCATTAATGATCTGCCAGCAAGATTTATGGTAAATGCACTTCGTTTCAGCATACCACCAACCATTTTCATCATGATTCCAGCCAGGAGTATATTCCGTTGGTTTTGTTACCAGAGCTACCTTAAATGCGTCCCAGGTATGCTGGGTATGATTGTAAACATAAGGGTTCGGACAAATCTTCCCAGTCACATCATGGTGCCGGATTACATGATCTGCAGGAACGTTATACTTTGCCATCAGCTCCCTGGTCAGTTCAATGACCGTCTGCACTGTAGCGTCTTCAAAATACCAGTCTCGGCTTGTATCTGCCTTACTGCCTTTATTCCGGACACACATTTCAATACCGATACTATTCGTGTTACGGCATTCAGGATGTACATATTTCTTTGCTCCGCAGTGCCATGCAATGTTCTGATCTTCAACAGACTGCCAAACGGATCCATCAAAGTCAACATAGTAATGAGCCGATGCACTCCGATCGGCTTCAGCGTAATACTTGCAGTTTGCCTGGGCTCCCCCGGTAGCGCCGACATAATGGATCACGATATACTTGATACGGTCCACTGTAGAGTTATTGTGGTTATAGGGTGTAAGTAATTTATTGATCTGCATACTATTTTCCTCCAATCGAAAAAAGAACCCAGGATTTCCCAGGCCCATAAAGTTGTGAAATTACAACCGTTGCGACGGTCGCAACAAATTAATCTTTTAACTCCGGTAGTCCAGCCACCGATGTAAGTACAGAAAGAATCCCGGCCAGTGCCGTTGCTGATCCTACCATGATCCAATCTACCCCAGACATTACCGCTGTAGTCCCAATGGTTGCAATGGCCGTCTGCGCCATTGTCTTAACTGCTCTTACCCCTGCAGCTCTTACCCACTTTAAAATCTTTTCATTGTTCATTTAATTTTCCTCCTCTTTTTCTGTTGGTAATTCCATAATTTCTTCGTAAAGCTTTGTACCAACTCCATTACCTTTCAGGGCATGGTACTGTTTATAAATGTCCTCCATGGATTGTTTAACATAGATTGGACAATACTTTAAATCATCATGATACTTGTTATACACTCTTATAATTTCTGCTCTCAAAAGGGCTCTTACGCCATTACGGCTGGCCATAACCTGTGTATATAAATAAATGATGGCCGGGACAGCTGCTGAACACACCCATCCCGGCCAAGACTCTTTTACATATTCCCAAAAAGTCAACGTTGTCTTATCCTCCTATATTATTTTATAGTGTGGCCGTTCTCCTTCAAACAACCAATATCTAAGCCAATCGTCTAATACTATCCCAGCTGCGCTTACCCAAAACCATAAGAAAGTGAACTCAGGACAAATCTGGCCAAAAATATTACCTGGCATATTACTGTAATCCCAAATGCCCCACCCAAGCCATATATTGACTATACATCCGGTTATAAACTCTAAGCATGTTATTATAACCATACCAATAAGCATCTGCTTCCAGAGTGGCGTACTCCAAGCAATCAACTCATTAATTAACCCTAGGCATATAAAACATACACCGCCCAAAATAAACATGGTCCAGTGGGTATACCCCCGATATAAAATTTCTATAATGCTGTACATAAATCCACCGGACACTAATAAAAATATGTATTTAGCTTGCTGTTTCATCTCTTACTCCTTCCGTCATAGCAGCCTTCTGTATAAGATATGCCTTAAGTACGTCCGATTGGTAAGCCTCGGGAACTTCTACCCCATAGGAAATAGTTTTCAGATCCCCTGCTTGCTCAATCCCGGATATCCAAATATTAAGTGCATTACAATATGTAGTATGGTAAGATACATGCCACATAGCTACCGAAATTATAGTCTGCATATCAGTAGCATCATAGTATCGGCACGGCCTACCGTCTGAATGGTATTCTATTTTTTCTACACCTGCTGAAACCTGGATTTGTTTTCCGAACAAATTGAGCTGATCGTGTTCAGTAAGGGAATAATGTTCTATTGTTCCATCAGCTAATTTAATGTCCACCCCTTCATAAATTGCCTTTTCACATGCTGCAGATATCTCCCTACGTTTTGAAGCCTTTAGTTCCTCCAGAGTTGGGGTATATGGTTCCGGTGGATCCATAGGCCCTGTAGAGGTTTCCACTGGTATATAAACACTTTTATCATTACTTAAATAAACTGTCTTGCCTTCATCACGATAAACTGTATCGTAACCAGTAAGCGTAACTCCTTCAATTCCCCCGGCTGTATACGTAGTAATGTCTCCGTAACTTGCTGGCAATGAGTTAGCAAAAACGATACGCAAAACATGTGTATTAATGGGAAGAATCTCTTGGATATCATAGAATAATTCCTTATCTCCTATTTTAACTTTTTCCATTAAGAACTCCTTTCTTTGTAAAAAAACAGGAGCCTTACGGCTCCTATTAACATGACTATTATTCTCCGACCATACCATCTCCATCTCGGTCATCCATATATTTATACAACCAATGAGTTGAATAGATTGGCATTTTGTATCCAGCTGCTTTTGCTTCGGCTATTGTAACTTTACCATTGCCATTAGTATCTATCTTTTTTAGTTCCTCTTGTTCATTTGCTATAGTGTTACCAGGATTATTGCTACCGCTTGTAACGCTTGTTTGATTTTGTTGTGCAGCATTAGCATTATTTACTTCGTCAGGATTAGTATTATCAAAATCATCTACAACTGCATTTCCTTTTAGAATGTATTCATAATGATAGTGCGATGGAATCTGCGTCGTAGTATCTGGATATGTAATAGTTGCTACAAAGTTTTCGCAACCACCTGCATCACGAATCACTTTCTCCATATACGCTTGATTTCCATGGCGATTCAACGTGCTGTCTTGGGGTGTGATATTATAGGCATTCGAAACTCCACCAAGACTATCAGCTATAACATGTCCTTCATCTAAGTCTGACCTTTCAGTGCCGGGTACTTTTGCCTCATCACTATAATAACGTCCCTCAGAAGTAACTTGTTCTGTGTTTTCATCTTGCAAGGTGATTTTGTCAGCTATTACATACACAAGCTGACTATGCTCATTTGTTAACGCCCAATATGTTCTATGCCCATACCCAACATCTACCGCCACATTAGGTTGCCTTGAACCTGATAAATCTCCACCATCAACTTGAATTCTTTTATATGTAACTCCATTATATTCAATGGATTCATCCCTTGTTGTTACGGCAAAATCACTTTTTGCATAACTATTCGTGTTGTTAGTTATTGCTACAGTAATTATTGCTAATGCTCCGATTATAAACCCTATCGTATTTTTCTTTTTAAACATACATAATTCCCCCTATACAGATTATATAACCATTTTTAATTATAAACTTAAATGGAAAATATTACAATATTTTGTTTATTACCATCTTTTAATAAAGTAGTGATTTAGGTAATTTAGTTTCTAGCGCAGTTGCAATATCCGATTGCAACTCTGTTTTTAAAAAATATGGCGTGTCTATACTGCGCTGGGACCAAAATACATTAAATACTCCATATAAACAAGGCCTATATGGGATTACAAATCAAGGATTTATACTAGATTTCCCAATTTCATCACAATATCGAACACAAGTTGCAACAGGGGGAGGACTCAGCACTATTGCTGTTCGCTCAGGTGGTGTCGATACATGGAGAAGTTGGTCAGCGTTGGCAACAGTGTAAATGATCATTTATGCTATCATCCTCCAGGCAAGCCAGCTTAGGTATCCATAAAAATGATTTCTGTAATATACATTGTTCCTTTTGATATCAAACAGTATTTGAACTCCGTGAAAACTTACTTTGGATAAAATTGGATAAGTGTTGAATGAAAATACGAATACCGCTTCTCCTCCTGTCGCCCCAGAAATGGAAGGACCATTGGTGATATCTAAAACATACGAAAAATAAAATCCGCTAGTTATCGCATTTAAATCTAAATTCTCAGTATAGGATGGAGAAATCATTAATTTGGGAAGTAATGTTTGTGCACCTAAATCACTACTTAACGCCAAATATTTATCCATCAAAACCTTATCATTATGTGCCGAACCTGGAAGATCCGACCGGTCCGTAACACAGTTATTGACTATTTGCCCGGTATGTAACACAAATTTTAATCCAGCTTTCAAATTTGAAAAAAACTTAAATATACTCATCTTAGATACCATGGATGATAAAAATGATGGGAAATCTTTTATTTCATCTACACTTCCAGTATCATCAAACTCTGGTTGTTTGATTTTGTTGTTCTGCTCGTCAAGGTATGCATCGTTATTTATTAGTGTTGAGAACATTGTATTAAATAGGTCAGCATGAGCTCGATCTGTTGTTTCCAGTTTTCTTAATGATTCACTATATTTTTTTTCAACTTCAAAATCTGCCATAAACTCCTCCTTTTAAAATGTATCATCTATTTCAAATACCATCTCTTGATCAGAATCTTTTCCCTTATCTAAGAAAGTCTTTATCGCTATCAAATCTCCATCAGAATCATACAAGGCTATTTCATTTATAAATTTATTGGCCAATTCTCCTTCATCTAATGTGCAAGAATAACGATATATTAATTTAGAAATTTCTTTGCAACTGTCATTAGCTTTTCTAAGTAATTCATTGTTCAAAGCTGTTTGATTTGCAGTTGGAGCAATTATTCCACCGGAAACATTCTTAGCTCCATCCCCAAAAGCCATCCCGACAATAGGTGGTAAGGGTGAAACTCCTGCCCTTGCCTTCAGCATTTTTTCTTTTGCAATATCTGTAACAATACTTTCTGCCATTATTATAAAACCTCCTTAATTTGGTATGCATCCAGCGTTTGGCTGCCATCTAACAAAGCAGAACCATTTAAATGCCATAAATTATGTGAAATAGTTACCACTGGAGAGGATACTCTCTCTGGATTAACCACATCAATCCGATTTGTTGTCCTCGTCTTATAATCTGGCATTTGATTTAGGTCCCCATTCCACCAGCTAAAAACAGGCCGTATACTGCCTCTAACTTTGGCTTTTTCAGTTGTTTTCACTATAAAGGTATTCCGCATAGTCTTTGTATAAAAACGCTCAGGAATTACTACTGAAATACGATTGCATACTAAAAGATTATACATAGGATATATAAATCCTAATTTTATCTCTCCATTTAAAGAGTGTGCCCCATTCAAAAGCCATTCTTCAAGGAACCAATACATTGTTATGCGATGTAAAGTTTTTAAATAAATACGTTCTTTTGAAACTATGTGCCCTAGATAATACGCCTGGTGAAATGCCATATGTGCTTCCTTGTAATCTTCTACGATTTGCCGTATTAAGTTGCTGTTGCAGTCAAGGCTATCTTCTCTCACCCGGACTTGAAAAGTATACGGTGCCACGTTCCGAATAATATCCACATTTGCCTTTGCAATACTTTTTATCAGTCTTTCTAAGGAAATTGGTGTAATTCTTGGCAAGGCAATCAGTTTCATCATCACTTTTGCCCTGTGATCCTCAACGGTCTGAATTCCTCCTTTAATTTCCAGTAATTCATCCCATAATCTAAGGCCCCACGTAGCTGTCTGCGGATTAAACTGATTGGGCAGATCCTCCAATATTGCATGGATGATATTAAGTTCCTCACCTTTGGCATTGTTCTGAGCCAGATAATATTTGCTTTCCCGGTAATACCCTTCAACATATTTAAGCATTTCTTCAGAGCGGCTAATCTCCATTGAAATACACCTCCCCAGCTGACGGTTTTAAATGCGCCGGTACCTGCATATTGGTACTAGATTGATTAAGAAACACATTTCCGAAATCCTTTATGCCTGTTACATGCTTTATTGCATCCTCTACATAATGTATCCTTACCAGGCCTCCAATGCTCACCTTGGTAATTTCTTTCTTAACTGCTTCAATAATAGCTTGTCGAGTATTTAAAAGGCTGTAACCGCTTTCAAATTCCAAATCATTAATATCGATCCGGATAGCGTAGTTCTCTGTAGTAATCACAGTAACTACCGCTCCGATGGGAGCCCGGCCCTCCCCTTCCCCTTCATGGTCCGCCGGATCCAGATGCTCCTTTACAACCGAAACCAAATCAGGAATAGGGGAACCGCCCTCCCCGATAATAATAACCTGAACTGTTCCCGGACCATTCCAAAGCGGTATTACTTCCACTTCAACAACTCCGGATATTTCTTTCGCCCATTGTTTGTAATCGTTTTTATTTCCTCCACTGGTGGGATTTCTGACCTTATCAAGTAGCCGGGTAAGTAATGAATCATCACTCTCTTCATCCACTCCATTTGTAAAAGCGGAGACATTGCCGATAGAAGTAAGATCTTGAATGTCAGCCAGGTTTAAATTTATTTCCCCGGCCTGGGCATTACCGGCAGATCCTATTTCATCAGCAGTAACCTCAATTTCTACCTTGCCATCACTTCCAATTACCGAATACTCTTCTGAAGTATAATATTTAACATTTAGGGCAGATCCGGAAGGAATACTGTTTGAGAATTTGGTCCCGGCCGGTATTGCAGTTCCAATCGCTCCCTGAATTAAAATCTTTCCGCTTGCATAAGTGGCAGCCTTTCGATATACTCCACGGGCGGCGGCGGACAGGGTAAGCCATTGACCAAAAGAATATTGGGGGAACGCAAGTAAAATCACATTACGCAGCATAAAATAAGCCACTGCAAATTCTGCGTTAGTTGGCTCTATGGCATCATATTCATAGCTTCCGACTGATACATCCAACCCTTCAGGCACCCGTTCATAAACTCTTTCTCGTATGGTTTCCTCGTTCTGAGTTGCCAACCAGTCAATCACATCCACAGATCCATCCTGGATCATTTTAATAAAATCATAATCAGGTAGTGACATAATTCAGCTCCTTTACTACTTGGACGCTGGTACCGTCCACTCCATTCACAACAAATTTACATGTAATTGTATCTCCTTCATAACTGGCTGAGAAACCACTTATACTTTCGATCATTGGATGGTATTCCAATGCTTCTATGTAAACCCTACGCAATTCACACTCCACAACTTCATATGGGTCATCCTGATTTAATATCAGGTCTATTTCATTCCCGTATGATTTCGGATAAATGAGGTTTTTATATCTACGATCATGGAGAATTTTATTAACTACCTGCTCTAATATTTCATTGGCATTACTGGTGGTAATAACATTATCCATAACGTCGGTGACAAACTCATTCTTTTCAAAATCAAACTTAAATGTGTGTTTCCCCAGCAAACTGTCTTTATAAGTTTTTACAGTAGTATTACTTATTTCAGATGATTGAGGTAAGATTCCCATTAAGCTGCCACCGCCTTACATAAAATAAGATACTGTGTTCCCCCCACAGGAATACCGGCTACCCTGTCCCCTGCTTTAAGCCCCTCACGAAGATTGATATCCGGATTTACTAATAGTCCTGCAGATATATCAAAACTCACATCATCAAACTTTACGGTAAGAGGAGAAGCCGTCTTTACAGTCCCTAACATGATATCAAGTCCACTGGAAGTTTTCTTTCCAGAGATTTTTTTTATTATTCTCGCTGCTTCCGCACTCAAATTATCACCCTTTCCTATGGTTATGTTGATTCTTTTGGAGCCTCATATTCAATTTCTGGTAATTCATCAGTCCAGGCTAAAGTAAGGCTCATTTCATGATATCCATTGCTATATGTATGACTATCTGATTCGACATAAAATCCGCCAACCAAACCGGTTTCATTGTCAATTACATATATCCCTGTTCCGGTTTCTACATCATCTAATCCAAATGTTTTTATTGTTCCGCTTTTTTGCATGACTGATAGCTCTTTCAATTTTTGAACTGCTATTGCATTTACTTCCGCCTGTGTCATTTTGTCACTTTGACTTATATATTCCTGCATCACACCATAAAGCTTTTGAGCTTCTTCATTCTTTTGAATCGCTGATATTTCATTGCCTTTGGAATTCTTTCCAACTACCTTAACCTGCGTATAAGTGGATTCAATGCTTTCATCATAAGATGCATCCAGTAGATTTGCCCCTTCCTCAATCACCCATTGTACTGTCTGCTTACACTTTTCAATAAGTTCCAGGTTTCCATTTTTAACACGGGTTGTATACCGCTTTCCACTTTGTTTCCTGGTTTCTGTAAGAGCAATGACAATCATGTCCCAGGGACTTTTTTTTATAAAATGCAGAACAGAAAATTTAACGCCGGTATCCTCAATGGTTCCTGTACTTATTTCTAAACTTTTACACAAGCCTGAGATAATTTCACTGGCAGTCATGTTCTCAAACTTTTTGTCCATTTTACTGCGTGTGAGCCACCACCGAATATCCCTGGCCGTATACTTTATTGCTGTACTACTCCGGGTTTTGCTTTTTTTAGTGATGATATATCTCATGAGTTCCTGGTCCACAAGATCATATATCACAATGGCGCTCCCATTTGGGAAATCTGTTTTTCCATTGACCTTTGTTACTTCCAGATTAAGAGTTCGGGAAGCTTCATCTTTGCTGCCACCCCAAGTCATGGTAGTGACAGCCTCTTCAATCCAAGATATAAGATTTTCCTGAATAACAGCAACCTTATACTTTTCCCTTTCTTTGTATAATTCTTTCATGACGGAATTGTAAATACCTGTCCAGGATATATTAAGCTTGCATTCTTTATGGGAGGATTATTAGCACTAAATATTTTTGTATACTGGCCCCCATTCCCATAGAATTTTTTCGCTATATTCCACAGGCTGTCTCCTTTCACAACAGTGTAGGTGTTTGCAGTAGCGGAGGTTTCCGGCCGGTCCGATTGCTGCTGTACCTTAGGTGCTTCTTTTACTACTTCCCGGATTTTTATGAATTTAAACTCCTTAAATTCAATATCATAATACACATCCCCTGGCTCCCCGCCTTTCTCCCTGTAGTCAAACTTCCGGATTGTAGCGTACATATTTACACCAGTCTTAGTTATCAGCAATTTTACTGGTTGGCCAGACTTCCGCCATTTCTCTATTTTTTTTACTGCTTCCCATGGATCCGGTATATCTTCTACGCTACAATAGGAAGAATCATAATCTCTGGGAAAAAAAGAGGAGAACGACACCACTTGCAGCATACTATTGCCGATTATGGTACGTTCTCCACCCTTAATAACCTGTACATCCGTAAAATTATTGCCACCCCCGCTGATTACCGGTTCAGAGGGATTGACCGGTAAAATTATATTGTCTTTCAAGTTTTCAAACGATATTTTATATATCAATCAACAGCCTCCTCTCCCATATTATCTGCGGTTTCTTCTATATCATCAGCTAATGCTGCCAGTATCTTCTGTACCAGCCTATCTTCATCACCCTCTCCTGTTATCTCTACGTATTCGATTATCTTTTCAATAAAGTATTTCTTCTCAACCTTGCTTTCTGCAGACGAACTATAGGAATTTGATGTATTGCTATTATTTATTGGCTGTGCAATATCTAATCCTGAATATTCATCACTACCACCGGAAGGATTCTTTGGCTTGGAAGGCTTCTCAGACTCTTCGGGATCCGGTAGCTGATAAGGCTTCATGGACGGTATCACTACCTCAGGAGTATTCGCACTCATGGTAACTGTCATATCGTCAGTCAGACTTTCTATTTCATTATTCAGCATAGCCTTAGTATCTTTCAGACCTTCCGCAACACCGGCACCCATATTAAATCCTACTTCGGCTTTCATCACCCGGGATGGGGAATGTATTCCGAGGAAATTCTTGAATTTTCCTACAATGGAGCCCGCAACATTTCCTATGGTGCTACCAATCTGCTTTACTCCGCTTAACAGGCCTTCCCCGATTCCCTTTATCAGATCAATGCCAAGCTGCAGCCAGTCCACCCCTTTCAAAGTGTCCCAAATTGCAGATACCAAATTTAAGGCACCCTCAACCAAAGTAGGTAATGCGGAAATAAGTCCATTTACCAAAGCTACCACAAGCTGTATTGCAGCTTCCAGTATCATAGGTAGATTCTCAATGATAAAGCTAACCAGTCCTGTTATGATCTGTATAGCTCCGTCTACCAATACCGGGATATTGTCAATTAAAGCCTGTACCAGTGTCATTATAATATCAAGGGCAGCCTGGATTATCATAGGTAGATTATCAGTAATGAACTGAAGCAGATTAAGAACTATCTGAACCGCTGAATCTATTAGCAGTGGTAAACTTTGTACGATTCCCTGTATCAAAGATAAGAGCAGTTGCAATCCCAGGTTAAGTATGGCCGGCAGCATGCTTACGAATCCTTGAATTAAACTGGTAAGTAATTGTACCGCCGCCTGAATTATCATAGGCAGGTTTCCTGAAATACCCTGGGTAAAGCTCTCCAGAATCGATATTGATGTCTCCGCAAGATCCGGCATTGCCTGTGTCAGTCCCTGCACAAGAGTAAGGATTATAGTAGTTGCTGCTGTTATAATAGAAGGCGCCTGCTGTCTAATCATCTTCTGGTAACCACCCAGACCACCGATCAAGGCTTTAATCATCTTAGGTGCCCCATCTTGAACAGCCTGAACCCCAGTACCTATCATATCATTAAATACGTTTCCAATTTCAGACGTATCCCCTGATTCAATAGCTTTACCAATCCTACCCGCAAATCCTTTCAGTACATTTACCGCATCTGATACAACAGGCGTAAGCTTCTTCCCGATTGGTTCCAAAACCGCATCTGTAAAGGTTCGTTTTAAGCTTCCAAAGGCACTTCCGAGATCATCATACTTTATATTATTAATCTCTGTCAGCGCATCTGTACCGCCTTGAATCTCACCATTTAGCTGGGACATGGAAAGTACGCCTTTAGCTCCCAGATCCTCCCACATGGTACCAAAGAGAGCCACTCCAGCAGCATTCTGCTTTACCGGATCCTGCATGGTTCCAAGCGCAGCGGTTACTTCTTGGAATGCCGCTTTTCCCTTGGCACCCCCGGCCGCAAAATCTTTTGTAAGCCGATTGGCATCCAGTCCCAAATCCTTGAACGCTTGTTTAGTACCGTCACTTCCATCTTTTGACCTTATTCCGAATTCTTTAATGGCATCTCCAAGCTTGTCAACGGAGAAAGTTCCGCTTTGGGCTCCATTCACCAGCATATTCATCATTTCTGTACTGGAGAAGCCCATCTGCTTGAAATGGGTACCATATTCATTCAGAGTATCAAGTAAATCCCCGTTTTTATTTAATCCGTATTGTGCTCCTTGAGCAATCAGGTTATATGCTTCATCACCCGAAATACCAAACTGGTCCATCATCATTTTAGCTGAGCGGACACTTTCGGTGACATCAAAGTCAAAAGTATCTCGAAGTAATAAAGCATTGTGGGTCAGACCCTCTAAATTCTTTCCAGTTTCACCTGAAATCTGTGCAACTGTAGAGATACTTTTTCCCAAATCAGCATAGTCTTCTCCCATATTGTCTCGATACAGGTTAGACATAATATCACCGAATTCGGCTTTGTAATCGTCTGCATTGTAGCCAGTCTGTGCCAGTGTAGAATTTACTGCCTGGTCTTTACTTATGGAAGTAGCTGTTGCCGCTGTAGCACCCGCCATGGCTACTGTGGCACCAATGACAATGCCTTTCGCAGCAATACCGGCAACACTCTTAAGACCAGAACCAATTTTCTTTAAAGCGGGTCCGGTCTTGTCAATCACTTTCACAGTGGCGGCCCAAATCTTACCTGTAACTTTTTTTATTTTTCCTGTAATCTTTGATACAAGAGGGGAAGCCATATCTTTAAGCTTAACCACTGGATATGCTACAGTACCGGCCACCTTTGCTAATCTTTGTCGGACCTTTCCAACGGCATTCGTTACCTTGTCTTTAAGAACTGCCAATGGCTGAATCTTTTGGTTGGATAATCCCTTTAATCTGGAAGCTATTGGCTTTATCCTATTTGTAACTCTATCCTTCAGATTAATAACAGGAGTAATAACCTTCTTCCCTAAGCTTTTTATCTTTTCATCAATGTCATAGACCTGTTTCAGGGCATCATCTTTGAAATCAACATAGGCTCTGACAGCTACATTAGTCTTATTCAAATCCTCTACTGACTTTTCCATTGCGGCCAGCTTTGACCTGGCTTCTTCTAAAACACTGAAATCAGCTCGTATTTTCTGCCACTCAGTAAATTTCTGCTTTGCCGACTCTATTTCAGCTAGCTTTTTTTCCAGACTGTCAATAGACTGCTCTACCCCAAGTTTCGTACTTACTTTAGTCTTATCAGTAAATTCAGCCTGTTTCTGCTTTAAAATGTCCAGCTTATCACTGTATGTTTGAATTATATCTTCTCCTGTTTCTGCAAGAGCACCGAAATGATTTAACTGCCCTTCTATCTTATCCATATTGAGCCCATCATCTAAATGAACCTTTAAAGCAATTTCCTTCTCTTCTATGGTATTCTTCAAAGATGCCATTTCAAGCTTTGCAGTTCGCATTACCTCTGCAATATTGGTACGAGCAGAGATATTAATATTCTGTGACTGAGACATCCTGACTAAGGCTTCCTTTGATTCATTAACCCGTTTTGTCATTGCTCCAACACCTTCGCTTGCCTTTTTCATCTTAGCAGATAACCGGTCCCGTAATGATAAAACCGCACTCAATTCCACACATCCACCTCCTTCCTTATTTTATTGATATTACTTTTTGGACTGCTTCTTCCGATCCTTCATAGTTAGTTCCAGGGAGGCATACATAAAATTCCTTACGTTACGAGGCTTCGCATATATTTCATCAGGAAAAAGAGTATAATTGCTCTCCTGAAGCAGTCTGTGAATTATTGCTGCTTCTCCGCCTCGGCTAATGAGTTTTTTATTGCTTCCATCCCATCGTCAAATCCAGAGACGTCCATAATGGCCTCTGTGAGCTGTGAAATCTCACCGATTAACAATCTTTTGCGGATTACTTTAGTCGGATCCTCTGTGCTGTATTTGGCAAGCAACTTAGGGTTATTCCAGTTGGGCTTTGTACATGCTGTTAAAATGAGCATACTGGATAATTTATCCTGATCGGTTTTCTCCTCAATCTGATGTGTACGTGGATTCTTAACCGGATACTTGCAGCGCTTTTCAAGCTGACCATATTCTTCTGAGGAAATTGCTTTTACGGTAAAATAAGAGTTAAACCGCTTCATGTATACCTTTTTTTCATCTCCATCCGGAGTTCCAAGGAGCGCTTCCAACAAATCCTCGTCTGTCTGTGTGACAGGTTCCACATAGGCATCTGCCGGCATATCCTCTACGTTTTCATATCCTGCTTTATTTTCTTTCATAATGTGCTCCTTTCAAAAATAGCGGCTCCGCAGAGCCGCAAACATTAACTTTCTTCAATTTTATCCAACCATTCCACTCCAACAAAGGTAAACGGCCATTCTTCTTCCACCATTGAACCAACTTCCCAGCCGACAATGGGAATCTTTGAAAACTTTACATGTTTCAGGCGGACACGCTCGTACCCATACGCTTCCGGGTCGTCCAGCTTAGATATCAGTTCGGTTACATACTCTGATTTCCGATCATCTGTGATTCTTGCCACATTCTGTACCAACTCTGATGTGATTTTGTATCCAGATATACTTCCTGAGCCTTTTAATCCAAGTAACTTCTGACCAGTCCATCTACTACCCGACATTTTCACATCACCATAGGAAGGTTCAATGTCTGCTGACATTTTATAAATATTGGTCAGCCACTTTCCTTCACAATGGCACTCACCGTAAGAGCCATTTATAACTTTGGTTTCATCCATATCTTATAACACTCCCTTCTTACAGAAAGACCTTATTAAAGATCTGTTCAATCTTATCAATTGTCAGGGCCTGCGTTTCCATATAAACAGTATCACCTTCACTGACAAGTGATTCACTTAACCCGACAAGGATATCTGGACTGATTACGTGCTGATCGGCCAGGGTTTCAAGATACTGGGAAATCCCACTGAGCAAGGCTGCTCTGCCATCACCATCATTATCCAGCTCTCCCAATACATTTTTCATGGCGTAACGGCCAATATCATAATCAATAGCTGCCATTGTAGAAATAGCTTTTATTTTCCGGAGTTTTTCCCCTGCTTCAGCTGTGAAACTGGTAAAAGTATTAATGCCTCTCTCAACTTTGACAGTGACCTCAAAGGTTTCAGGATCGGTATCTTTGAATAAAACAAAAGAGCCGGCAGTTGTGGCTTCACGGATTTCTGTATCACTCAATTCCGCTGTAACATTCACAATATCTTCCAACTCTTTATATGTAATAGCCTTATTAAGGGGTAGCGCCGCTATTGCTCCGGCAATCTGCGGTGCCATTTCTGCTGAACAGTACATATTGCCGGCAGCATCAATACCGCCAACAATACCGTTTATAATACCGTAGTTATCGCAGGCTTTTGACCTTGCATTCCCTACGGTCGGATCTTTATCATCTTCATGTGTCCCACCAATGACAAGCTGAATCATCTTCCCGGCATTCCATACTCTGCTCTGCCAATTCTTCACAGTAGTAAGCAATGATTCATCACATACACCATCCATGGAGATTGTATTTAGATAGGCGGTTTCAAATGCTGCCAGAGCTCTTATGTAATCCTCAACTTTTACACCACTTCCCGAATTGCCACCAGAAAAGGATATGGAGGCAGTTACTGCAAGTTCTGTATCACCGGTTTTGACCGCAGTCACCAGAGAATCATCATCACTGTTTATAGAGGCAACCAGAGCATTTACATCTGTCTTTTTTGCTGTATACTTGCTTATCATAGAACTTCCTTCATAGATGGCAAGATTTAATGACTGTTCATCCTGAATATTTTCTGTGATTGCTGCCCTGAACTGATTTCCTCTGCTACCTTTATACTTGGCAATTAGCTTAAAACTGCCTTCAACAGTAGCAACTGCCTGTTCCGCTTCGGCTGTTGCCATACGGTATAAAATTACCCGGAATGGTTTGTATTGCTTTCCTCCCTTGGCAGCCCTCCGGGCTAAATATACAGTCCCGCCGGTACCAAAAGCGGAAATAATAGCTGAATCATCTTCACAGATGGTAAGCTGATTACAAGGACCCCAATCCGCTTTTATCGGAATACCAACAACGCCTTTCTTAGTAGCATCTATTCTGGATGCAGCCAAGGATACAAACCAGTTATATAATCCGGTGCGTTCCTTACTTTCACCCGGTTTCCATGTTCCACTTGACATGTTACCTTACCTCCTTTTTTAGAAATTCATCAATTGCCTGGCTGACTTCTCCCAGGGAATATTTCTCTTTCCTATCACATGTAAAAAGAGCTCCATAAATCACTTCCGGATAAACTCCTAAAAGCTCCTTTGAATTCTGGCATATTTCATCCAGACTGAATTCAGCTTTGCTGTTCATCTTCTACTACTTTCCTCCCTTCAATACTGACTTTATTTATAATATGCTGTATCTTGGGTACTGAATTACGTCTTAAATTCCGGGATTTCACCCTGGAAACCTCAATCATAAAAGCCACCATAGAATTTACATCATCGGTATCTGCAGCAACCCTTTCAATGGTAAAAAAGCATTCTGTATCTGGTATTGGTATCTTTTTCAAACCCATAAGATAATCTATCAGTTTTTCTTTATTCAATGTCAAACTGTCAATATCATCTTCTGCACAGTACATGTAAATTTCATATGTTTTCGTTTCTTTATACAACGTTTTTGTTAGTTCTTCAGTTTTTGTTGATTTATCCGGATTTATAAATAGAAAACAAGGCCGTTCAAATTTTTCAGGAACATCTATTTGGTACTGCATGATATCACCAAAAACTTCTTCTACAATATCCGAAAGTGCCCTATTTTCTGGCAACGGTAAATTATCCATTATCAAAGACCTCCTTAAACTTATCCAGTTCGTATCTTATTACCTCCGGAGCAGCTTTCTGCACTTCTTCAAAACCTATATCAAAGTACCTGACACCTTTATAATTATGTGAATTAACCATGATACCGGTTTTGGCACCTTTCTGATATATGAATTTTCCTCTGCCATCTATGGTACCAGGTACCCAATGCTTTTTTGCCTTATAACCATCATTGATGTATCTGGCATATTTGACACTGGATCCGACACACAAAGTAAACTTCCCGGCTTTTCCTGAAAAGGTCCATATATTACCGGCGCCGCCTCTGGACAAGGAATTCCATAACAATCCCGAATCAATCGCATTTGTATTGACAGTTCCTTTGAACTGGAGATAATTCCTGGTCTTTCCTTTATTTTTTCCTTTGGATACCGTGTTGGTCTTTTTG
>Ga0316600_10000581_pt1 | contig 17492 bp, 20 predicted proteins | sample OWC_soil_day5_CT_FD_207652 | JGI IMG/M metagenome (GOLD analysis project Ga0316600, IMG submission 207652) | Wetland soil microbial communities from Old Woman Creek delta, Ohio, United States - OWC_soil_day5_CT | ecosystem: Environmental > Terrestrial > Soil > Wetlands | place: USA: Ohio... | reverse complement strand
GTTATAATGTCTTCTGTGCATAGATTATTATCCATTGTAAAAACACGGAGGAGTTCTGTTATGAATAAACAACAATCGGGATTTTTTTTAGTTAGAGAAGAAATACTACCAGAGGCAATTAAAAAGACAATTCGCGTTAAAGAAATGTTAAAGCGTGGTGAGGCAAGAACAATTAATGAAGCTGTTGAAAAAATGGAACTAAGTCGCAGCGCCTATTATAAATACAAGGATTTTGTTTTTCCTTTTTACGAAGCTAGCCAAGATAAAATTGTTACATTAGCTTTGTTATTGGAACATAAACAAGGTGTCTTGTCACGCGTTTTAAATACAATATCTGCTGATTCTGGGAGCGTATTAACGATTAATCAAGGAATTCCATTACAAGGTGTAGCAAATGCTACGGTTTCTATTGAAACTGCTGAATTGGTCATTGACCTAGAAGCGTTATTAGATAAGCTAAGGATGGTTGAGGGCGTTAAACGTTTAGAAGTGTTGGGGCAAGCGTAATTCTTATTAAGAAAGGAATGGAAGTGTATGAAGAAAGTTATTAATGTTGGTCTGCTCGGATTGGGAACAGTCGGCGCAGGCGTCATAAAAGTTTTAGCGGAGAATGCACATGAAATTTCTCAAAAAGTTGGTGCAAATGTTAATGTAAAAACCGTTTTGGTGCGCGATGTGAATAAAGCACGTGCGGTTAAAGGTGACTTTGCTGTAACTGATAATATAGAAGATATTATCAATGATCAATGTATTGATATTGTTATTGAAGTTATGGGTGGAGAAAAACCAGCGAAAGAATATATGCTCTGTGCATTGAATGCGGGTAAACATGTGGTAACGGCGAATAAAGATGTTGTTGCTAAATTTGGTCGCGAGATGTTTGATGCAGCAAAAGAACATGATGTTGATTTTATGTTTGAAGCGAGTGTTGGTGGTGGAATTCCAATTATAACGCCTTTAAAACAATGCTTAACAGCAAATAAAATCACAGAAGTAATGGGGATTATTAATGGAACGACAAACTACATGTTGACGAAAATGACAGACGAAAAATTGGATTATAATACAGTTCTTGCGGAAGCACAAGCAAAAGGATATGCTGAGGCTGATCCAACAGCTGATGTTGGGGGTTTAGATGCTGCACGTAAGATTACGATTTTATCGTCAATTGCATTTAATACAAGAGTTGCGCTGGATGATGTTTACGTGGAAGGTATTACTAAAATAACGCCGGAAGATATTGAGTACGCACGTGAATTAGGGTATGTGATTAAATTACTAGCAATTGCTAAAGATTATGGTCAAAATGGTGTAGACGTTAGAGTTCATCCAGCATTTATTCCGAAAAAACATCCACTTGCTTCTGTAAGTGATGTGTTTAATGCTATTTTTGTAAAAGGGAATGCAGTTGGGGAAACTATGTTTTATGGTCGTGGTGCCGGTCAAAAGCCGACAGCAAGTGCTGTCGTTGCTGACGTGATTGATGTATCTAGAGATATTGTTAATCATATTATTGGTAGAGTGCGGTGCACTTGTTTTGAACATAAATCTATTTGTCCAGTTGAAAAAACAATGTCTGCATATTATGTAAGATTATTAGTTGAAGATGAACCTGGCGTATTGGCGACCATTGCGGGAGTTTTTGGAGAACATGGAGTTAGTTTAAATTCTGTTATTCAAACACGAAAAGTAAATAATCGTGCTGAAATAGTGCTTATTACTCATAATGTAGCTGAAGAAAATATTAGAAAAGCTTCTGCTACTATTAGGAATTTGCCAGTAGTATCTGAAATTCGTAATATTATTAGAGTTGAGGCGCAACAGGAGGATTAATTAAATTATGTTAGGGGTAAATACTGTTAGAGTACGTGTACCAGGGACAACAGCTAATTGTGGTCCTGGTTTTGATTCCATTGGTATTGCTTGTGATATCTATAATGAATTAGAAGTAACTTTATTAAAAAAAGATACCATAACAATTGAAATTGTTGGTGAAGGTAAGAATAGTATCCCATGTGATAAGCGTAATGTTGTATGGAAATCTATGCAACTGCTTTTGAAGAAAGCTGGACAAGATTATCAAGGTGCGCATATTAAAATGTTAAATAACATTCCATTGGCTCGTGGTTTAGGAAGTAGTGCGGCAGCTATTGTATCGGGCTTAATGGCTGCAAATATCGCTATTGGTAATGTTTTTGACAAGCAAGCTATTCTTCAAATGGCTACGGAAATAGAAGGCCATCCGGATAATGTAGCTCCAGCAATTTTCGGTGGAATTACCTTAAGTATTATGAAAGAAAAACAGGCGGAAACCTTGTCTTTTATGCCGGGGGCTGATTTGAAATTAGTCGTTGCAATTCCTAGTTTTAATTTATCTACAAAGGCAGCTAGAAAAGTTTTACCTGTGAATATACCGATGAAAGATGCTGTTTTTAATATTAGTCGTACGGCTTTATTGGTTGGTGCGCTTTGTAAAGGTGATTTATCACATTTACAAAGCGCATTAGATGATAAAATTCATCAGCCATATCGTGAACAACTGATACCTGGGATGCAAGATGTATTTCAGGGAGCGATTAAAAATGGGGCATTAGGTGCTGTACTTAGTGGTGCCGGTCCGTGTTTGATTGCATTTACTACAGATCATGTTAGCGAGATAGGAGAGGCAATGGTAGCGGCTTTTAAAAAGCATAATATTTCCTCTAAATATCTGGAATTGAAGATAGATCAGCAGGGTGTAAAAACTATATAATTTAAGATGAATCAAATAAAAATAAACAGGCGAAGGCCTGTTTATTTTTATTTGATTCATACGTATAAAGTTTGTTTTCGGTCATATAATTTATTAATATACCTATGGAGGTATTATATGGCTATATGGAGTATGCTGGTTTTATTTTTCGGAATTTTAGGGTATTCGCTTTGGCTTAAATCTTGTAGTTATCGTAAAGAAATAGAACTCAAACAAAGAAGTTCTCCGCTTTCCTTGGCGATCCAAGAGCTAATTGCAATTGCTGGTGGTATCTATTTATCATTGATCATGTTGGTATCATTTTTAAAAATTTCAATACCAGATAAAATTAATATAAGTAGCGTTGATATGGACCCGTTAGCTTTTGTGGCAGTCAGTTTGGCGATATTGCAGCCAATTGTAATAAACTTAATAAAGTGGGTGAAGTAAATGCGAATCAGTGATTTATATGGTAAAGAAATTATCAACATGAATGATGGGGTGAAATTGAGCATTGTTGATGAATGCGAATTTGTTTTTGATGAAAAAAATGGTAAAATAAATTCGATTTTATTACCAACGAAACACTCGTTTATTCCTTTTTTATCAGAGAATAAGACGAATATTATTCCTTGGAAATCTATAAAAAAGATTGGCAATGAAATTATAATTATTGATATGGGCCATAATGAAGATAAATATTTATTTAATAATCGAAGGTGATAGATACAATAAAGAGTTAAAGGATATAAGGGATGATTCTCAGGGGGCGCTGAGTTGAATGAATGGACTGGAGTAGCTAAAGTTAAAAATAAAATTTCATAATAATTTGTTTTAAGTTTCACAGTAATCTAAGACAGTAATTTAAGAATGGTGGTATACGGCGAAATCAATATTCCATAAGTTGCGGAGGTGTGTTGTGTTGTGATGGATAAAAAAGAATTAATTCAATTAACGATTAGTAGATATGAAACAAATGTTAATCCAGCAATGGCAAAACTATTTAGGCTCATGGGACTAGCAACAGTTGAATGGTACTCAAAAGGAATGTATGTTTTTGATGTGAATGGTAATAAGTATCTTGATTGTCTAGGCGGATATGGAGTATTTAGTTTAGGTCATCGAAACTCAGCAGTACTTGAGGCTGTAAAAAAGCAATTAGACTATATGCCTTTATCAAGTAAGATTTTTCTGAATGATAAATTAGCAGAGTTATCATCATCCTTGGCTGACATTTTACCGGGAGATATCAAATATAGTTTTTTTGTTAATAGTGGAGCAGAAGCTGTAGAAGGTGCGCTTAAATTAGCTAGGTTGCATACGGGAAAAACAAAAATAATATCGATGGTAAATGCTTTTCACGGTAAAACATTTGGTGCACTTACAGCTACGGGACGTGAATTGTTTCGTAGACCGTTTCAACCACTAGTTCCAGATTTTGTTCATGTGAAGTATGGTGATAGTTTAGCAGTCGAGCATGAAATTGATGAGAATACTGCTGCAGTTATTATAGAACCCATACAAGGTGAAGGTGGTGTTATTGTTCCGCCAGATGACTATCTTCCTGAATTGAGGATTTTATGTGATGAAAATGATGTGTTGCTTATCTGTGATGAAGTTCAAACAGGATTAGGCCGCACTGGAAAATTGTTTGCTGTTGATTATTATAATGTTGTACCGGATATCATTGTTGTTGCGAAAGCACTTGGTGGTGGGGTCATGCCGATAGGCGCTTTTTGTGCAAAAGAAGAAGTGTGGAGTAAATATATTGAAAGCCCCTTCTTACATACATCAACTTTTGGAGGCAATCAATTAGCCTGTGTTGCTGCAATAGAAACAATAAAAATATTACAAAAAGAATACGATACATATGAAGTTTTTGAAAAGGGAAATTATTTTATTGAGAAGTTAATTGAATTGAAAAATCAATATCCTAAGGTAATTAAAGATGTCAGAGGTCGCGGACTTATCATTGGTATTGAAATGACCAATGAAAGTCTTGGAGGGTTTCTAATGGCAGAATGTATAAAAAAACATATTATCATAGCATATACTCTAAATAACCCTAAAGTTATTCGGCTTGAACCCCCGTTTATCATTACTTATGAAATTATTGATTATATTATTGAAATATTGACTTGCATTGTAGAACGTGCAGATGATTTGGTTGATGATTTTTAGGAGGTGTGTTTATGCCTTGTGTTGAAACTTCAATGTTGATAAAAAGGGATCAAGAAACAATTTATGCGTTTATCAAAGATATGGAACAATACCCACGGTTTATGACAAATTTAGTTTCTGTAGAAGTGTTAGAACGAACAGAAACTACAACAATCACTAAGTGGAAAAGTAAAGTTGACGGTATTGAGATAAATTGGAAAGAATTAGATACATTTGATCATGATAATTTTCATGTGGTATATCACCAATTAGAAGGAGATTTAAAGAATTTTGATGGTGAATGGTTATTATCGCAAGTAGATGATTCTGTTTATGTAACACTGAAAGTAAATTTTGAATTTGGGATACCTATGCTTGCGCCAATGATAAATCCGCTTTTAAAAAGAAAAGTTTATCATAATTCTATGGAAATGTTATTAATGATGCAAAAAGAATTATGTAAAATGGTTGATTAATATTATCAGAATATTGTATAATATTAACTGTAACAATAGTTGCGGTTTATTGAAACTATACAATTGATATTTAGAGAGGAGTTATAATAATGAATGAGAAAAATATTATATCTTACCAATCATTAAAACCTTCAATAGATAGTAGTGTATATGTGGCACCAGGGGTAGTAATCATTGGTGATGTAAAAATAGATCAAGGTTCAAGTGTTTGGTTTAATTCTGTTTTACGTGGCGATATCGATCGAATACATATAGGGAAATATACAAATATTCAAGATAATGCTACTGTACATGTTATGGGAGATCATTCTGCAATTATTGGTGATTATGTTACTGTTGGGCATAATGCCATAGTACATGGTTGTATAATTGGAAATAACTGTTTAATTGGTATGGGGGCTATTTTATTAGGTTATTGCAAGATCGGTGATAATTGTATTATTGCTGCTGGAACATTAATAACTGAAGGGAAAATAATACCTGCTAATTCGATGGTCATGGGAATGCCTGGCAAGGTTGTTCGTACACTTACGAACGAAGAAGTTAAGGCGATTAGAGAGTCTGCAATCAACTATAATTTAGTTGCGCAAGAATATAGGTAAGATAGGGAGAATTTTATTTATTATGGAAAGTACTTTAGTTCTAATCAAACCTGATGCATTTGGCAAAAAATATACTGGTGAAATTATTAAACGTTATGAAGCTAATGGTTTGAAATTACAAGCTTTAAAACTATTGAAAATGACACCTGAATTAGCTTCAAAGCATTATGTAGATCATATTGCGAGACCTTTTTATCCTTCTTTAGTAGAGTTTATGACTTCTGGTCCAATTGTTGCTATAGTTTTAGCTGGTGAAAATGCAATTGAAAAAGTGAGAGAATTAAATGGAGCTACAAATCCAGAAAAAGCAAAAGCTGGTACAGTTCGTGCTGATTTTGCGGAAAGCATGACCTGTAATGCTGTACATGCTTCCGATAGTAGGGAAAATGCTGCTCGTGAAATTGATATATTCTTTGATAAAACAGAAGTATTTGCTTAATCAATATATCGTTATAGGAGATGCTTATATGAGTGTTTATACTAAGACTGGTGATAAGGGCAGCACTGGTTTATTGACAGGGCAACGTGTAGAAAAAGATTGTTTACGCGTAGATGCGTATGGTACTGTTGATGAGATTAATGCTACTTTAGGGTTGGCTCGCTCATTTTGTGAAAAGGCTCTGATAAAAGAGGAAATTTATAAGCTTCAGAAAATTAATATGCTACTTATGGCAGAATTAGCAAGTGATTCGGATGCTAAGTATATTACTGTAGACCATATTGCTTCTCTGGAGGAGAGTATTGATAAGGTGGATTCAAAGTTACCCCCTTTAAAGAGCTTTTTGATATCAGGGGATAATAAAGGTGGAGCTGCTCTAGATTTAGCAAGAACGGTAATTCGTAGAGCTGAACGTAAAGTTTGGCACTTGTCAAAAAGTGAACATGTGAATAATGAAGTGCTTGTAGTGTTAAATCGTTTATCTGATTTATGTTTTGTTTTGATGCGATTAGAAGAACAATAGTAGTAACCGATGCTTTATTTATTACATAGTCTATAGTAAATTTGCTATGTGGGTGTAATAAGGGGGCGATTAAGGTGAAAGCTTTGAAGATTTATGTTTTATCTGTTCCTAAATCATTACGGAAATTTATGCGTACATTTTATAAAGCATAATATTAGAAATAACCGCTGAAAAGGCGGTTATTTTTTATATACTATTATAATTTTAAAATATTTAAAAATAAATATTATTTATGTAAACTTAAAACAAGGAACTTTTTATTAGGTTAGAGAAATATAAAAACTAATAAAAACAATTTTAGCTGTAATGACAAGTAAAGCAGCTCAGGGGGGATAATGGTGAAAGAGTACAGCAGTTGTAATTTAAGAAATATAGCAATTGTAGGACATGGAAAGGCTGGAAAAACGTCATTAACAGAATCACTTTTGTTTAATTCAGGACTTGTAAATAGGTTGGGAAAAGTTGACGAAGGGACGTCAGCTTCAGATTATGAGGCGGAAGAAATAAAAAGAAAGCTGAGTATTAGTAGTGCTCTTGTTTCGGTTGATTGGGAAGGATATAAATTAAATTTTATTGATACACCTGGATATCCAGATTTTGTGGCAGAAGTAAAATCTGCTTTACAAGCTGTAGATAGTGTTTTGGTTGTCGTATCAGCAGTGGCAGGAATTGAAGTTGAGACTGAAAAGGTTTGGCGATATTCCGAAGAATTAAACTTGCCACGGGCGATTTATATAAATAAAATGGACCGTGAACATGCTGATTTTTATTCTGCTGTGGAACAAATGCGTGTCAAATTTGGTAATGGTGTAGTACCAATTCAAATCCCGATAGGAAAAGAAAATGCTTTTCATGGGGTTGTAGATTTATTGACGATGCATACAAAAATATTAGCAAGTGATAATAAGCTTCTTGAGGGTGAAATACCAGAGTATTTAAAAGCGGAAGTAGAAGATGCTCGTCAAAAATTAATTGAAGTTGTAGCGGAATATAATAATGAATTATTAGACAAATACTTGGAAGGTGAAGAAATTACTGAAATAGAAGTTGCTGCTGCTTTAATTGATGGAATCAATTCAACAAAAATTTTTCCTGTGTTATGTGGTTCGGCTCTTAAGAATATTGGATCAAAAAAATTGATGAATGCTATTGTAGAATATATGCCAACTCCATATTTTAAAACTTCTATTGGGATGGAACCTGGGACAGGGAATATTATAGAAAGAAATACGGAAGATTTTTTTTCTGGTATAGTTTTAAAAACCACAGCAGATCCGTTTGTTGGTCGTTTGAGTTATATTAAAATTCTATCAGGTAACATGAGAGGTGAGAGTTTAGTTTACAATGCAAGTAAAGAAAAATCGGAGCGCATCAATAGTGTTTTTACTCTGTATGGAAAACAACAAAGTAGTATATCTGTTGCTCATGCTGGTGATATTGTTGTTGTCAATAAGTTACAAGAGACTTGTACAGGAGATACACTTTGTAGTAAAGATGCATTGATTGTATATGAAACTATGAAATATCCTAAACCAATGTTAATGATGGCTTTAAAGGCTAAAAACAAAGGTGACGAAGATAAAATTGGCAATGCGCTCAGTAAGATTATTGATGAGGATCAAACAATTAAAATTGATAAAGATATGGAAACGAAAGAATTATTAATCAGTGGTATTGGCGAGCTGCATTTGGAGATTACGGCTGAAAAGCTGAAAAGAAAATTTGGTGTAGAGATTCTTTTAAATAAACCTGCTGTGCCGTACCGTGAAACGATAAAAGGAAAAGTTAAAACTGAAGGCAAGCATAAAAAACAAAGTGGCGGACATGGTCAATTTGGGCATGTATGGTTAGAACTAGAACCTTTATTGGCAGGCAGTGGTGTTGAGTTTGTAGAATCAATTTTCGGCGGTTCTGTTCCAAGACAGTATATACCTGCAGTTGAAAAAGGTACTCGTGAGACGTTGAGTGAAGGGGTATTGGCTGGATATCCTGTTGTTGATATTAAAGTCAACTTATATGATGGTTCTTATCATAACGTTGATTCTTCCGAAATGGCATTTAAGGTCGCAAGTGGGCTTGCAATTCGTAAAGGAGTTATGCAAGCAACACCAGTGTTGTTAGAACCAATTTATAATGTGAAGATAAGCGTTCCAGAATATTATATGGGTGATGTTATTGGTGGATTGAACTCAAAACGGGGTCATATTTTAGGCATGGATGCTGGCGAGCGGGGAATGGGGATTGTTACTGCACAAGTTCCAATGGCTGAGTTGTTTAAATATGCAACTGATTTACGTTCGATATCACAAGGGCGTGGAAGTTTCGATATGGTTTTTTCACATTATGAAGAAATACCAGTACGCTTAGCGACAGAGATTATTACTGCAAAAAAGAATAAGGATTAACTGAAATAAATAAAAATAGCTATCCAAAAGGATAGCTATTTTTATTTATTTTATCGTTATTAATTTTTAAAGATGGCTGAGGCGGCTGGATTCGAACCAACGAATGCGGGAGTCAGAGTCCCGTGCCTTACCAGCTTGGCGACGCCCCAATATTGTCAAAAAAGTTAAATATTCATCTGACAATAAATAATTATACAGGGGTAAACATATTAAGTCAAGATATTGATTAATTATTTTCGGGACATTTTCAAAAACGCTTGACAGATATTGATTAATTATTTTCGAGTTTTTCAAGTGTGATTTTAGAATCAAGATAGATTTCGAAAGTTCTACTCCAAGGAAAGTAAGTGGTTATTTTTAAATTGGAGGCTTTTAGAGCAAGTGTTTGATCTTGAGTTTCTATTAGTAATGGTATATTAAAAGCTTTTCTACTACTTAGTAAATAAGCATTTTTATTCATTTCAATATTTAATTGGTCATTGGCCATATTATAATGCTCATTTAAATCATATATATTAATATTGGATTTTTTTAAGTTGTTATTTATATTATCTATTACATTTTTTAAATAATACCAATCTTCGAGATAGCGAGAAATTAAAAAAATCAGATTGTTTTTGTATAAGGAAAGTATGTCATTGGTTTCTACGGCAGAGTTTAATCTGGCAGTAAAGATTGTAGCTTGTGTAACAGCTGTTCCTATTGAATTGCTTGTTGTATTCCAGCCAGCATAAGCGATGAGTTGATTGATTGGAATATCATTTTTTAGCAACAGAGGAAATATAGTTTCTTTATAGGAAAAATGTTCACTTAAATCAACAAGTGCGACCTTATAGCTTTTTTTCAATAATGCTTGGATTCGTTTATTCACGTTGGAACGATTCGAGCTATTTTCGTCTGTGCCTATATATACAAATAAAATAAAATCTGCATCATCTGGGTTGTCTACTAAGCTGCCTCCGATCATATCGACCTTTTCTTTTACTGTAGTAGCAACAGAACTTGGCATATATGGCATAACAATGCTGGACGCTTCGATATCAGAATATTGAACGTTAATTTTAGGATGATAATGATTGATTTTATTTGCGATATCACCTAATAAAGTGAGTGCTACTTCATCGGTTCCCCTTGTGATAATTACGTTATTTGATGTAAGTTTTTGGTTGTTCAGATAATGTAGCAATTGTTTTTTTGAAATGTTCGGTATACCAAATATTTGTCCATCATCTTGTCCGATAACTAGCTTTTCAAATACGCCTTGCTCAGTTAATTGAATTAATTTTTTATTTAATTCAACATTTTCTTGATATAAATTTTGATATTGCGTCAATATTTGAGAAGGAATTTTGCTTTCTAAATCATTCAGCTTTTTTATATCTTTAGGATTTTCAAAGGTATATACTTGATCTTTTAATTTTGAATATTCTAAAATTAACTTTTCATATTTTGAGTTTTCACTACTGTCGGCTAACCATAAACGAGGGAGAATATTAAAAGCGTATATAGGCATTTTGGGGTATTGCATATGGATGGAATCCAATATTTGTAAAGTTTCATTTACATCGTTATCTGTTCCGATAGAGTGCCTTGACGCTAAAAGACTACCGTGAATTAACATGTCGATAGAGACGATAGTAGCATCGACATGCTGAATATTTTCAGACAACCATATTCTTAAATCATTCGTTTTTGCAGTTTTTTTATAGTTATCTAAAAGTTCTTTTGGTGGCATGATAACTTTGATATTTGCAATTTTACCTAGATCAACGATGAATTTAGTACAGGCAGGTCTACTATCTAATGGTAATAAAAGCACTGTATACTGATATTCTTGCGTGGTTTTTAATATCGTTGTTTTAGGCGGTAGTTGTGTAAACATAATACATCCTATCAATGATAAAATTACTATAAGTGTAAAAAAATATTTCACGGGTATCATCCTTTTCTTGAAATTGATATATGTATTAATATTCGATTCATAGTATCATACTATCATAAGATAAATATTTAAGCATGACAATAGTTCACTATATGGCTGAAATATGTTAATATTATATTCGATAAAAAGTATAGAGGTATATTATGAGAATAATAACAGGAATTGCAAAAGGATTTAAGTTAAAAGCACCAAAAGGATTGGTAACTAGGCCTACTGCGGATAGAGTAAAAGAATCATTGTTTAATATTTTAGGTTCCGACGTTTATGATGCAAAAGTATTAGATTTATTTGCTGGTACTGGTAATCTTGGTTTAGAAGCTTTGAGTAGAGGCGCGACAAGCGCTATTTTTGTTGATCAGGATAAAGAGAGTATTCAGGCCATTAAAGAGAATGCTGCGCACACAAAATTAATAGAAAAAGCAGAAATATATAAAACTGACGTTTTTTTTGCATTAAACAAATTTAATATCACAAAAAGAGTTTTTAATTTGGTCTTTTGTGACCCTCCTTATAACAAAGGCTTTGTTGAACGTGTTTTAGAGAGCTTGGATAAATCATCGATAATGGAGGATGGGGGTCTTATCGTTATTGAACATGCAAGAAAAGATAAGATTGATGCTGAATGGAACCATCTGAGATTGTTGCGCAGTCAACGTTATGGTGCGACAATAATTAGCTTTTTTATCTTTGAAAAATTGAATAGTAAACAAATGGAGGAATTATAGTGCGAATTGCAGTATGCCCAGGAAGTTTTGATCCAGTTACGAATGGACATGTTGATATTTTTGAACGTGCGAGTGCAATATTTGATGAAGTTGTAATCGGGGTATTTCATAATCCAAATAAGAAGCCGATGTTTACCATGGAACAAAGAGTAGAGCTGTTGAAGGAATCTACAAAGCATATTAAAAATATCCGAGTGGATGCTTTTTCTGGATTACTAAATGAATATGTGAAACAACAACATTCGAATGTTATTATTAGAGGGCTCCGCGCCACTAAGGATTTTGAGTATGAGTTTCAAAGAGCGCTACTAATAAAAAAAATTGATGCTGAAATAGAAACGGTATTTATGATGACAAGTAGTGAGTATTCCTTTTTAAGCTCAAGTGGAATTAAAGAATTAGCAAAGTTTAATGGAAATATTAAAGGACTTGTTCCGGAATGTGTAGAAATAAAGATAAAGCAATGTATGAATGAACATAGTTATAATATATAATGGGTTTATGCGAAGGAGGTTTAAATGGAATGGCTATTGATGAAATTTTAGATGAGATTGAACATTTATTGCTTGAAGCAGGCCGAGTTCCTTTTACAAATAAGAGAGTTATTGAAGAAGATGATATGGTTCGTTTAATTGATGAATTGCGAGATGAACTACCGAAAGAGATTCAAGAAGCTAATAGCTTGGTTAGAGATAGAGAGCAAATTATGAATGATGCAAAACGTGAAGCGAATAATATTGTAGAACAGGCTAAAATGTATGCAATAAAATTAACAGATGAGCATGAAGTAGTTAAGTTAGCGCAAACACAAGCGAAAGAAATTGTTGAAAAATCTATGCGAAACTCTAAAGAATTAAAAGAAAATTCTTTAGAATATGCTGATGAAGTATTTAAACATTTAGCTTCAAATATTAGTAGTGCTTTAAACGTGATTCAAGCAGCCCATGCAAATTTAAAGCAAAATAAAAAATAATAGCAATCAAATGAATGGTATTTTACATACATATACAAAAAGATAAGAGAAGGTACATTCTCTTATCTTTTTGTATAAAGGTACATTTTTTTTGTTAGGTGTATAATCAGTGAGATACTTAGTAGAATAAATAAAACCAAGATCAGTTGATTGAAGGTTTGCACTAATTTATTGAAACAAAAGAAGATTGAAGCTGTATCATTCGTTATCACAGGTAATGTAAATAAGTTCATAACGCTTTGCCAAGGACCTAAAAAAAGTAGCGTTAATATTGCAGCTAATATTGCATGTAATAAGCGAGCTAGCATATATGGCATCATATTTATTCCTGCTTCAATTACGATGCTAGCTACTTGCCCATGGACACAAATACCGCTCCAAGCGATAATAGCACTAGCAATTGCGACTTTGTCGTTTAGTGGGGCGATTGCCTGACTGGCAGCTAAAGTTCCTAAGTCTATTTCAAACAAACCGACGCTTAATGATTGGGCAAGACTTGTATTGATTCCAATGAAATCAAGTAATAGTGAAAAGAGTGAGTCGAGAGAGTTTGTAATACCAACTGTTGATAAAATTCTTAAAAATACAGAGAATACTATAATAAATCCACCAATTAATAAAATCGTATTCATTGATGATTTTATTGAGTCTCCTAGTAATGCGCTAAAAGAACGATTATCTTTCTTGCGAGAGTTGTATAATTCATGAAATGCACGAATGAATATATTTTTAGATTCTATAATTTCGTTATCAAGAGAATATTGATCACGATTTCTTCCGTAAAAACGATAAATCAGTCCAACCAATAGGCTTGCTAAGTAATGAGCAATTGCTAGTGTTGCGCCAAGTTCGGGCATGGCAAACATGCCAACAGCAACAGCCCCAAACATGAATAAAGGGTCGGCAGTATTTGTAAATGCCAATAATCTTTCAGCTTCAACCTTGCTGCAAAGATTATTTTTTCGAAATTTACATGTAATTACAGCATCCATTGGGTATCCAGAAGCAAGCCCCATAGAAAGGGCGAAAGCTCCAATGCCAGGTACGTTGAAGATAGGACGCATGAGTGGTTCTAATAAAACGCCTAATGCATGAACGACGCCGATACCCATGAGAATTTCGGATAATATAAAAAAAGGTAATAATGATGGGAAGACTACATTCCACCATAGATTTAGACCTATAATTGCAGAGTCAAAAGTTTCCTTTGGATACTGGATCATCGCTATTGTGAGAAATAAGGTAAAAGATGCAATAGAATAGGTAATTATTTTAGAATGATATTGTTTTTCTTTTGGTAATATAGACAAAAAAATTTCCTCCTCATTCTAATATATTCAGTTTATAATATATATGAACGCAAAAGGAAAATATAACTAAATAGACAGTAGCTGTGGGGTGTTTGAATGCGACCTAAAATTGGTTTAGCTCTTGGTTCAGGCGGATTGAGAGGCTTGGCCCATGTTGGTGTACTAAAAGTATTGGAAAAAGAAAATATAACGATTGATTATGTTGCTGGATGTAGCATTGGTAGTTTAATTGGAGCCTTGTATTGTAGTGGACATAGTGCGGATACGATTTTAAAATTAGCGCAAAGCTTAGGAAAGAGACATTGGCTTGATTTTCTTGTTCCTAAGATGGGATTGTTTTCAGGTGAAAAAATTATAGAAACGATGAATCTATTAACAAAACAAAATTCTTTTTCAGAGCTAAATATACCCCTTTCTATAGTAGCTACAGATTTAAATGAAGGAAAAGAAGTTGTTTTTACTGAGGGGCTAGTAAGCAAAGCTGTCAGAGCAAGCATCTCAGTGCCAGGAGTGTTTGTTCCTTATCAATTAGACGATATGTTATTAGTTGATGGAGCGGTACTAAATCCTACGCCAACGGATGTTGTTTTAAAAATGGGTGCTGATATTGTGATTGCAGTTGACTTATCTCATACAAATTCTAGTTGTAAAATAAATAATATGTTTGATGTTATTATTCAATCTATTGATATTATGGAAAGAGAATTGATGAAATATAGACACAAGGAAAACAATGTTATTGTGATTAAACCTGATGTAGCGCATATATCACCTAGTTCGTTTGACCGTATAGATGAATGTGTTACAATAGGTGAAAAGAGTACTTATGATAGTTTGGATCAATTATATAAAATAATTGAAAATATTAAATCTTGATTTATTTTATATAAATAGGAGACTGAATGAAGTCTAAACCTCCAAGGTGATTAGGTGAATAAGAAAGTGTGTAAATATCTGTGGCATATGTATCAATGGCTAACATTCTTTCTAAATCGTTTAATTGCTTGGTATTTCGTTTGCTAGTATTTAGATAGTTTGTTGTTTTACTAATCAAGGGAATCGTACTTGTCCTTTTTAATTCCTTTATAGTTTGACGTCCTCGATCGTTAAAAGCTAAAATTCTAGCATAGAGTGGTCCGGTTTTATCAAAATAATTTATTGTTTCTTTGGTCGTGCCTAACATCAAATGAATTAGTATTCTTTGTAATCTACTTAAAGGATATCGTTTTGTTTTTGTTAGCATTAGTAATTTTTCTAAATTTACCGCTTGGGATGCATGATTTAGCAACTTATTTTCTAACCCTTCAGAAATTCCGATGATTTTTTCTAAGTCGGTAGCGGTCATTGTTCTAAGTTTGTAAAGAAGAATAGAAGATAAATTATTAAGGCAGGGAAAGTTTTTATTGGTAAAAAATGATGCTTTTAATAAATCGTAGCTGTAGGCAGGCATAGCATTTTTTAGTGCTGAAATATCGCAATCTGGTGATTGCAAGTGTGTTCTAATTGCGGTTGCACTAGCGATTGTATGGGATATTTCAGTATCATGATAATTGGCTATAATTCTATTAATAGGAATAGGGGCTATGTTTAAGTCGTATTTGTTAATTGCTTTAATATATTCGATGGCTAATATATTATTAGGTGAACTTAATAGTTTTGTTGAAATGCCATGAATTGAGGAAATTGCGCTGCTCATAGCCGCTGCATAGCTTTTTCCATCCAGCAGATTTTTGTGAAATAATTTTATTACTGCTATGTCAGTCGAAGCATTGGCGATTTTATTAAGAAGGTGATACTCTGCATTTTCAGCACCGAAACATACTTCTTTTACTACGCCTAGAGCGTTTAATAAACGGATAGATCCAGCTGCGAAATGCTGGGCGCTACGAACGGCAAAAACAGTAGGAAGTTCTATAACTAAGTCTACGCCTGCGTTTACAGCCATGGTTGCTCTTGCCCATTTATCAGTAATCGTTACATCACCACGTTGAGTGAAATTACCACTCATAATACAAATGGTATTTTGATTTTTAGAAATTCGTTTAGCTTCTTCTAGATGATATTTATGTCCATTGTGAAATGGATTGTACTCAGAAATAAGCCCGATAGCTTGCATGTAATCACCTGCATTGTATAAATTTCATAGTCCTATGGTTGCGATAGGAAAGATACTTAATAGTTTAACATTTCATGACTAATAATATATACTGTATTTGACGAAAGATAAATACTTTGTGATTTATCTTTTAAAACAAATTAATAATCTTGACAAATACTAGCTTCATAGCTATAATAGATTGAGGTTGAGGTGGAATATGATGAAAATTAATGTTATACAATCTCAAGAAAATATTGGTGAACAATACATATTTGAATTTGTTACTTCTGCTAATGATCTTGATGTTATTGTTGATCAGTATTCGATTCAGGGCGATATAACAGTAAAAGGTTACATTGTTAATACTGGTAATGCTTTTAAGATAAGTGGGAGTATTGATCTATTGAAGCATTTTCAATGTGATCGTTGCTTAGAAAATTTCACTCATAAACAAGAGTTTTCTTTTTCGGAGGAATATAAAAGAGTAGATGAAATTGTTTTAGATTCTGATGAGATGATTGGTTTTAGTGGCGATGATATAGATATTTCTGATTTAGTTCGGGAAGTTATATTATTATCACAGCCGCTAAACAACATATGTAGTTCTGACTGTCGTGGATTGTGTATTAAGTGCGGTGCTAATCTGAATAAAAAAGATTGTGGCTGCGATCGACATATTATGGATCCTAGACTTGCGGCATTACAAAAACTTTTTAATAAAAATTAATCAAAAATTGGGTTTTTGCCTGATTTGTTTTAAGGAGGTGTAATAAATGGCAGTACCTAAACGCAAAATGTCTAAAGCTCGTCGTGATTCGCGTCGTGCTAATTGGAAATTAACTGTTCCTGGTCTTATTGCATGTCCGCAATGTCATGAACCTAAAATGCCACATCGTGTATGTTCTGAATGTGGTCACTACAATGGTAAACTAGTTGTTGAAGTAGCAGAATAATTTGTTTCGATATGAGCAAGATATAAGTTAACTTATATCTTGCTCATTCTTTTTACTTGCCTTTTTTATATAGTATGTTTATAATGGTTAATAACAACTGGTTATAGTATCTAGTACTAAAAAAAGGTGATAAGTGTATGATGCGTGTAAAAAAG
>Ga0316600_10000579_pt1 | contig 17528 bp, 15 predicted proteins | sample OWC_soil_day5_CT_FD_207652 | JGI IMG/M metagenome (GOLD analysis project Ga0316600, IMG submission 207652) | Wetland soil microbial communities from Old Woman Creek delta, Ohio, United States - OWC_soil_day5_CT | ecosystem: Environmental > Terrestrial > Soil > Wetlands | place: USA: Ohio... | reverse complement strand
AAGTTTATTTAAATTCTTTGATCATGCGGCAATTTATATTTTAATTGCTGGCAATTACACGCCGTTTGCGTTAATTCCGCTGCATGGAAATTTTGGCTGGACGATCTTTGGTGTGATTTGGTCACTAGCAGCGATTGGAATTTTATTTAAAGTGTTTTTTGTGAAACGATTTAAAATTCTTTCTACCATTTGTTATTTGTTGATGGGGTGGTTTGCTGTGTTTATTATGAAACCGTTGATTGCAGCATTATCTATTGAAGCGATTTATTGGCTGATCGCTGGAGGTCTGTTTTATACAGTAGGGGCAATTTTTTATCTAGTCAAACGGATTCCTTATAATCATGCGATTTGGCATTTGTTTGTACTAGCTGGTAGTGCGGCGCATTTTATCGCCGTTGTCAACTATGTGTTGCCGTTACATGTGATGTGAAAAAATGAATCTGCGGACTCGTGCCTATTGACTCTGGTATGGCAAAATGATAATATGACTTTAATTGAATAAGACTCTTATCTAGAGAGGTCGAGGGACTGGCCCGATGACACCCAGCAACCGGCGCAAGGCGCAAGGTGCTAATTCCAGCAGGATGTATTTCCTGAAAGATGAGAGGGTGCGGATAAAAAAGCCCCTTTCGCGTGGAAAGGGGCTTTTCTTTTTTTTATGGCAGGGTCTTATTGAAACGAGCTATTTATATATAGGAGGAATTTAGTATGCCAATTAAAATCCCAAATAATTTACCAGCAACACATATTTTAGAAAGTGAAAATATCTTTGTTATGGATGCTGATCGGGCCTATAGACAAGATATTCGTCCACTAAAAATCCTCATTTTAAATTTGATGCCAACAAAAGTAATCACAGAAACACAACTTCTTCGGCTGCTTGGGAACACTTCCCTTCAAGTAGAGGTTGATTTTATTTATACAGCAAGCTATGTACCGCAAAATACTACGCAGGAGCATTTGACGGAATTTTACGGGACGTTTGAAGATGTACGAAATAAAAATTATGATGGTTTTATTATCACCGGAGCACCAGTAGAACAACTAGAGTTTGAAGACGTTACCTATTGGGATGAAATCTGTGAAATTATGGAGTGGAGTAAAACCCATGCTTATTCGACATTTCACATTTGTTGGGGGTCACAAGCGGGTCTTTATTATCATTATGGTATTAAAAAGTATCCAGTTGCGCCAAAGGTATTCGGTGTATATAAACATACGATGAAGCTTGAACATGAAAAATTATTTCGTGGCTTTGATGATGAGTTTTATGTGCCACATTCTCGTCATACAGAAGTCAAAAAAGAAGATATAGAAAAGGTTCCAGAGTTATCAATTTTAGCAGAAGCAGATGGGGCAGGGATCTATGCTGTGGCGAACTTGAAAGAACGGCAATTTTTTATTACCGGTCATGCCGAATATGATCCATTAACATTAAAAGCCGAATATGATCGTGATATCAAGGCCGGCATGGAGATTGCTGTGCCGCAAAATTATTATCCGAGCGATGATCCTACCAAAGCGCCAATCGTAAAATGGCGTAGTGTAGCGAATTTGCTATTTGCTAACTGGCTGAACTATTATGTATACCAGGAAACACCATATGATTTAAATGAGTTAAACAATTTAAATGATTATATCTACAATATATAAAATAGATTATAATGTAATGAAGGAGGGATAAATTTGGAGTATACTAGTTTGATTGAAAAAGCAGAAAAAACACATCAATTGGCTAAAAGTGAAATTGTAGCATTATTAAATAATGAAATATGCCAAGATGAATTGATTGCCGCGGCTGATCGAGTTCGGGCAGCATTTGTTGGTGATGATATACATTTGCGTGGCTTAGTTGAGTTTTCAAATATTTGCAAACAAAATTGTATGTATTGCGGTCTTAGACGCGATAATAAAAAAGTAGAACGATATCGTCTATCGGCAAAAGAAATACTTGATTTTTCCCAAAAGGCAAAAGACTATGGTTATAAAACGGTTGTTATGCAATCGGGTGAAGATATGGATTTTACCGTAGATAAGTTGACAGATATTTTGTGCCAAGTAAAAGGATTAGGTTTAGCTATTACACTTAGTATTGGGGAAAAGACGCGCGCGGAGTATGCAGCGTATAAAGAAGCTGGGGCTGACCGTTATTTACTTCGAATAGAAACGACGGACAAGGCACTATATGAGGAGCTAAACCCTGGGATGAGCTTTGAAAATCGAGTGCGGTGCTTGAGGGATTTAAAAGAGCTCGGCTATGAAGTGGGGACGGGCTGTTTGGTTGGGTTGCCAAAGCAGACAGTAGATTCACTGGCTGATGATATTTTATTTTTTAAATCGATTGATGCTGATATGATTGGTATTGGACCGTTTATTCCAAATGGTGATACGCCACTAAAAGATGCCGAAGGTGGAACCTTTCCGATGAGTTTACGGTTTATTGCGATCTTACGTTTGTTGATGCCTGATATCAATATTCCAGCAACCACAGCGATGGAAACGCTTGATAAAAATGCGCGTGTGATTGCACTGCAAGCAGGTGCAAATGTTGTAATGCCAAACGTAACCGAAGGCGATTATCGTCGTAAATATGCTTTGTATCCAGGAAAAATTTGCATCAGTGATACTCCAGCGAAATGTTGGGGGTGTATTGGTGGTAAAATTGCTGGTATCGGTAGAAAAATTTCACAGGGACAAGGTTTTAGGGGATCAAAAGATAATAACAACTAATTACTAATAATTATTATTAATTATTAGTAATTAGTCTTTTCATGCGATTGAAAAAGTATTATAATGAATTCCAAAGTAACTTTTGTTAACTTGGAAGTTTTTTTAGCAAAAAAAGAGGTGGGTGTGAGTATGAAAGGTACGATTGTCGGAACTTGGTTAAGTACTATAAGAAAATTATGGGGTGAAGAACTAGTTTTAGAAGTAATGGAGCAAGTTGGCTGGAATAGTAATAAAATATTTTTACCAACTGAAGAAGTCGAAGATAGTAAACCAAGAAAACTGGTTGATTTAATCGCGCAAAGGGTTGGTAAACCAGTCAGTGCGGTTTGGAGAGATATCGGGAAAGATAATGTTTTAACATTTTTCAAGTTTTATCCTGCCTTTTTTCAAAATAAAACGTTATATTCTTTTTTAGCGTCAATGTATGATGTGCATGTTGAAGTTGTGAAACGTCTGCCAGGGGCAAATCCACCAGAACTTATTTTGACGCCTATTTCAGAAACGGAGGCAGTATTATCCTATCGTTCCAGACGTGCTATGTTTGACTATTTTCAGGGTTTATTAGTTGGGGCGGCAGAGCATTACAAAGAAACTGTTGTAACTGAGGTTATTGAGCAAACGAATGATACGATTAAAATAAAAATTAAATTTGCGCAAACGATTACGCGCAAGAAAAGTTATCTTCTTAATAAAATGCTTGGTTTTACGAGTAGTATTGCTGTAAAAGCTGGTATATTGACAACTGGTGCTAGTTTTGTTATTGCACTTATATTAAATGCAGTAGGTGTTTCATTACCGCTATGGTCAGTATTGATTACTGGTGTTGTTGCTATGGTTAGTGTTGGACAATTATTAAGGCCTATGCAAGCAATTGAACGGGAAATAAACAGTATTATTGAATACCGTTATTTTGATAGTTTAACGATCGAAACCAAAGATGAATTTGAAGTGATGAATCGGCAACTTGAAGCTTATAAAAAGCGCATACGTGCTGAGTTTACTGGCTTTAAAGGGAGTAGCGATGAATTAAATCGTTTTGGTGATACATTTAATGTTCTAGCAGGTAAAATGAGTGAAACCTCCGATGAGATTGCCACTGTAATCAATGAATTTGCGATTGCAACAACGGATCAAGCGGAAAATACTTCCTCCGCGGTGGAAATTTTGAATGGTAATTTAAAAACACTGAAAGTAGTGATTGACGAACAAGTTGCCAATAATAAAAAACTTGAAGGCGCGGTAACTGAAATCGACAATGGTTTTGGGAATGTACAAGTATCAAGTGATAAATTAAATGCGAGCATGCAAAAGTTTGCCGAGGTAAAAGACGCTGCGGCTACATTGCAAGCGCAAACACAAAAGATTACAGAAATCACTGGAATGGTTGCAGCAATTGCCGGGCAGACAAATTTACTAGCACTTAATGCGGCGATTGAAGCAGCGCGGGCCGGTGAACAAGGCCGTGGCTTCGCGGTTGTAGCAGAAGAGGTTCGTAAGCTTGCCGAACAATCTCATGAATACTCTGAACTCATTAGTACTGACATTAAAGCAGTTACAAGCATCATTGAGACCGTGGTTGGTTCTGTCGATGATGAATATGAAGTTCTGGCAACGGAGAGTTGCCAGCTCAATGCTGTTGTCAGTGGCAACGTCGAGCATGTTACGAATATTCGCAGTGTTTCTAACAACATCATAGATATGATTGGTAAACTAGAAGATGAAATGAAGGATATTAACGCTGTATATAGCAAGATTGAATCAATTGCGGCAGCTTCAGAAGAAAACTCAGCAGCGAGTGAAGAAATGAGTGCTTCGGTGTCTGATTATAATATTAAATTACAAGACATGGTAGAAAAAATCGGTGAGTTCAAGAAAATGGCCCACAACTTTAGCGAAGATATCGGGCATTATAAAGTTTAGGCATTACATAAAAATAGAACCGTACGTAAATTTTATTTGCGTGCGGTTTTTATGTCGTATATCAATATTACAAGATTGTTTCATACTTCTGAAAAATACAGATAAAAATAAAAAACAGGTGATATCACCTGTTTTTGGGTTTCAACTACATTTACTAGATTTTATATAGCAAAAATGTAAAGGCTATTGTAAAATGTTAAATAGAATATTAGGTTATGCTTGTAAGGATTTTACTAAGATGTGTGCACTCTTTCTGTTCGTTGCGAGTGGAATATTATGCACATCACAGATTCTAAGTAATGCAGTGATATCTGGTTCATGTGGTTGTGCTGTTAATGGATCACGCAGAAAGATAACAAGGTTTACTTTTTCCGTGGCAACTAACGCACCAATTTGTTGATCCCCCCCAAGTGGACCAGACATATAAGCTGTGATTTCAAGACCAATTTTTTCTTTGATTAAGCGACCAGTCGTAGCAGTTGCTACAAGATGATACTTTGACAGTATATCTTTGTGATGTTCAACAAATTCTAACATTTGTTCTTTCATGCGATCATGAGCAATTAAAGCAATCGTTTGCATAATATTACCTACCTTATCATTTTAAAAAATTTTAACTCAGTATTGCAAAGATATTTATTACTTAATTTCAAGTATAAAGCATTTTGAAAGAATGGTAAATAGTAAAGTCAAAAGTCTTGTGGATTGCTATAGTTGACAACGATTGGTACAATATATACATGATTTAAAGAGACGAATAATAAAAATGCACTATAGGAGGCAGTATATATGATTAGAGAACAACGTAGTAGGACAAAGTTGGCATCGTATTATTCTAAATATATGGAAGAAGGCGTCATTGATCCTAATGTTCATCCTTGGGTTGCAGAATCTTGGCAAAAAAGTCGTGAGCATAATGTTTCGACGAAAGCAATGTCGACGGTGAATTATTTATCAGCGGAACAGTTGGCGTTATATCAACAAAAACATAATAATGCGATTGAGTATCTGGAAGAGTTCAGTCAGCAGATTAGAGAGTTTTTTCAAACGTATAACTTAAGCTTGCTTTTAATTGATGCGGATAATTATGTGCTGAAAAGTTATTCACTACCATTCTATCAAAAAACACCAGGTGAAATAGAAGGCGTAAGAGTTGGCGTTCAAGATGTTGGTACTTCTAGTATTAGCATCGTGCATGAACATAAAACCCCATTTTTATTATTTGGCCCAGAAATGTGGATTGAGGAATGCCAACAAGGCGATGCGTGTTCTGCACCAATCATGGTCAATGGTGAACTTGCTTATATTATTACATTTGTATCCATAGAACAAGAAACATTGCCACATAACTCAGTGATTTCTATTATGCTTACGATGAAGCATGCTTTAGAAAAACATTTAAGTTTATCGCTTAGGTTAAAAGCCCAAGAAGCGATTTTAGATGCAACACCATTTGCAGTGTATCATGTAATGCCAGGTGGAGAAGTTGCCTACGCAAATAAGTTAGGGCTGGATCGTTTGGCAGGACTCGGGGCAAGAAAAGAAGGCTCCGCAATCTCAAAATTAAGCGATGTCGTATTAAATTATCGGCATACGCCAATTTATAAAGGTTTTAGCGGGGTTCCATCCTATAACAAAGAAGTAACTTGGATTACCCAAGCAAAAACGTATGAAGATATTACAACTGTCGTACCTCTGGAAAGGGATACAGATCAGGCAGTGAGCAGCGTTGTTACGGTATCTATGCCAATCGAAGATTTACGCACGCTAGTAGCGCATGCAGCAGGTTATACGGCACGTTATAGTTTAAGTTCAATGGTTGGTGAAGGTACGACCTTTATTACAACAAAGGATAAAGCGGCTCGTATAGCTCGAAATCAAAATCATATCTTGTTACAAGGCGAATCTGGGACAGGAAAACAAAGGATGGCTCATGGCATACACCAGTCCAGTGGTAGGGCAGCAGGCCCACTTATCTCTGTAAAATGCGGAGATATTACGCCGGATTTATTAGAACAAGAGTTATTTGGTATAACGACGAGCAATCCAGAAATCAGCCATCCAGGTAAACTAGAACTTGCCAATGGTGGAACTTTATTTATGGATGAGATTGAAAAGTTGCCGATGAGTTTAGCTAATGCACTTGCAAAAGCCTTGAAAACCCAAATTATCAAACGAATTGGTGAAGATGTTGAACGGCATATTGATGTCAGAATTATTTCTGCGTGTGATAGCGATTTAAAACGGTTAACCGAACGAGGTGTCTTTAACCAGAGGTTGTATGAAATTATTTCTAAAAGCTTGATTCGTGTACCTTCGCTTAGAAGTCGTCGCGAAGATATTCCTCTTTTGGCCAAGCACATTGTCGATGAATTGGCAGCGCAGCATCAAATTGAACCAAAAACGATTTTACCAGCGACCGCAGTGGTGCTCAAAAATTATGATTGGCCGGGGAATATCAAACAATTACAGGGGGTTATTGAATATGCTTTCTTTAATACCCAAGAGCAGGATATCCGCCCAGAAAATATCAATTTAATGGGTGATATCAAGCCAGATAACAGCTGGAAAGAAGAGCGTGATGTTTTTGTAAAAGCATGGCAAGCTGCTGGTGGAAACGTAAGTAGACTCGCAAATCTTTTAAATGTTAGTCGGGTAACGCTTTATAGATATTTAAAAAAATACGGTTTAGAAAAATCATAAGATAAAGTAACAGGGGGATCATTCGGTGCGATTAAGAAAAAAGCCTTGGATTGATAAGGCGATATTGGAATTTAGTGATTTTGTTTATGCGACTCCGGAGAGTATAGAAACGATCGTAAAAGGTGAATGGGATAAAGTTTTTACAAGAAAAGCGCCGCTTCATGTGGAGCTTGGTACAGGCAAAGGCCGTTTTCTTACCCAAATGGCACTAAGACATCCAGAAATTAATTTTATTGGTATTGAAGCACAACAAGATGTTCTATATTTTGCGGCTCTTAAAGTACGGGAATTGGGTTTGAAAAACGTAAAACTACTGGTATTTGATATCAATCATATTGAGGATATCTTTGCCGATGGTGAAGTAGATCGCTTCTTTATCAATTTCTGTGATCCATGGCCAAAAGCGCGTCATGCAAAACGTCGGTTAACGTACGTGAGCTTTTTAGAAAAATATAGATCGTTACTCACAGGTGAGGGGCAATTGTTTTTTAAAACAGATAATCGTCCGTTATTTGACTTTTCGCTCGAACAGTTTGAAGCGGCGAATTTGACGGTGAAGAATCTTAGTTTTGATCTGCATAATAGTGGGATGGAAGACAATATTATGACCGAGTATGAAACGAAATTTAGTGGCTTGGGTGAAAAAATCAACCGTTGTGAAGTTTCGTTTAAATAGCCAATTGAAAAACAAAATAATGTAGATATTTATTTAGCCCTTGCATATGATGTAATAGTTGAAAAAACACTGGAATGGAGTGTATGAACTATGCGTCAGGCAAGGGCTAGTTTGCCGAATGAGGCTTTGAATATGGAAGAAATCAAATTTTGGCTAAAGATTATGCAAGAGCATACGATATTTATTAATCTAGGATTACCAAATGAGGCAAAGGATTATGTAGAGGCGACAAAGGAGTTCCATCGAGCTTTTTGTAGTTTATCGCAAAAAGCGGAACGATTAAAAAGTAGTAAAAAGGCTAGTGAAGTATTGACGGAACTTGGCAATGTATTGGAGGAGTTTTGTCATTATCAGCGCAAGCTCCTTAGTGATAAAATGAATGGTTGTTTAGGTGGTGCACATTATCCATTTTTCTTTGATCATGTGATTCGTGAAACCATGTATTTTTTAGCGTTAGTAAAACAAGTTGAGACAACAGAGGTTTTATATAAAAATGGGTCGCAAACCAAGGAAATGGTGCTATGGCTTAGGTTTATGGCCGATCATACAAAACTTATGTATCATTACTTAGACCCATCCGAACGACGTTTGCTTAAAATGTCGATGGAGTTTGTCGAGCTTTTTGATAATCTTGTTTTAGAATCAAGAGATGTCGCAAGTATGCTTTACTGTCATAAAGGTGAAATCAAGGCATTTCGCCGCTTTCTCTTAGATGTTCGCATTGATGTACAACGACTCAGAGATTTTAAGCAGATGACCGCAGAGTTAATTTCTGATTGTAGAGTGCTTAGCATGATGAGCGTCGATTTAGTGGATCATATGAAACGGGAATCAGAACATTTCTTGATGATTCTTACGCTGATCGAAAGAGGGTTAGTGAAACATTGTCCGGAAGTTTTTCAAGATGATGTAGAGTCAGCAAACTGGGAAGACCAAGAGCGACTTGATGATAAGCTGGAAATAGAAGAAACTGATCTAGCCGATATGCTAAACGAGAGTGAGGATAGCTCAAATCTTACTGGTGATGAACGAATGGAATTGGCAAGTAAACAGCAGGAGGAAGATTTAAAAGCCTCAGTGGATATTCTATCAGAAACCGCAATGGAAACGGACAATGCTGCGGATGAACCACTGATTGCTGTGATAGAAATGGAAAGTACAGAAAATAGCAGAGTCAGTGAAGTCAAAGAGGAAAAACAAGTTGAAGTTGTGCTTGAAAATCAAGAAACTGTAGTCAAGATTGAGGAAAAGGCAGAAGAAAAGTTAGAAGATACAATACCAGTAGAAGCAGTAGTACCTAAGGAAAAAATCTATGCCAAGGCTAGCAATTATAAATACATGCCCAATAAATTTGCTGGAAAAACTCCAGAAGAAAAACTCAGAGAAAAAGCACAAAAAGAAAAGACGCAAAATAAAATACGTCGTTTAGGGAAAAAGTGATGAAAATAAAAATGGCAAGGCTTCAGATATTCTGGCCCTTGCCATTTTTATTTTCTTGTATTTTTTTCAATAAAAGCACGAATTGTTTCCGCATAGTCTGCTTTGTCATAATAAACGGCACTCGCATGTGGAGTATCGGGAAAGAAATGAAGTTCTTTTGCGCCTGCGGTAGCGTTATATAGGTCTTGCGACATCTGCGGTGGAATCAGGGTATCTTTTTGTCCGTGTAGATAGAGAATAGGGGTTGTTGTATGCTGGACAGCAAGAAGTGGTGAAATTTGATCAAAGGTAAATCGGTCGTGATAGTAAGCAGCGATTTGTGTATAGAAAAGAATCGTATGAAGTGCTTTGCTATCCTCTGGCAATGCAGCGAGAATCGTCAGTTGTTTGATGAGCAAATCTTTAAAATCGTCATAAGAGCTATCCGCAATATAAAAGCTGACTTGATGGGTGCTTTCGTTGAGTTCAGTGTGGAGAAGTGCTGTTGCGGCTCCCATCGAAATGCCATGAATACCAATGATCCCTTGTGGGTTTTTTTGCTCTAGCCAGTTTAACCAGACATTGATATCGTCTTTTTCGAAATATCCCCAGGAGATGGAACCGCCGCCACTGTCTCCATGACCGCGGGCATCGACGATGAGCACATTATAACCTAGCTCTTGGTAAATATCTAAATAATCAAGTCCGGAGGAACGATTTTGGAAAAGTCCATGTAAGAAGAGTATGGTCTGCTTTGACGGCTGGTTGGCTGGAATATAGGTCCCGCGTATTGTGTAGCCATGCGGTGAGGTCAAGCCGACTTTTTCCCATTCATATTTCTTTTCTGCGGTTGCAATTTTTTCGATATTTTTAGAGTTGTCTTGTAAATTAAATAAGTTTTGATATAAATGTGGAGATGTCAGTTCGCGATAAATAAATTCGCCCATCATCAGACCAAGTGTATTGACTGCGACAAATACGCCCAGTGCTATACCAAAACAAAAAATCAATAGTTTTTTCATTCATCATCTTTCTTCCGTGGTTTAAGATTATATATTCTTTTGTGTTGTTAATGAGAAGCGTATTCTGTGTAAATACAGTATAACGCTTAAAGGATATGCAAACAACATGATTTCTATAGAGTAGACTCTTTCTACATTGTCTACTTTATAGGGTACATTTTACATCAAGTTTGACTTTATTTTTATATACTGTGTTGTGTATGGTTTCTCTTTTTTGTGCTTATTTTCTAAAAAAATATACATAAAAATAATTGTTCACGCCATAAAATCCTCTTTTACGGAATGTCTGTAGAAAATTTTAACGAGAAAAGGTAAAGTTAGTTAAATATGTTAGTGTAATAAAACTAACAAAGTCTATTGTTGCAGTGGAGATAGTAGGAGGACATTGACGTGAGTATGAAAAAATTTTTTCAACCTGGAATCTTTGTAATGAGTCGGTTTTGTTTAATGACAAAATTTTTTATGGTAAGTATCATTCTGGTCAGTTTATTAGCAATGGCACTATTTCAGTTTTTCTCAGGTAATATCGACAGTAGAAATTTCTCGCAAAAAGAAATTTATGGTGTCGAGTATGCAAAACTATCAGAAAAACTTGCGCAAGAGGCTCAAGCATATTATTATCTAGGCAATAAAGATCGGGCAAAAGTGGATGCTGTTTTTACTGAATTAGAAGGATTAAATAAAAAGTATGAACAGATTTTAGATGCACCTGAACAGAAAAAAGAAGTTTCGAAAGATATCAATACGTGTAAAGCGTTGTGGCAACAACTAGCAACTGGTAAAGACGTATATAAAGATTTGTTTTCAGCAATCAATGTATTACATACGGATATTTCTGATAATTCAAATCTTACTTTAGACCCAGACCTTGATTCCTATTATAGTATGGATATAGTAATGTTTCGTAGTCTAGCTTTAGCCGAGAATTTGTTTCAAGTTCGTGAACTCTTGGCGAAGCAAAAAGCAGGTATACTTAGTTATACGGATAAAAAGAATCTAATTGCGCTTAGTACACAAATCGCTGGACTGGCTGATACAATCAATACAGATTTACAGACAGGGATAGCTTTTAATGCAACGAAACAAAAAAAATTATTGGCGGAGATCAACCCACAGGCATCTGAGTTTAAAGATACCTATGCGGTTTTATTAAAAAAATTGGATGCGGATTTAGAAGTGGAAAATGGTAAAATAACCGTTAACCAAGCTGAAATAGATAAAGCCATTGCGTTAAATAGTCGTGTTTTTGATGGATTAGCAGGCATCTTATGGCAGTTATGTACAGACAGAGTGGAAGGCTTTGCGAAGACCGCAAATATTGTCATTATAGCATTGATCTTAGCTTTGCCGATTCTTGCGTATGTGTGTATAGCATTAGTATTATCAATTACCAATGCTGTTTCGATTATCAGTAGCGGTTTAATAAGAGTCCAGCAGGGCGATTTATCCTCGCAAGTAGAGTTAAACTCGCAAGATGAATTATCGCAAATCTCTGGTGGTATCAATCAAATGATTGTGAATATGAGGGAGATTTTGCAAAAAATATCACAATTTGCTGAACAAATGGTAGTTTCGACAAAAGAACTAACCAATGGTGCTGAACAGTCGACAGAATTTGCGGGTAGTGTTGCTGTTTCTACTAGGCAGGTGGCAGCCGGAGTCGAAACTCTTTCGGCAACAACAGAAGAATTCACAGCGCTTGCCGAGAATGTAGGAGCGCATGTCGGTCATATCGCGGAAAATTCCACGCAAGGTAGCCAAGTCGCTAAAGCAGTTGATAAAAAAGCGATTAGCTTACAGAAAAACGCACAAAAATCGCGTCAGTCAGCGATTGATTTGTATGAAAACATTAATAAGCGAGTGGTGCAAGCGATTCATGATGCTAAAATTGTGGATGAAATCTCTAACATGGCGGACGCAATATCAGCGATTGCAAAGCAAACGAACCTATTGGCTTTAAATGCAGCAATAGAATCGGCACGTGCAGGTGAGAGTGGACGTGGGTTTGCAGTGGTTGCAGAAGAAGTTCGAAAATTGGCCGAACAGTCAGCGCAAACAGTAGAAAGTATCCAAGGACTCACCCATAAAGTACAAGGAACAATGGGGGTTTTAGTGGATAATAGTAAGGAACTTTTACAATTTATCAATGAAAAGGTTCGCGATGATTATGATGAATTTGTTCATGTAGGTGGGGAATACAAGAAGGATGCTGAGGCTTTTCTAGCAGTTACTACGGATATTGGCAACCAATTACAACAAGTATCAGGAGAAATGGTTGAAATCAACCAAGCGATTGAATCGGTGGCATCGGTCGTTATGCGAAGTTCAGAGGAAAGCCAAAAAATTTCTAGTGGGACGGCAAATGTGAGTCAAAATATGCAGGAAATCAAGCAGGCATTAATTTCAATGTCGGATGTTTCCGTGAAATTAAAAGAGCTAGTGGTTCGATTTAGTTTATAACAATAATGATTGTTTTAAAAAGTATGCAGTAACGTCGACAACCTCGTCGTCTTGATGTCTTGACCTTTTTTCGTTACAAGGGTATGATAGAAATACTATATGGCAAAGGTGCTATCTAAATTGAGAAATTGGATGGCACCTTTTGATTTCATAAGCGAATATCATTAAATCACAGATTGTAGGATTCAATCAAGTTGGAGGAAAGTATGAAGAATGAACAAATTATTGATGCGATGAAAAAAGGGTTAGTAATAGCGACTGGTTGCACGGAACCGGTGGCGATTGCCTATGCGGGTGCTGTGGCGAGTAGTCATATAGAAGATGAAATTGAACATATTAAGCTTGTTGCTAGTGCAAATATTATTAAAAATGCATTTGTCGTAGGAATCCCAGGGACGGATTTAACTGGGCTCAAATATGCGGTTGCCATTGGCTGTATGTGCACGGAGCCAGAAAAGAAATTGGCTGTACTGGAAGGTTTAACGGAAAGTCAAATAGAAATGGCAAAACAATTAGTGGAAGCGGATAAGGTGGAACTAGCTAAGTCGGATTTACCTTATAAATTATATATAGAAGTCACTGTGAAAACGAGAGCAGACGTTGTAACCGTAACGATCATCGGTTCGCATACGAATGTGACGAAGATTGTTAAGAATGGTAAGACGGAGTATAACGGTGGTTGTGGCAGTAGTTTAGAAGAAAAAGAAGAAGCGGAATACTCTTTTGATTTGAAAGATGTCTACGAGTATTGTTTACATGTTGATGTAAAAGAATTGGGCTTAATAAAAACGGCAATTGAGCTTAATTCTAAGATTTCTGAAGAGGGGTTAGAGGAACAATATGGTTTAGAAGTTGGGCGGATGATTCAAGCAAACGTGCATAAGAAAATCCTTGCCGATGATATGACCAACTATGCAATGATGATTACTGCCGCTGCCAGCGATGCGCGTATGGCAGGGCTTAGCCTGCCAGTGATGAGCAATTCTGGTAGTGGAAATCAAGGCATTGCCGCAACGCTGCCAGTGGTCGCTGTATGGAAAAAATTAGAATCGAATAATGAAGAGCAATTATTACGTGCTTGTGCACTTAGCAATTTGGCGACGATTTATATCAAACAAAAATTTGGTATTTTATCGGCGTTATGTGGTGCGGTAGTGGCGGCTTCTGGGGCGGCTTGCGGTATTACCTATTTATTGGGCGGGACTTTTCAGCAAATTGAAAATTCTATTCACAATACACTAGGGAATGTTGCTGGGATGGTTTGTGATGGCGCAAAATCCAGTTGTGCCCTTAAAATTTCTACTTGTACGAACGCTGCAATGCAAGCATCATTACTCGCGCTTCGTGATTTGAGGATAAAATCCAATGAAGGCATTGTCGAGCAATTAAGCGAAAAAACGATTGATAATTTTGCAACGCTTGGCAATGAGGGTAGTGAAAATATTGATAAACTTATTTTGGATATGATCATTCATAAAGAATAGAATACAAACAAAACGCGATAGGTTGTTTTTATCAGCAATCTATCGCATTTTTTATTTTTCTATTTTAAAACGATTAGCATATTGGCAAATTCACAGTCGTCGTTACTCATCGAGATTAAGCGTTGGTTCACTAAGTCGATTACCGATAAATCAGCGAACATATTGCTCGTGGCGATTGCAAAATTGGGGTTAGGCAATAGGTATAGATTGGTGATAGAGCGTCCGATAGAAAAAGTGCCACTGATGGTATTGCTTAGTAAGTCAATTGTTGTTAGAGAACAACTATCTTCGTTGATGATATAAGCGGTGTTGGTGGCAGGATTGATCGTGATATTACAAGGATAGGCACGGAGGGCTTTTACGGACTCTGGTGATTGAAAACTAAGATAAATTGGCAGTTTATCCTCAGTGAAGATTGCTAGCCCTTCGCCGTGGACTTGGCTTTCGGTAAAAGGAACGAGTATTTTTTCTTGATAAACACAAATATTTGTTGGAATACCTTCTAATTGGTATTCTGCTAAAAAGTCACCATTTTCTTTAAGAATAGCAATGCTGCCCTTTTCTTTTGCTTCCCAAGCGGTGTAAATTTTACTGTCAGCAAAGGTGATGCCAACACAACTGGCATTATCGGGTTGGGCAATGGGAGTAATCGTTAGTGCGGTGATATCTAGACGATATAAAGTTGACTTGTCATCGATAAAATAAGCAAAATTGAAAGTCGGTGTGATGCTATATTGAAGTGGTGCGGGAAATTCAATTGGTAGACGATAAATTTTAGGATTTGTTATATTGATAATAAATAAAGAACCTTTATCACCATGTTTCGTGACGAGACAAGCTTTTTGCTCTTGGCTGTTATACGCTAAAGCAACAGGAATTTCCTGCTTAGGATAATTGATCTGGGCAAAAATAGCGGAGGTTTGTTGATCAATAAACAACAACATATGTTGCAAGAGATCAATGATAATCATTTTATAAATATACCACTCCATGTGTTTCACCTCTTCTTTCGTTTCGCAATATTAGTATATTCATGAAATGTTTATTTTGCTTATTAGAATAAAGGTCTTTTTTCTGGTATAATTCTAATTGAAGAAATTAGTTTGGAGGCTTTATCATGACAAAGTCTAGATTATGGGTGAGTCATACCGAAGCGGTACTGTGTATTATGTTTATGTTGATTTTAATTGGTACTGTGAATGTTTTTAGTGCAAGTTTTGTAAAAGCTGGTACGGAATATAACAATACCTATTATTTTTTAAATCGTCATTTGATGTCTTTAGCAATTGGCTTTGTCTGTATGATCTTGACCATTAAGTTTGATTATAGAAGGTGGCGGAAACTCGTTCCCTTTATATTATTGGGGACTCTTGCAGCCTTGATCGCCGTTGATGTTGTCGGGATCGAAATCAATGGCTCGCGGCGTTGGTTAAATATTGGGATGCAGTTCCAGCCATCGGAGCTTGCCAAGTTGACGACAATCTTGTTTATGGCTGCTTATTTGGGTCCTAGAATTGATCGACAAGCAAAAATTTCGATGTTTACAAAACAGATGGGGTTCATTGCTTTTATGGGATTTCTGGTGTATCGACAACCGGATTTAGGAACGGCAGCGATCATTGTTGGAATTGCATTTTTCTTACATATCCTTGCTGGAATGCATAAAGAGGAAGCGATTTTATTATCTTTAGCAGCACTGACGGTTGCTGTCGCCTTAACCTTTTCAGCCTCTTATCGAGCTGAACGTGTTTGGGCATGGTTTGATCCGTGGGCGTATCAAGGTGACAAGGGCTATCAGACGGTTCAATCGATTATCGCCATTGGTTCAGGTGGATTTTTTGGCGAAGGTCTTGGGATGGGAACGAGTAAATTTTATTATCTGCCCGAAGCACATACAGATTTTGCATTTGCGATTTTATGCCAAGAGATGGGATTCATCGGTGCGATGGGAGTCTTCATTTTACTTGCAGCGTTGGCTTTTTATAGTGGCAAAATTGCTAGGCAAGCGCAAGATGGATTTGGTAAGATGCTTGTCATTGGGATTACGATTTTAGTCGTTGGCCAAGGTATTGCGAATATCGCCATGGTTTCAGGGATTTTACCTGTCATTGGGGTGCCACTACCGTTTATAAGTTATGGTGGTACTTCGCTTATTATTAATATGGTTGCCATTGGCATTTTAGTCAATGTTGGTAGGCAAGCGGCAAAAAAAACACTGCTAGGGCCAAAGGGCGGAGAAAAGGCTGCCGTACCAAAACGTACATTTAAATTGATGCGCAAAGGCGCATAAGAGCATAGTTTAGAGGCTATTGTAATGTTATTTACAATAGCCTCTATTTTTATTGCTTTAAAAGTAACACACCGGGTGAACTTCACATAAAATAAACTAGTTTAGGAGAGTAGAGGAGGTAATGTGTTATGGAAGAAGAAACGCGCCCTTGTATTGATCAATGTGATGGTAGTGAACACATGATGAAGCATGGCATGAACCCACGTAAAATGCTAGCGCATGCCTATATGCCATGGCAAAGCTATGATAAAGCATTTAGCCCAAGGGAGGCTCTAGCAAAAGGAACCTTATTCCCTGATTTATGGGGTGTATATAGAATTCCTAAATAAGAAATGAGGTGATTTATAATGGGGTGTGAAAGGCAAGCAGAAATGCTTGTAAAAATTCAAGAAATGGAATTTGTTGCCATTGAACTTAATTTATATTTAGATACACATCCGTGTGATCGTGAAGCAATCAATGATTATAATTGTGCGGTAGAAGAATCACGGAAATTAGCGCGAAAATATGAGGCTGAATTTGGCCCGCTTTATAATTTTGGACTGAGTGCAAATTGTGAGGATTCATGGCAATGGATTAACAGTCCGTGGCCCTGGGAAATATAGGAGGAAGTCGAATGTGGATTTATGAAAAAAAGTTAGAACGGCCAATGTGCGTTAGTTGTCCAGATGTTGCTTTTGCAAAACTTGTTCTTACACAATATGGCGGCCCAAATGGTGAATTGTCAGCCTCACTACAATATATTAATCAGCGTTATTCTATGCCGACCAATAAAGCAAGAGCTGTTTTAACAGATATTGGCACGGAAGAACTTGCTCACCAAG
>Ga0316600_10000576_pt1 | contig 17574 bp, 17 predicted proteins | sample OWC_soil_day5_CT_FD_207652 | JGI IMG/M metagenome (GOLD analysis project Ga0316600, IMG submission 207652) | Wetland soil microbial communities from Old Woman Creek delta, Ohio, United States - OWC_soil_day5_CT | ecosystem: Environmental > Terrestrial > Soil > Wetlands | place: USA: Ohio... | reverse complement strand
AAGAAGATATTTGATCCTTTTTTCACCACTCGCCGAGGTACTGGCGGTACTGGTCTTGGTATGCATATCGTATACAACTTGGTTGTTTTTAAAATGGAGGGTACGATTGAATGTGCCAGTCAGTTAGGGGTTGGTACTGTGTTTACAGTAAAGCTTCCTGAACGTATCCAAGGAAAAGGAGAAACGAATCATGTATGATGAATTATTATTTGCAGATGAGACCAATGTAGTAGAGCCAAAGATAGTTGATACGATAAAGGTTTTAATCGTTGATGATGAAGAAGAAGTGCATATTGTTACGAAGCTTGTGTTAAATGATTTTGTTTTTGAAGGAAAAAAGATTGAGCTGCTCAGTGTTTACTCTGCCAGTGAGGCTAAGGAAGTATTACTTAAGCATGAAGATATTGCCCTTATTTTATTAGATGTAGTTATGGAAAGGGCAGATGCTGGTCTGCAGCTGGTGAAGTATATTCGGGAAGTGATGGGCAATAACCTAGTTCGGATTGTATTACGTACAGGGCAGCCAGGGGAAGCCCCGGAGGCAAGAGTCATTGTAGAATATGATATTAATGATTATAAAGAAAAGACAGAGCTGACAGCGCAAAAGCTGCTTACAACTTTGATTTCTGCTTTGCGTTCCCATCGAGATTTATTGACAATTGCCATGAATAAAAGAGGTTTAGAAAAGATTATTGAGTCTTCACCGGAAATTTTCCGCATGCAATCGATGCAGAATTTTGCAACTGGCGTATTAATGCAGCTGATTGCTATGTTAAGGCTAAACAAAAATAGTTTGTATTTAAAAGTATCCAGCTTTGCTGCTACCCGTAAAAAAGATGGTGAAATTAAAGTATTGGCAGCAACTGGTGATTTTCACATACAAAATTATGAGAAGCTTTCTCAAGATATACATGACAAGCTGGACTATGTCCTAGCGGCAAAACAAAGTATATTCTTAGAAGATTATTTTATCTTATATTGGCAAAGCGCTGATGAACATGTATATTTGATTTACATGGAAGGCGATCAAAGACTTAGCGATCTGGACCGGCGCCTATTAGATGTTTTTTGTCTGAATGTTTCATCTGCTTTTGAAAATTTAAAACTGCATTTAGAGATGTATGATACGCAGCGGGAAGTCTTCTTTCGTCTGGCCGAGGTGGCAGAGACAAGATCCAAAGAAACGGGCAATCATGTACGGCGTGTAGCAGAGTATGCTCGTCTTTTAGCAATGAAATACGGGTTGTCAGAAAAAGATGTAGAGACCCTTCACTTAGCTGCTCCCATGCATGATATCGGCAAATTGGGGATACCTGATGAAATTTTAAATAAACCAGGGAAATTAACGCCGGAAGAGTTTGAAATTATTAAGCTTCATGCTAATATTGGATATGATATGTTAAAGGGGTCCCATTTGCATATGTTGCAGGCAGCGGCCATTATTGCAAAAGAACATCATGAGCGATATGATGGAAGAGGATATTCTTCTGGATTACAAGGTAACGAGATTCATATTTTTGCTAGAATAACAGCCATAGCGGATGTGTTTGATGCGCTGAGCTGTAACCGGGTATATAAGAAAGCTTGGCCATTGGAAGATGTATTATCTTATTTCCAGGAAGCTAAAGGAGGGCAGTTTGATCCTGAATTGGTAGAGTTGCTTTTTAGCAATTTAGATGAATTCTTGCAGGTGCAGGAAAAATTTGCAGATGATTTTCATCATACAAGTGTTTAAAAATAGGCAGAATAATGCTTAAATAAATGGAGGTTGAAATACAACATGAGTCTACATATTAATGCAAAACAAGGTGAAATTGCCAGTACGGTGCTAATGCCTGGTGATCCTCTAAGGGCTAAATTTATTGCTGAGAATTTTTTAGAAGATGCAGTTTGCTATAATGAGGTTCGGGGCATGTATGGATACACTGGATTTTATAATGGGAAAAAAGTTTCAGTACAAGGTTCAGGTATGGGAATTCCTTCCATATCTATTTATGCTAGTGAACTAATGACAAGTTATGATGTGAAAAATATTATTCGTATTGGTACTTGTGGTTCGTTGCAAGAACACGTAAAGATCAAAGATGTTGTTTTGGCTATGGCAGCATCTCACGATTCCAATATTAATCTTCAACGTTTTGCAGGTATGACCTATGCACCGACTGCCAGCTTTCAGCTATTGAAAAAAGCATACGATGTTGCTGCGAGTTTAGGGATTGAAGCAAAAGTGGGGAATGTGTTAACAACCGATACGTTTTATCATGATGACCCTGAAGATTGGAAACGTTGGATGAAATTCGGTGTTTTGGCAGTAGAAATGGAGACGGCAGGGCTATATACTTTAGCTGCCAAACATGGTGTAAATGCTTTGACCATTGTTACAGTGAGCGATAGCTTAGTAACAGGTGAGGCTACATCGGCAGCAGAACGTCAAACCACTTTTACGCAAATGATGAAAATTGCTCTTTCGATGGCAGAATAAAAACATTGCATATTAGAGATACCTGTATTATACTTTAGTCAATCGAATAATAATGCTGGGGGAGCCGTTTGGCAGAGCGGGAAGAAATTCCTGACCCTTTGAACCTGATGTGGTTAGTACCAACGTAGGGAAGCTGATTTATATTTATAGCAATTGATATAAGCTTATCCTTTTTGGGGATAAGCTTTTTTTATTTAGAAATAAATCCTTGCTAGGATCAGTATAATACGATTAGGGTAACAATTGAATAATTGGCTGGGGGAGCCGTTTGGCAGAGCGGGAATGAAAATTCCTGACCCTTTGAACCTGATGTGGTTAGTACCAACGTAGGGAAGCTGTTTTTATATATTTTATATAAATATTGATAAAAGCTTATCCTCTTTGGATAGGCTTTTTTATTATATTGAGGAGGTGAATAGGGTGGAGGTAGTGTTAAATGGAACAGTCGCGAATGTAGATAAGGAGATGAATTTGTGGGAGTTTTTGCTTTCTAAAGAACTGGATCTTGAAACAATTATTGTAGAACATAATGAGGTAATTGTAAAAAAGCAAGAATGGAAAACGATTATTCTGCAAGATCAAGATCGTTTAGAAGTATTGAAATTTGTTGGCGGAGGTTGATTAAAAATGATGGATCAATTAGTAATTGGGGGTAGAAGCCTGCAGAGTCGTTTATTTATTGGTACAGGTAAGTATTCGGCAGATACGCTGATTCCTGAGATTGTTAAAAAATCTGGCTCAGAGGTTATAACAGTGGCGTTACGCAGGATTGATTTTAATTCTCCTACGGGGAATGTGATGGATCATATTCCTTCCGGCATGCAGTTATTGCCCAATACTTCTGGGGCCAGAAATGCCCAAGAAGCAATACGGATTGCCCGCTTAGCAAAAGCGGCGGGGTGTGGTAATTGGATTAAAATAGAAGTCATTTCGGATAATAAATATTTGCTGCCCGATGGTTACGAAACCATTAAGGCCACAGAAGTTCTAGCAGGAGAAGGGTTCGTTGTATTACCCTATATCAGTCCGGATTTAATGGTGGCTAAGCAGCTAGTTGAAGTGGGGGCAGCAGCAGTTATGCCCCTGGGGGCGCCGATTGGCAGTAATCGAGGATTAAAAACCAAGGAACTTTTGAGAATTCTGATAGAGGAAATTGCTTTGCCTGTAATTGTTGATGCAGGTATTGGTAAACCTTCGGATGCCTGTGAGGCTATGGAAATAGGGGCAGCAGCTTGTTTGTTAAATACTGCCATAGCTAGTGCTAACCAGCCAGAATTAATGGCGGAGGCATTTTGCATGGCTGTAGCTGCTGGAAGAAAAGCGTATTTGGCAGGACTGGGACGTTCTGAGAAGTATGCTAGTTCATCATCACCTCTTACAGGATTTTTACATAGTAGTATCTCGGAAGATCCTATTTAGGACGGCAAAGGATGAACATAACTAACGCTTCAACCTGCTACTTAACCTACGCTTATAGTTATGTTCGTCCTTTGCCTGTTTACGGCTATAGATAGTTGTTCTCCGAGAGAATACACATAATTAGGGGAGGGGAGAATATGAGTTTTTATGATGAGTATTTACAGTATTCAAACGCCGATATGGAAGAAGTCTTTCAACATACAACTTCTGCTGACATTGAAAGGATTATTGGAAAAGACAGATTGACTCCAAGAGATTTTTTAGCTTTGCTATCACCTAAAGCAGAAGAACATTTGGAATGGATGGCACAAAAAGCGAATCAATTGACGGTACAGAACTTTGGACGTGTCATTTTACTTTATACGCCAATGTATTTGTCAGATTACTGCACGAATAAATGTACCTATTGTGGCTTTAACGTAACCAATGCCTTTACTCGTAAGCAATTGACCATGGAAGAAGTGGAAAAAGAAGCGCAAACGGTTGCAGCTTCAGGAATTCAGCACATTCTAATTCTTACAGGTGATGCTCCTGCCATTGCGGGTGTTCCTTACATGAAAGAGTGTGTAGCAATCTTAAAGCGCTATTTTTCATCCATTGCGATCGAAGTCTATGCGATGGAAGAAGAAGAATACGCTCAATTAATGGAAGCAGGGGTAGAAAGCATGACGATGTACCAGGAAACGTATAATCCGCTTCTGTATGATCGGCTCCATGTAAAAGGCCCTAAGAAGGACTATCGTTACCGTTTAGATGCACCGGAGCGAGCTTGTAGGGCTGGTATGCGAGCGGTTAATATTGGTGCTTTATTAGGTCTTGATGATTGGCGGAGGGATGGTTTCTTTACAGGATTGCATGCTAATTATTTGCAAAATACATATCCGGGTGTCGAAGTGAGTATTTCCTTGCCTCGCATACGTCCTACTATGGGGAACTGCGAGACGGGAAATAGTGTAAATGATAAAAGCATCGTGCAATTTATGACGGCTTTTCGCTTGTTTATGCCAAGGGCGGGTATGCCTCTTTCTACCAGAGAAAATGCAGAATTCCGCAATCACGCAATTAAATTAGGGATTACCAAAATGTCTGCTGGTGTACAGACGGCCGTAGGAGGACATATCGATAGTCAGGAAAACTCTGGTCAGTTTGCTGTCTCTGACACTCGCAATGTAAAAGAAATGTCAGATGCGATCCTGCAATTAGGATATCAGCCTGTGTTTAAAGATTGGCAAGCTATATGACGAAGAAGCAAAAGGGGGAGTGAGTGGCATGAACCGGAAGAATCCTTTACCTACTGATTTATATTGTATTACAGCAGAAGACTATTCTTTAGGGCGCAACAATATTGAGATCGTAAAACAATGGATTGCTGCGGGCATCAAAGTAATTCAATATCGTGAAAAAGACAAGGATATGAAAAAAAAGTATGAAGAATGCAAGATCATACGGGAACTAACCAAAGAGGCTGGCGTTATGTTCATTGTTAATGATGATGTTGATTTGGCTATGATGGTACAGGCTGATGGAGTACACATTGGCCAAGATGATTTTCCCTTAGAAGCTGTACGACAGTTGGTTGGCGATCAAATGATCATTGGTATTTCTACTCATTCGCCGGAGCAGGCACAAGGCGCAGTCAAATCCGGAGCTGATTACATAGGGGTAGGACCCATTTTTAAAACCTCCACCAAGAAAAACGTGTGTGATCCAGTTGGTTTAGAATATTTGAAATATGTAGTTGACAATATATCCATTCCTTTTGTGGCGATTGGAGGAATCAAAGAAAGTAATGTGATCGAGGTTGTTCATTGTGGTGCAAAATGCATTGCCATGGTAACAGAAATCACTCAGGCTCAAGATATTGGCAAAAAGATTAATGGGATCAGAAAAATAATAAAAGGCATGGAGGAGAAAAAATAATGGCTTATACCACACAAATGGATGCAGCGAAACAAGGCATTGTAACGAAAGAGATGACCGCGGTGGCTCTTAAGGAGAACGTAGACGTCGCTGTATTGCTGCAATTAGTGGCTCAGGGAAAAATTGCCATACCTGCGAATAAAAATCATACTTCACTTGATCCAGCAGGCGTTGGACAAGGACTAAGTACAAAAATCAATGTTAATTTAGGTGTGTCAGAAGATTGCTGCGATATTGAGCAGGAAATCTGTAAAGTAAAAAAGGCGATTGAATTAAAAGCAGACGCGATTATGGATTTAAGCTGTTTTGGCAAAACCCGGGAATTTCGCCGCAGGTTAATTGAATTTTCACCAGCAATGATTGGTACGGTTCCTATGTATGATGCCGTTGGTTTTTTGGATAAGGAACTGAAACATATTACTGCGGAAGAGTTTTTATCTGTGGTTAAGAGGCATGCAGAAGATGGCGTGGACTTTATGACCATTCATGCTGGACTAAATCGTGAAACAGCAAAGAAAGTTAAGCAGGAAAAAAGGCTCACCAATATTGTATCCAGGGGTGGTTCGTTACTATTTGCCTGGATGGAATTAAACAATCAGGAGAATCCTTTTTATGAGTACTACGATAAAGTATTAGATATTTGTGCTGAATATGATGTTACGATTAGCCTGGGAGATGCCTGCAGGCCTGGGTGTACTCAAGATGCAACAGATGCGTCTCAAATCCACGAATTAATTGTATTAGGGGAATTAACCAAACGAGCTTGGGCAAAAAATGTACAAGTCATTGTAGAAGGACCTGGTCATATGCCTTTGAATCAAATTACAGGTAACGTGATGCTGCAGAAGAAATTATGTCATGGTGCGCCATTTTATGTACTGGGACCTTTGGTTACGGATGTGGCACCCGGATATGACCATATTACCAGTGCCATTGGGGGAGCGATTGCTGCTGCTGCCGGTGCCGATTTCTTATGTTATGTAACCCCTGCGGAACATTTGCGGCTGCCAACTATGGAGGATATGAAAGAAGGTATTATCGCCTCGCGAATTGCTGCTCATGCTGCTGATATTGCCAAGGGAGTGCCAGGAGCGCAAGAGTGGGATAATCAGATGAGTCAGGCTAGGGCTGATATTGATTTTGATAAAATGATTGAGTTGTCCATCGACCCGGAAAAATCAGGAAGGTACCGCAAAGAATCCTTACCGGAACACGAAGACACTTGCACCATGTGCGGTAAAATGTGCGCCATGAAAACAATGAAAAAAATTCTAAATGGTGAAGAAGTAAATATCTAAATAAAGTAAGAGAAGAAGGCAGCTTGCAGAATGAATTCTGTGAGCTGTCTTCTTTTTTGTAGAAGTTATAAGCTTTTGTAAGGGAAAAAGATGTGAGCTATGAACCACAAAGGCACAATGCTGCTGAGGCGGCACACAAAGGAGTACACAAAAAATATAAATAAACCCCTTTGTGTCCTTTGCGCCTTTGTGGTTCAATTCGTTTTATATCTTTTGACGCCCAATGTTTTTCTTACTTAATCCAAAATCACTTTCAAATGTTCTTCCAGCTCTTCGCGGCTTATTGCGCCACGTACTGTTTTTTTTATGGTGCCAGCTTTGTAAAAGTGCAGCGTCGGTATGGTCATTATGTTGAACTGTTGAGTTAGGCTGCGATTTTCCGAAGTATTTATTTTGCAGAACTTCACTTTCCCTGCATAATCTGCTGCTAATTCTTCGAAGATAGGCATGAGTCTTTTACAGGGGATACACCTGGGACCCCAAAAATCAAGTAATACTGGTAATTTGCTTTTAAGCACTTCTTCTTTAAAGTTCTCTTTGGTGATTTCAATAATCTCATCCATCATTCTTTCCTCCTTAAATCATAATTAAAAATGTTCTTCTATATATTTTTCTCCATGATAGGCAGCAATGGCCCCATCGCTGACCGCAGTAACGACTTGGCGCAACAGTTTTTGCCTTACATCACCCACTGCGTAAATTCCTGGAATGTTGGTACGCATGAATTCGTCTGTTTGGATATATCCTTCTTCCGTAAGTTCTATGAGGCTCTTAACAAAAGAGGTATTTGGTTCATTGCCGACATAAATAAAGATACCATTGACTGGCATTTCGGTAAGCTGCTTAGTTAGTAAATTTCTAAGGATGACGTTTTGGACCATCTCGTCTCCCTTGATTTCATGAATTACAGTATTCCAGATGAATTCTAATTTGGGGTTTGTCAGTGCTCTGTCTTGGATGATTTTCGTAGCTCTCAGCGCATCTCTACGATGTACTAGGCTAACTTTATTAGCAAATTTAGTAAGATAGCAGGCTTCTTCAACGGCAGAATTTCCCCCGCCTACGACGACGATATTAGATGCTTCATAAAAAGGGCCATCACAAGTGGCACAGTAGGAGACGCCGCGAGTGCGATAGGTAAGTTCACCTGGGCAGTTTAAAGGTTTTGGTGCAGCACCTGAAGCGATGATGATGATTTTGCCGATAAAATCACCTTTTGTGGTTTTAACAATACGGTATGGATCTGCAAGTTCTAAACCTAGTACTTTGGTAAGTAAAGGTTTTGCACCAAATCGCAGTGCTTGCTCTTCCATCTGCAGGGATAAATCAAAACCACTGATGCCACGAGAAAATCCTGGATAATTCTCTATTTCATCAGTGGCAGCTACTTGACCGCCTGCTCCTAGAGTTTCCAGGTATAACGTGTTCAATTTGCTCCTGGCACTATATAAGGCTGAGGTTAAACCAGCAGGTCCTGCACCAATGATGATGACGTCATAAGATTGCATGAGAAATCTCCTTTGCAGTACTAAAATATATAAATTCCAATACCTTACAATGTTTCCTGTACCGCACAGTTCTAGCGTAGTGCAGAGTCTTTAAAATCTACATGGGAATAAATAATAAGGGAATACTAATAAATAACATAAGTTTCATGATTTTTTACACTAGAGTTTATAAGTCTTTTTGAGCAAAAACACGGAACTGTGAAGGCGCGAAGTGTCTTTCTTACAAAAGGAATTTCTTACATTATATTCGGGGTACAAAGCAAAGAAAACTTGTCCTCCTATAAATTAAAAATTTACATAAAAGGCGGTCGGCGGGATGGAATATGGATTGCAATTGTTTAGTATTGTACTCATTAATCTTTTGCTCAGCGGCGATAACGCCCTGGTCATTGCGCTTGCTAGCCGCAATTTACCTCTTCATCAGCAGAAAAAAGCTATGTTGTATGGTTGTATTGGCGCCATTGTTCTTAGGGTTGCCTTAACCTTCGTTGCTATTTTCTTACTGAAAATACCTTATTTGCAAATGATAGCGGGCATCTTGTTATTATGGATTGCCATTAAGCTAATGGCAGACCAAAAGGGCTGTGAGCAGCGTTTGGCCGGAAAGAAAAGTGTGAGCGGAGTGATTAAAACTATTATCACTGCTGATTTTGTTATGAGTCTTGATAATGTAATAGCCATTATTGGCATAGCAAAGGACAATGTAGGCTTACTAGTCCTCGGACTCGCTATTAGCATACCCATCATTATCTGGGGAAGCAAATTCGTTTGTGCGTTAATGCAAAAATGGCCAATTATCATTAGCTTTGGTTCCTTCTTCTTGGGGTGGACAGCTGCTCAGATGATCCTATCAGATCACTATATAGTTTTCTTAATGGGTTCTTATTTTTGGGCGAATGATCTTATTTCTGGGATTAGTGGCTTATTTGTTGTCGCTATTGGTAAAATTTTAGGGAAAAAATAGAAGTGCATAGTAAATACTATTATAAAAACCGAACAATATATAATATAATAATAAAAATGTTCATAGTTTATTGACAGGTGTTTTGATATGCTATAAAATAAGACAGTAAACAGAATATAACTCGTATATTTTTGAGAATAAGGCTCAAGCGTTTCTACCAGATAACCGTAAATTGTCTGACTACGAGTGAAAGTGTACCTAGGGTTCCGCATGACAAAAACAGAGAATCTCTGTTTTGTTATGGTCTGTGACCAAGTGGTACAGGCACTATGACAGTGTTACACCGATGGGATAAAAACCCGGGCGGGGAGGTTTCGCTCATGACCTGAAGCGATTCTCCCTGCCCGGGTTATTTTTTACGTTGGAGGTGATACTAGTAATACAAAAGAAAAATAAAAAAATGATGAAAATTTTCATATAGCGTTGATTGATATAAAAAAGGGATTGAAGGAGAGTTATATATGTTAGAACGATTATTTAAGTTAAGTGAGCGTAATACCAATGTACAAACGGAGGTAATGGCTGGTATTACTACATTTATGACAATGGCATACATATTATTTGTCAATCCCAGCATTTTAGGATCTGCTGGAATGGATAAAAATGCAGTATTGCTTGCAACTGCAATTGGTTCTGCCGTCGTTACGATGATGATGGGGATATTTGTGAATTACCCTATCGCTTTAGCACCTGGTATGGGGCTCAATGCCTTTTATGCCTTTACAGTGGTTATTGGTATGGGGATTTCTTGGCAAGTGGCTTTGGGAGCTGTATTTATTTCAGGTATTATTTTCTTAATTCTAACATTAACCCAAGTCCGCCAATTGTTAATTGAAGGCATGCCTAACTCTTTAAAACATGCGATTACCGTAGGGATTGGACTTTTTATTACAATTATTGGTTTAAAGCTTTCTGGTATTATGAATATTCGTTTATCCTTAATTCCACCAACTTTAGAAAAAATTGTTGCTGCTAAGGGGAATGGATCACCCCTATCTTTTGAGACGATTATAGAACTGGGTAAATTGGCTGATCACCATGTTTTACTAGCTGTTTTTGGTCTTATTTTCATTAGTATTTTAATGGCACGTAAGGTAAAAGGGGCTATGTTATTCGGTATTCTCATTAGTACCCTTGTTGGTATTGCAATGGGAGTCGTCAATGTTCCGACAGGATTTGTTCCTGTAGCAATTCCTGACTTTAGTAACAATGCCTTTTTTGCGCTGGATATTCCTGGTGCTATTAGTATGGGGTTAACAACGATTATCTTCACATTTACCTTTGTTGAATTATTTGATACCATGGGTACCTTGGTAGGTACTACCAGCAAAGCTGGCTTAATGAAAAAAGATGGTAAGATTCCTGGCATCGGTAAAGCCATGCTGGTAGATGCTACAGGCGTAAGTCTTGGAGCTGTTTTAGGGACAAGTACCATTACTGCCTTTGTGGAAAGTGCTGCTGGTGTAGGGGCAGGTGGTCGTACTGGTTTGACCGCTGTCGTCTGTGGGGTTTTGTTTCTTTTAGCATTGTTCTTTACTCCGGTTGTTGCCTTAATTCCTGATGCTGCGACTGCTCCTGCTCTTATTATTGTTGGTTCATTAATGATGGAAAGTGTAAAACACATCGATTTCGGTGATTTTACAGAAGCTATGCCAGCTTTCATGACTATTATTATGATGCCCTTTACCTATAGCATTGCCAATGGTATTTCTTTTGGTCTAGTGTTATATCCACTATTAAAATTAATTACTGGCCGCGGCCGGGAAGTACATTGGATTGTATATATATTAGCTGTTTTGGTTGTTGTGCGCTTATTCTTTCTTGCGTAGATAAAGTAATAAACCCAGATACTAACATAGAAAAGTATCTGGGTTTACCATTCGGTGCATAAAACGTATGTTTCATTCTCTAATCATATGAAAGTATGTAGGGATGATATAAATTCTGATAAGGATCAAAAAAGGAGGAACTTTTAGTGAAAGTAGCTATTATTATGGGAAGTGATTCTGATTGGTCCATTGTGCAGCCAGCAGTTGACGTATTAAAAGACTTTGGCATAGCCACAGAAGTGGTTGTAGCTTCAGCTCATCGCACACCTGACAAAGTTCATGGATTTGCAGCAGGGGCCCGGGAACGGGGCGTTGAGGTGATTATTGCCGCTGCTGGAGCAGCAGCTCATTTGCCGGGAGTGATTGCAGCATATACAACGTTGCCGGTAATTGGAGTGCCTATTAATAGTACGTGCTTAAATGGGCTTGATGCATTACTTAGCATTGTACAAATGCCTGCTGGTATTCCAGTAGCTACAATGGCAGTGAATGGAGCCAAAAATGCAGCTATATTTGCGGTACAAATTATGGCTGGAAAACATGTAGAGTTGGCTGAAAAATTAGCTGAAAATCGTAGAACGATGGCTGATGAAGTAGAAGAAAAAGCAGCCAGACTTTCTACTAAATTGTTAGGATAAAATATTAGGAGAGTGTTAATTATGGAAAAACAACCATTATATGAAGGCAAAGCAAAGAGAATCTACAGTACAGACGTGGCTGATGAATTGTTAGTGTATTATAAAGATGATGCGACAGCTTTTAATGGATTAAAAAAAGGTACGATTGATAGCAAAGGGGTACTCAATAATAAGATTACAACATTTTTCTTTGATTTATTAGGCAAAAATGGCATTCCTCACCACTTTATCAAAAGAGTAAGCGAACGGGAGCAGCTTGTTAAGTCCTTGACAATTCTCCCTGTAGAAGTAGTAGTACGTAATATTGCAGCAGGTAGTTTGGCAAAACGCATTGGCTGGGAAGAAGGCAGAAAACTTCCTGCACCAATCGTTGAACTGTATTATAAAAATGATGAGTTGGGTGATCCTTTAATTAACCAGCATCACATTAAAATATTAGAATTGGCTACGGAAGAGCAAGTGAAAACATTAGAAGAGTATGCTTTTAAAATTAATGAAATTTTGACCAATTATTTACGGGAAAAGAAAATCGAACTGATTGATTTTAAATTGGAATTCGGTGTTCATAATGGCCAAGTATTATTAGGCGATGAGATTTCACCAGATACTTGTCGTTTTTGGGACAGTGAAACAGGCGAAAAACTTGATAAGGATCGCTTCCGCCGTGATCTTGGCAATGTGGAAGATGCTTACAAAGAAATATTGTTCCGTTTAACAGGTGAAAAAGCATGATCAACCAGCTCGTGGAAGTTGATAAAATGGAGGAAGAATGCGGAGTCTTTGGCATATATTCCCGGGAAAATAATGTCGCATTAAATACCTATTGGGGATTGTATGCTTTGCAGCACCGCGGGCAAGAAAGTGCAGGTATTGCAGTAACAAATGGCTCTTGGATGGATGTATCAAGAGGAATGGGGCTGGTAAGTGAAGTATTTCGCCACCAGCTTCCGGATTTACCGGATCAGCATATTGGCATAGGGCATGTTCGCTATTCAACCACTGGCTCTAGTTCCCTCATGAACACACAACCTTTAAAAGTCAAGTATTCAGGTGGGCACATTAGTTTAGCTCATAATGGGAATCTGACCAATGCACGAGTACTGCGTGAGAAAATGGAAGAGCAAGGCAGTATCTTTCAGACAACCATTGATAGTGAAGTCATTGTAAATTTGATAGCCAGGTCTCGTAAAGCTACATTAGAAGAGAAAATTGTAGAGAGTTTATCTCAAATTGAAGGTGCATACTGTCTAGTCATTATGACAGAGGAAAAATTAATTGGTGTGCGTGATCCTCATGGTCTTCGTCCATTATGCATTGGTAAAGTGAAGGATGGTTTTGTCCTTTCTTCCGAATCCTGTGCTTTGGATACGGTTGATGCAGAGTTTGTAAGAGATGTAGAACCAGGTGAAATGGTTATTATTGATCATGCAGGAATGACTGCAGAACGTTTTGGCGATAAAGCCAATCAAGCACTGTGTGTATTTGAATATATTTATTTTGCTCGTCCAGACAGCATTATTGATGGACAAAGTGTGTATCAAGCCCGATTTGAAATGGGACGAACCTTGGCGCGCCAAAGTGGTCTTAAAGCAGATCTTGTTATCTCTGTACCCGACTCAGGGACAACTGCCGCATTGGGGTTTAGTTACGAATCAGGAGTCCCATTTGCGGAAGGCTTAATCAAGAATCGCTATATTGGTCGTACTTTTATTCAGCCTGATCAAAAGGACAGAGATCGAAGCGTAAAAATTAAACTCAATGCGATTAAGTCTGTAGTAAAAGGTAAATCTGTTATTATGGTGGATGATTCCATTGTGCGCGGCACAACCAGTGGTAAGATTGTGCGGATGATTCGTGAAGCTGGAGCTACTGCCGTTCATATGTGTGTCAGTTCACCTCCAATTATCTACCCTTGTTACTATGGAATCGATACGTCAGTACGTAAAGAGCTCATTGCTGCGACAAAGAGTGTAGAAGAAATACGAGACTTTATTGGTGCTGATTCGTTGCATTATCTTACGATAGAAGGATTGGCCACGTCTCTTAAAACAGTGCAAGACAAAAAAATGTGTTATGCCTGTTTTAATTCAGAATATCCAGGCAGCACGCCTTGTGAGCAGCATTGTGGTGGTAATAAGTATGTCTTTGAACAGGAGGGCCCTTTATGAGCCAATTAACATATCGTGATGCTGGTGTTGACATTGATGCTGGTAATAAAGCTGTAGATTTAATGAAAAAACATGTTCGTTCTACCTATCGTCCCGAAGTTTTGGGGGATATTGGCGGCTTTGGCGGTCTATTTGCCCTTGATGTTGCTAAATATCGTCAGCCGGTATTGGTTTCCGGTACGGATGGTGTTGGTACGAAATTATGTATTGCCTTTATGGCTGACAAACATGACACTATTGGTCAGGATGCAGTGGCAATGTGTGTAAATGATATTTTGGTGCAAGGGGCTGAACCCTTATTTTTCTTGGATTATTTGGCAGTGGGCAAATTGTCGCCAGAACAAGTAGCGGCTATTGTCAGCGGTATCGCTGGAGCTTGCCTGGAATCGGGATGTTCTCTGATTGGCGGCGAAACGGCAGAAATGGCAAGTTTCTATAAAAATGGAGAATATGATATTGGTGGTTTTGCCGTAGGTGTTGCAGAACGCTCTAAATTAATTACGGGACAAACCATACAGCCTGGAGACGTGCTGATTGGTCTGCCTTCCAGCGGGTTGCATTCCAATGGCTATTCGTTAGTGCGAAAGATCTGTTTTGACGTAAAGCAAATGGATATCAATCAAATTGTTCCTGAATTAGAAAAGACTTTAGGAGAAGAATTATTAATTCCTACTAAGCTATATCCGAAGGCTTGTTTACCTTTAATTGAAAAATTTGCAATAAAAGGCATGGTGCATATTACTGGTGGTGGTTTTTACGAAAACATTCCTCGCGTATTGCCGGAAGGCTGCGGCGCTATGGTGGATACAGAAAGCTGGCCTAAGCCACCTGTATTTGCTCTATTGCAGCAGTGGGGGAATGTAGCTTGGACGGAAATGTATCGAACCTTCAATATGGGGATTGGTATGATACTGGTTGTTTCTCCATCTGACGTCAAGCAGATTCAAGATGATCTTTCTGCAAGAGGCGAAGCATCTTTTGTCATTGGTCAAGTGACGCAAGGAGCCAAAGAGACGGTACTGAAAGGTGGCATCTTTGGTGAGTAAAACCATACTAGGTATATTGGCTTCCGGTCGGGGGAGCAATATGCAGGCCATTTGTAATAGCATTGATGCTGGACTCCTTCATGCTAAAGTTGGTCTAGTGATTAGTGATAAGGCAAATGCCAAAGTGCTGGAACATGCAGCGGCTAAGGGAATTCCGGCAATATGCATTGAACGTAAAGATTTTCCGTCAAAACAAGAGTTTGAAGCAGCCATCGCCCAGCAGCTTACTTTATATCATGTAGATTTAGTGGTATTGGCAGGATTCATGCGTATTTTAAGTGCATATTTCGTTAATCTTTTCTCAGGCAGTATTATGAATATTCATCCATCATTATTGCCTGCCTTTCCTGGGCTGGATGCTCACGAACAAGCGATTGCCTATGGGGCAAAAGTTTCTGGCTGCACCATACATTTTGTGGATGAAGGTATGGATACGGGACCGATTATCATGCAGCAGGCTGTATCCATACTTGCTGATGATACGGTAGAGACCTTAAGTGAACGCATTTTGGCAGTAGAGCATAAATTATACCCTCAAGCAATTCGTCTGTATTGTGAACAGCGCCTTTGTATCGAAGGTCGCAATGTAAAAATTATATAGCTACAAGTGAGGAATAAAAATGAACATCAAGCGTGCCCTTATTAGCGTTTCAGATAAAACAGGTATTGTTGAATTTGCCCAGCAATTACATCAGTATGGTGTGGAAATTATCTCTACTGGTGGTACGATGAAAACATTGCGGGAAGCAGGAATTCCTGTCAAATATGTGAGTGATATTACTGGCTTTCCGGAAATTATGGATGGTCGCGTAAAAACATTAAACCCTTACATTCATGGCGGAATCTTAGCCGTTCGTGATAATAAGGCTCATGTAGAAGCCATGGAGAAACATCACATTTCAGCTATCGATATGGTAGTTGTCAATTTATATCCCTTTCGCCAAACTATAGAGCGTCCGAATGTGTCTCTGGAGGATGCTGTAGAAAATATTGATATTGGCGGACCGGCTATGATTCGTGCAGCATCTAAAAATTTCCAATATGTAACAGTGGTAGTGAATCCAGCACGTTATGGTGATATTTTAAAGCAGTTGGCTCAAGAAAATGATATTTTGCCTGCCTATCGCATGGCATTAGCAAAAGAGGCTTTTCATCATACTGCTGAATATGATGCTTGCATTGCAACTTACTTGGCAGGGCAACTGGGAGAGGGCGCTTTTCCAGACACCGTGCATGTAGTCTATGAAAAAGTGCAGCCGTTACGTTACGGAGAAAATCCTCAGCAACAGGCAGCCTTTTATCGGGAGAAACATGTTGCTGCTGTAGGAGTTGCAAATGCCCAGCAATTACATGGCAAGGAATTGTCTTTTAACAATATTGTGGATGTAGAATCTGCTTACAATATTGTCGCTGAATTTGAAAAACCGGCAGCTACGATTATAAAACACACCAATCCATGTGGTACGGGTGTGGGTATTGATTTGGCAGAAGCCTATGCAAAAGCCTATCAGGCTGACCCTGTATCTGCCTTTGGTGGAATTATTGGTTTAAATCGCGATGTAGATGTAGCAACAGCTGTACAAATTAGCAAATTGTTTGCTGAAGCAGTTATTGCTCCAGGTTATACAAAAGATGCATTAGATTTGTTAACAAAAAAACAGAATCTTCGTCTTCTCGTGGCTGAAAAGCTGCAAACGGGCAGTAAACAGGTGGATATAAAAACAGTTTCAGGTGGCATGTTAGTGCAAGATAAAGACACTGTGGTTGAGAGTTGTGACGATATGAAAGTTGTCACGAAAACTCAGCCAAGCACAAAAGAGTGGGAACAGCTGCTCCTTGCTTGGAAAGTGGTTAAACATGTGAAATCCAATGCAATTGTGATTGCTAATGAGAATCAGACCTTAGGTGTTGGCGCAGGACAAATGAATCGTGTAGGAGCTGCTGCTATTGCCTTAGAACAAGCTGGTGCTAAAGCTTTCGGTGCAGTAATGGCTTCCGATGCGTTTTTACCTTTCCGTGATACAGTGGATACTGCAGCAAAAGCAGGAATCAAAGTCATTATTCAGCCTGGTGGTTCTGTGCGTGATCAAGAATCTATTGAAGCTGCTGATGAACATGGGATTGCTATGGTATTTACAGGAACAAGACATTTTAAACATTAAGTATATCAATTTATGGGGCAGTTGCCGAACAGCCCATTGGAGGGGAGATTAGCCATGAATCTATTGGTCATTGGTGGCGGCGGACGTGAGCATGCATTAGTGTCTAAATTAAAAGAAAATAGAGATGTAGAAAAGATATT
>Ga0316600_10000575_pt1 | contig 17582 bp, 20 predicted proteins | sample OWC_soil_day5_CT_FD_207652 | JGI IMG/M metagenome (GOLD analysis project Ga0316600, IMG submission 207652) | Wetland soil microbial communities from Old Woman Creek delta, Ohio, United States - OWC_soil_day5_CT | ecosystem: Environmental > Terrestrial > Soil > Wetlands | place: USA: Ohio... | reverse complement strand
GATTTCGATGGAACGATCGAGGGGCTCCTCACGCCGGATGAGATCACGAAAAAAATCGATCAGACCAAGAGGGGTGCATAAATGCAGATACGGAGCGAATCGGACCTGGAGAGGGTCAGGAAGGATTTTGAGCAGAGGCAGCACGCCCGAGTGAATCTCCTTTTATGCGGGGGGACCGGCTGTCGGGCCATAAAAAGCGCTGCGGTGAGGGATGCCCTTACTGAGGAGTTGAAGAAGCGGGGTATCAGTGACGTTGCCATTACATTCACGGGGTGCAATGAGTTCTGCGCAAATGGGCCTACGCTGGTTGTGGACCCTGAAGGGGTGTTTTATCAGAAGGTCAAAGCCGAGGATGCCCCGCTCATTGTGGAAGAACATATACTGAATAATAGGCGGATAGAGAAGCTCATGTACCTTGACACGACCAAGAAAGAGAGAATTCCCCTGATGAAGGACATCCCCTTCTTCAAGAAACAGGAAATACGCGTCCTTCGCAATCTCGGCCGCATCGATCCCTTCAACATTGACCATTACATAGCGCGTGATGGCTATAAAGCTGCTGCAAAGGCTATCCTCCACATGACGCCTGAAGAGATCGTGTCCGAAGTGAGATTGTCCGGGATTCGCGGCCGCGGCGGGGCCGGTTTTCTTACCGGCCTGAAGTGGGAACTGTGCGCAAAGAGCCCTGGCAATCTCAAATATATCCTCTGTAATGGCGATGAGGGAGATCCCGGGGCGTTTATGGACAGAGGGGTGATGGAATCAGACCCTCACGCCGTAATTGAGGGGATGATCATCGCTGCAAGGGCCATAGGGTCCAGCAAAGGATACATCTATGTGCGTGCCGAGTACCCCCTTGCGATAGAGACGCTGGAGGCTGCGCTGAGGCAGGCGAGGGCGTACGGTCTGCTCGGTGCAAACCTCTTCGGGAGCGATTTTTCCCTAGACATCGAAATATATAAGGGGGCAGGAGCCTTTGTGTGCGGGGAGGAGACTGCCCTCATGTCCTCCATCGAGGGCGAGCGGGGCAACCCTGTTCCCAAGCCACCATTCCCCGTGTATCAGGGTCTCTGGAAGAAGCCGACCGTTCTTAACAATGTCGAGACGTTGGCAAACATACCACAGATAATTCTCAGAGGGGCGGATTGGTTCAGGGGTGCCGGAACAGAAAATTCCTCCGGCACGAAGGTCTTTGCCCTCACAGGGGACATCAAGAACAGCGGTCTTATAGAAATACCCATGGGCATCCCCCTGAAGGTTATCATCGAAGACATTGGGGGAGGGGTGCCCAAAGGCAAAAAACTCAAGGCAGTTCAGCTTGGAGGACCGTCCGGGGGCTGCATACCCAGTGATATGCTCGATACGCTGGTCACCTATGAGGATATTGTGAAGACAGGGGCGATCGTGGGATCAGGCGGCATGGTGGTGATGAGCGACCGGAGTTGCATGGTGGATGTGGCGAAATTCTTCCTCGAATTTACCAAAGAAGAATCGTGCGGGAAGTGTGTTCCCTGCAGGGAAGGGACGAAGGTGATGCTAAGCATTCTTGAGGACATTACCGAGGGGCGTGCCACGCTCGATGATCTCAACACGTTGGAGGATCTCGCAAATGATGTGCGCAAGTCCTCTCTTTGCGGCCTGGGTCAGACAGCTCCCAACCCGGTGCTCAGCACGATCCGTTATTTTCGCCATGAATATGAGGAGCACATTCTGGATAAGCGCTGCTCCACCGGTGCATGCCGTGAGCTTACTACCTTCCATATTGACCCGGAGAAGTGCACGGGATGTACCGCATGCGCACTCAAGTGCCCTGTGACCGCAATCTCTGGGGAAAAGAAGAAACCCCACCATATTGATCAGTCCCGATGCATTACCTGCCGTATGTGTTACGAAACCTGTAAGTTCGGAGCAATCCATATAGGTCCGGGGGCACATTTCGCGGGTAAGGAGGTGTCGGTATGATACAGTTGACAATAGACGGCAAGGCGGTATCTGCACCGAAAGGAACCTCGATACTCAAGGCTGCCCTGGACCATGGCATTTTTATACCCCATTTGTGCTATGATCCAAGACTTGAACGCCACGGCGGATGCAGGATGTGCCTTGTGGAACTCGAGGGGCAGTCCCGCCTGTTGGCCTCCTGCTCGACATTTGTGGAAGAGGGCATGCAAGTGCTCACCCATACCCCGCAGGTGAATAAACTCCGTCAGACCACGCTTGAACTTATGCTCGCCAGCCATCCCCTGGACTGCGCGGTGTGCGATAAGGCAGGCGAATGTGTTCTCCAGGATCTCGCATATAAGTACGGCTCGACAAAGGGGCGCTTCAAATCTCTCCGTAACAACGCACCGCAGCACGAAAACCCTCTTGTTGACACCAATACCAACCGATGCGTTCTTTGCGGAAAATGCGTACGCATCTGCTGGGAGCAGCAGGGGGTGGGAGCACTCAATTTCCAGAACCGGGGAGCGAATACCATCGTGGCAACGGCGTTTAACGAGACCCTCAATTGCGAGTTCTGCGGTCAGTGTATGGATGTCTGTCCCGTAGGCGCCCTCACTCCCAGGCCCTCCAAGCACCGCTCGCGTGTATGGTTTATGGAGACCCGCCATGCCATTTGCCCTTTCTGCAGTGTGGGCTGCACCCTCGATCTGGACATCCACGACCAGACCATCATCCGCTCCCGTGGCAGGTATCCTCATGGGGTGAACAGGGGGAACCTCTGTGCAAAAGGCCGCTATGGCTATGACTTTGTGTACACCGACGACCGGCTCACCACACCTCTTATCCGGCGCGAGGGAATGCTTCAACGGGCCTCGTGGGAAGAAGCCCTCGACCATATTGCAGAGTCTCTCCGATGGATAAAGGAGAAGAAGGGAGCAGAGCGTATCGGCGCCATCGGCTCTCCACGGTTCAGCAACGAAGACAACTACATGCTCCAGAAATTCATGCGCCAGGTGATGGAAAGCCATAATATTGACTCCATCGCACGTTTTGGGTTCGCAAAGATGCAGGAGGCTGTGGAAGAGGTATTTGGCCTTACCTCTCTGCCTATTGAGCAGACCGCACCAATGGGTGCAGGTGTAGTAATGGTCATAGAGTCTGAACTGGACACTACACACCCCGTGTGGTCATTAAACTTCATCAGGGCAAAGCACCAGGGGACGAAGCTCATCGCGGTCCAGCCCAGGAGAACAAAATTAGCCATACATGCTGACCAGTGGCTTTCCGTAAATCCGTCCACTTCAGAGGTGCTTCTCAAGGGTATTATCCATCTCGCCCTTGCCCAGGGAACCCACCTCAAGAAAGACGCTCCTTCAATTCCCCAATTTAGTGAGCTTGCCGCTTCTGTAAGTGCATACACGCCATCGTATGTGGCATCGGTAACCGGCCTGCCTGAAAAGGAGGTACTGGATGCTGCCTCGCTGTTCCTTGACTCGTCTCCACGGGTCATAGCCATGAGCCTCGGGGCGAACGAAAACGAGAAGGGGAAAAACACGGTGCTTACTGCAGCCAATCTTCTCATGCTCACAGGCGAAGGCCCCCGCGGACTTCAGATACCAAGTGAATATAACAATAGTTTTGGTATGTGGAAGATGGGGGTGGCCCCTGACCGTCTCCCCGGATTTCAAAAGCTCGCCCCTGGCGGTAAGGACGCCTTCCAGATGCTCTATGAACCCGACCGGATAAGCGCCCTGTTCGTAATGGGAGAGGACCCCGTGGTCAATTTTCCCAATGCGAGCCGGGTAAAGCAAATGATAAGCGCCCTCGATTTTCTCGTTGTCCAGGACGAGCGGCTTACTGAAACCGCTAAGCTTGCCCATGTGGTGCTGCCCACTGCGGTGTGGGTAGAAACGGACGGGACATATGTAAACGCGGCGGATATTTCGCAGATGACGAGAAAAATGCTCACTCCCCCTGGCGAGGCGCAGCCTGCTTGGCAGGCGCTCAATGAGCTTGCGCGTCTCTTTGACCCAAGTGTGGGCAAGAATGACTTCCACTCCCTAAGGGACGATATAGCAAGAATTGAGGTGGACGCCTACGCTGATTTGCCGAGGTTAGTACCTACCGAGTTTCGTCAGCTTGAGACCACGGACGATAATTATCCCATTCTCATGATCACTGTCACCCTCATGCAGCACTCCGGCACGCTCTCCCTCGCTTCAAGAAATCTCAGGAAGGTCAAGCCAGAAGGGTTTATTGAGCTGAGCGAGAAGGATGCTGTTCGCTACGGTATCCAGAACAACCGGTTTGTTACGGTCACCTCACGCCGCGGTTCCATAGTGATAAAAGCGCATATTACCAGTGACGCCAAACCAGGTGTGGCTTATGTCCCCATCCACTTCCCTTTAGCCAATGTGAATAACCTCACAGGTCTTGCCCACGATGGTGCGGTTCCCAGTTGCGCGGTCCGTATCGAACCGATCAGCGAAAGCAGATAAAAAGGGGGAGGACAGTGTCCTCCCCCCTTCTTTTTTATATTGAAATTTCCCCATAGGAGAATGGTTCTCTCAACGCTGTGTCTCGTACTTCTTGCCAAGATCTTTGTCTTTTATAGTTCTCACGCACCTTGGTGTTATAATAGATAATGCGTAAGTATCCCAGACTGGTTATTGCAGGGCTCAAGGGCGGCTCAGGAAAGACCACCATTGCCCTGGGACTTGTTGCTGCATTGAAGTCCCATAAAGGATTGAGGGTTGTGCCGTACAAGAAGGGCCCTGACTATATAGACGCAGGGTGGCTCGCCCGTGCCGCTGGCAAGCCATGCTATAACCTTGACCCCTTTCTCATGCCTCAAGAGAAAGCATTGGAATCGTTTGTCTCCCATTTTGACGGCGATGTCGCGGTAATCGAGGGCAACAGAGGACTGTATGACGGCGTAGATGAAGAGGGCTCATACAGCACTGCAGAGGTCTCAAAGCTGTTGAAGTCTCCCGTGATCCTGGTCATAGACTGCACTAAGATGACGAGAACAGCCGCTGCGTTGGTATTGGGCTGTATGCACCTGGATACGCAAGTCAGCATTAAGGGAGTGGTGCTGAACCATATATCAGGAAGCAGACATGAGGCGGTAGTCAGAAAATCCATAGAGAAATACTGTGCATTGCCTGTGCTGGGGGCGGTACCGAAACTGCGCTCTGGAGATTTCCCCGAACGCCATATGGGGCTGACTCCTCACCAGGAACACAGCGATACGGACCGCGCGATATCGGTGGTAGAGGACATGGCAATGAAGTATCTTGATATCGAAGGCATTTTAAAGATTGCGAGCGAAGCAGAGCCGTTGCCAGGTAAAGATCTTGCCGGGTCCAAGGGGAACGCTGATGAAAGGGACGTAAAGATCGGAGTGATTCGGGACACCGCATTTCAGTTCTATTATCCGGAGAACCTTGAGGAACTTGAGAAAAAGGGAGCTCTGATTGTGGAAATAAACTCACTGGAAGATGACCTGCTTCCCGACATTCATGCCCTTTACATAGGGGGCGGATTCCCGGAGACCCATGCCTTAGTTCTTGCGCGAAACGTAAAATTCAGAAATGCCCTTCGCAGGGCTATCGAAGAAGGGCTTCCCGTGTATGCTGAATGTGGAGGGCTTATGTTCCTTGGTGACGCCCTTGTGGTAAAGGGAGAGAAGTATCCCATGTCAGGCGTCTTCCCCCTTGTGTTCGAGATGAGGACCAGGCCGCAGGCCCATGGATATACCATTGTGGAGGTGGAACGGCAGAATCCTTTTTATCCGGTGGGAACTATCATGCATGGACATGAATTCCATTATTCTGCTGTGGTCAAGCTCCCGGGAGATGATATGCTCCCCACCGCGTTCAGGATGAGGAGGGGAAGTGGAATTGGAGGGGGCGTGGATGGCCTATGGTACAAGAATGTGTTCGCCACGTATACCCACCTCCATGCGTACGGTGCACAGGAGTGGGTTGAAGCGATGGTAAGGCTGGCAAAGAAATTCAGCGAAACTCGTCGTTCGCTCAGCACCTGAAGGATTTATTGAGGGGCCATTAAGAACGGTGGCTTGGGGGAGAAAAAAGCCGTGGGGAAAGAATCACAGGAAAGAAGGCATTACCGCATAAGGAGTCACAGGTCATGCGTTGTGTATCACAGGGTCTCGGGAGTATATCGATGGGTCATTTGAAGGAAGAGATAAGAGATGCACTCCTTGACAGGGATTTTGCAAAGGTTGTGCTGCGCGCCCCGGAAAACAAGAAAGTCTTCAGTATCTTGATCTCATTCACGTATGATAAAGAAAGCATCCTGTGTTGGAGGGCTATCGAGGCCATGGGGAAGGCTGCAGGCGCTGTTGCAGGGAGAGATCCGTCAACAGTGAGGAATATCGTTCAGCGTCTCCTGTGGTCTATGGGTGAGGAATCAGGAGGCATTGGATGGAGTGCTGCCGAGATGTTAGGAGAGATTGTCATCAATACTCCCGAGACCTGTAGAGATATCCCGCCCATACTCCTCTCATTCAAGGACGAAGAAAACTTTCTCCCGGGGGTCCTCTGGTCCATAGGAAGGATTGCAGGGGCCGGGATGAACAATGGAGAGGGCGCTGAGGAACTCGTGATACAGTCCCTCTCACACAGGAGTCCTTTGGTGAGGGGGCTTGCACTCTTTGCTGCTTCGAAGTTCAACATAATGAGCGATAAGGTGAAGGCTTTGATTCGTGACGGAGAGCGCTTCAGGGTGTATGAGGAGCACGAATTGGTTGAGAAGACCGTGGGGGATACTGCACAAAGGGTAGTGGATGGACTGGGTAGCACATAAATCATCCATCGTAAATATGGAGGTTTAATTGAAGCCAAGGATAAGAGAAGACAAGGATGAATCAGCTCGATGTCCTTTTTGTAGCGGACTGCTTCCGATGCCTGAAGCAATCAGGACAGATACAGGGGAATTTATCGGAGGGAAATGTGAGTGCGGGGCCATCTATGCATGTGATCCCACCGGGCATAATGTGGGCGAGGCATACCTTGATGCGCTGATCTACGCATCCGGCGGGGATTGGAATAAGGTACAATCCCTTGATGCCGAAAGCTATCATGAAGCAGTGCGTAACTATGATATGAGAGCGCACAGGATGTGGGAAATAAGGGATATGCGAAGGGACTATACAGGCAAGATCATCATCATAAAGGTCGGGCCAAAATGATAAATGACACAAATTTGCCAATAAGTTATTTTTATTTGACCATAGGTGGTGCGTTGTATTATTGTGTAACACTTCTTGTGAGCGAGCTTTCTCAGCAATTATCAATCGCGGGTATACACGGAGGGGCTCCCTTCGAGTGAGAAGAATCAAATGAGATACAAGTAGAAAGGAGGAGTTTTGTTATGCCGATGATGGAATTTCAGGGCAAACAGTACGAGATTGACGAGGATGGTTACCTTCTGAACCTCGATGACTGGAACAAAGAACTGGCAGATCACATTGCAAAATTAGAGGACATCCAGATGACCGACGCCCACTGGGAGGTGGTCAATTTTCTGAGGGATTATTATCAGAAGTACCAGATTGCACCCATGATAAAGATTCTGGTAAAGGAAATTGGAAAGGTTATGGGTCCGGAAAAAGGGAATACTAAGTATCTCTACGAGCTGTATCCGGGGGGGCCTGCGAAACAGGCATGCAAGATTGCCGGACTCCCGAAGCCGACAGGATGTGTATAGACAGATAAACGCTACGAATGGTGAGATAGGGCATCCTATCTCACCTCATCTCGTATTTTTCAAATGAAAGGGGAGGGGCAAGAGTAGAAACATATGTGCGATTCGATTTTTGCTGTTCCTCTGCGTAGCTTCTTCATATTACCGTTATCAATTCCTGCATGGGTAGCGCCGTGAGTCTCTGGAAGCTTCTGGCTCACAAGAAACCCGCTCTTGTGAAGAGATGGTTTAACATCGTCATGGAGTCGTATCCTGCTGATACATCAGGCCTTTTGAAAAATCAAAAAAAACAGTTCACCAATCCTGTGGGGTATACAATCTCCCATGGATTGGAAAACATCTTTGACAAGCTCATAGATGAGCAAGGGGCAGACTTTGAGGGGATGGTTCCCTTTCTCGACAGTATTGTGCGGATCAGGGCTGTGCAGGATATGAAACCCTCACAGGCTCTCTCCTTTGTGTTTCACCTGAGAAATGCGATCAGGGAAGAACTGGCATCAGAGGCAAAGGAATTCTGCGCGGAGATGGCGACCCTTGAGTCCAGGATAGATGCCATTGCCCTCATTTCCTTTGATATCTATGTGCAATGCAGGGAAAAGGTGTATGAACTTAAGGCGAATGAAGTGAAAAACAGGACTTTCAGGTTACTTCAGATGGCGAATCTGGTATCAGAGGTCCACGAGGAATGACCGGAGTCATTTGGTGATAACGTCGTTAACCGAGCATAACAAGAGGTAATACCATGGGATCCGTATTTGCGTTTTTTGTAGTGATCACACTCACGCTTATCGCGTTCATTGGCGTGAAAGCGGCCAGCCTGCACTTCCTCTTCGGGGTTCTCATCCCCTATGCAGCCTTTGTCACGTTCCTTGTGGGCATTATTTACCGCGTCCTCTTTTGGTGGGGGAGTTCGCCTGTGCCGTTCTGCATACCCACCACCTGTGGTCAGGAGAAATCATTGCCATGGATTAAGCAAAACAAGCTGGAAAGTCCCTCCAGTACCCTTGGCGTTATCGGGAGGATGGCCCTGGAGGTCCTTCTTTTCCGTTCCCTCTTCAGGAACCTGAAAACGCAGTTGTATGATGGGACCAAGCTTGTGTATGGAGAGGCAAAATGGCTTTGGCTGGCAGGACTGGCGTTCCACTGGTCCTTTCTTCTCATTGTGATCAGACATCTGAGATTTTTTATGGAGAAGGTGCCGGCCTCTATGAAAATGATCGAGGGGCTGGATAGTTTCCTCCAGATCGGTGCTCCTCTTTTGTATATTACTGATGCAGTGATCCTTTCTGCGGTGACCTATCTCTTTATAAGAAGAGTAGTGATCCCCCAGGTGCGCTACATCTCCCTCCCCGCAGACTACTTCCCTCTCTTTCTTATTTTCGGTATTGCGCTTTCAGGGGTTCTTATGAGGTATTTTTTCAAGGTGAATGTGACGGGCATCAAGGAACTCGCTATGGGATTAATCAGTTTCAGTTATGACCCAAAGGTACTTGAAGGGACCGGGGTTATTTTCTACATTCATCTCTTTCTCGTCAGCACACTTTTGGCCTACTTTCCTTTCAGCAAGCTGATGCATATGGGGGGGATCTTTCTCAGCCCCACGAGGAACATGGTGAACGACAGTCGCATGAAAAGACATATCAATCCCTGGAATTATCCTGTGAAGGTTCATAGCTATGCGGAATATGAGGAGGAGTTCAGGGAGAAGATGAAAGGGGCTGGGATTCCAGTGGAAAAGGAGTAATTATGGCAAAGTTTACCGCAAAACCCAATGAACTATCAAAGTTAGATTATGCCCCTCCCAAGACCGGGTGGATGGACACTCCCGTGGAGATCAGGGAGCATATGTTCTGCCACGCTGCAAAACCCAAGGAACTGGACGCGGTCGGCTTCCCCAATGCAAGGGAATGGAGGCCTGCCGATGAGGACTGGAAGCTCCCGGAAAACTGGGAGAGGTTGCTCCTGGAGAAGATGAAAGACCTTCTGGATAAATACCGTTCGTTCAAGGTCTTTATGGATATCTGCGTGAGATGCGGTGCGTGTGCTGACAAGTGCCATTTCTTTATCGGGAGCGGAGACCCCAAGAACATGCCCGTGCTCAGGGCTGAGCTGCTCAGATCCGTGTACAGGAGGAATTTCACCGCTGCAGGCAAAATCCTGCGTAAGATTGCGGGGGCACGGGACCTCACCGTAAATGTGCTGAAGGAATGGTGGTACTATTTTTATCAGTGTACCGAGTGCCGCCGCTGCTCTGTGTTCTGTCCGTACGGCATTGACCAGGCGGAGATCACGATGATGGGCAGGGAACTTACCAACCTCCTGGGGTTGAATATCGGGTGGATCGCAGGACCTGTGGCAGCCTGCTATATGAAGGGAAACCACCTCGGTCTCGAGCCGCATACCATTACGTCCAGCATAGAGTTCTTCCTTGATGATATCGAGACCATTACAGGGATAAGAATAAACCCCACCTTTAACAGGAAAGGGGCGGAGATTCTCTTTGTCACCCCTTCAGGAGACCTCTTCGCAAATCCCGGCACCTACACGGCCATGGGCTATCTCATGCTCTTCCACGAACTCGGGCTTGACTATACCTGGAGCACCTATGCGTCAGAAGGGGGAAACTTCGGCTTCTTTACCACGAATGAGATGGCAAAGAGACTGAACTACAAAATATATGCCGAGGCCAAGAGGCTGGGAGTAAAATGGATTCTCGGCGGGGAATGCGGCCATATGTGGAGAGTTATCCATCAGTACATGGACTCCTGGAACGGGCCTGCGGATTTTCTGGAAGAACCGGTCTCTCCCATAACCGGCACGAAATTCGAAAACGCAAAGGCCGCGAAGATGGTCCACATCGCGGAATTTACTGCTGACCTTATCAAGAATGGGAAGCTGAGGCTTGATCCCAGCCGGAACGATCACCTCAAGGTGACGTTCCACGACTCCTGCAACACTGCCCGGGGGATGGGATTGCTGGAAGAGCCGCGATATATAATCAGGAACGTCTGTAACCAGTTCTATGAAATGCCTGAAGACACCATAAGGGAAAAGACCTTTTGCTGCGGAAGCGGTACCGGCTTGAATGCCTCTGAAAACATGGAACTGAGGTTAAGGGGGGGGTTCCCGAGGGCAAATGCGGTGAAATATGTCCACGAACACTACGGGGTGAATATGGTTGCCAATGTGTGTGCCATTGACAGGGCTACGCTCACTACCTCAATTGATTACTGGGTCCCCGGGGTAGGAGTGACGGGTGTTCACGAACTGGTGGGCAATGCCCTTGTGATGAAAGGCGAGAAGGAGAGGACCATTGATATACGCCTTGAGCCTCTTCCTGGGAAGGAGGGAACGGCCGATGAAACTCTATGATAGCGGCAAAATAATCACCGGACTTATCATCTTCCTCGGTCTTGTCACTTTCCCCTTTTTCTATAATATCGGGAAAGCCAATGTGAGACCTGACCCGAAAATTGATACCCCTGCCATTAAGGAACTGAAGGAAAAGAAGTGCGTGGAGTCCAAGGAATTCATGAGGGCTGAGCACATGAAATTGCTGAACGACTGGAGGGACTCTGCGGTACGGGATGGCGCAAGGGTGTATGTGAATTCCGAGGGGAAGGCATACACCATCAGTCTCCAGAATACCTGCATGCACTGCCATTCAAACAAGAAAAAGTTCTGTGATGAATGCCACACCTATATGGCGGTGAATCCCTACTGCTGGACCTGCCATATCGCACCGAAGGAGAAAGAGACATGAGCATGGACAGAAGACAGTTCCTAAAGGTAGCGGGAATTTCGACCATCTTTGGACTTGGAGGCGCGCCGGTTATCAACTGGCTCAGGAATGACGGTCTTGAGGCCTCCCATGTGTTGACTGATGAGAAGGCCTTGATCGGGAAACACTGGGCCATGGTGATCGATATGAGCAGGTTCGAAACAGAGGAAGATTACCGCAGAGTCATTCATGCCTGCCACAGTATCCATAATGTTCCCAATCTCGATAACCCAAAAGACGCGGTCAAATGGATATGGACCGATACGTACCACCACACGTTCCCAGGCCAGGAAAATGAATACATACCTGAGGAGATAAAACATAAACCTTTTATTCTTCTCTGTAATCACTGTCAAAATCCTCCCTGTGTAAGGGTCTGCCCCACAAAGGCGACCTTCAAGAGAAAAGACGGTATCGTGATGATGGATCAGCATCGCTGTATCGGATGCAGGTTCTGTATGGCAGGTTGTCCCTTCGGGGCGAGGAGTTTCAATTACAAAGATCCCCGGCCGTTTATTAAAGAAGAGAATAAGGAATATCCAACAAGGACGATAGGTGTTGTGGAAAAATGTACCTTCTGCTTTGAAAGGCTTGCCAAGGGCCTTATCCCTGCATGCGTGGAGGCATCCCAAAACGCTGCAAAGGAAGCGGGGAAAGAGCCGGGGATGTTCTTTGGAGACCTTGAAGACCCTGCCTCTGAGGTGAGAAAGGTCCTCAGTACCCGGTATTCCATCCGTCGCAAACAGGAGCTCGGGACTCAGCCCAGTGTTTTCTATATCATAGGAGGTGGGAAAAATGCTTGAGAAGGCACTTGTAGGGAGTCGGAGGTACTGGACATGGGTATTCTTTTTGTCTGCGATTGTGGCCATAGGTTTCATTAACTACCTCTTTCAGTTCAAGAACGGGTTGGGAATAACGGGGATGAGCAGGGATGTCTCGTGGGGCCTCTATATAGGGCAGTTCACCTTCCTTGTGGGTGTGGCTGCTTCCGCAGTAATGCTCGTCATCCCCTACTATCTCCATGACTTCAAAAAATTTGGAAAGATTGTTATCCTTGGCGAGTTTCTGGCGGTTGCCTCGGTGACGATGTGTATTTCATTTATCTTTGTGGATCTTGGCCAGCCGATGAGGGTATTAAATGTGATACTGCACCCGACCCCCAATTCCATCCTGTTCTGGGACATGATTGTGCTGAACGGGTATCTCTTCCTTAACATAGTGATCGGGTGGGTTACGTTGAGTTCAGATCGCAAAGGGGTCAAGCCCCCTTCCTGGATAAAGTCTCTGATTTATCTCTCCATCCCGTGGGCATTCAGCATCCATACGGTTACGGCATTCCTCTACGCAGGTCTCCCTGGAAGACATTTTTGGCTCTCCGCAATAATGGCGGCACGGTTCCTCGCCTCAGCTTTTGCGGGTGGCCCGGCGCTCCTCATTATTTTGGCGCTTATCGTAAGAAAACTGACCAAGTTTGATCCAGGCAGGGAACCCATTCAGGCACTGGGGAAGATCGTTACCTATGCAATGATCGCCAATGTATTTTTCCTCGGTTTGGAATTTTTTACTGCATTCTACAGCCAAATTCCCGGACATACGCATCCATTCAAGTACCTCTACGCCGGTCTTGAGGGACATGGAAAGCTTGTTCCCTTGATGTGGGCATCGACCGTTCTCGCTATAATCTCTCTTATCCTGCTGGTCGTTCCCCAGTGGAGAAGGTCAGAGCGGATATTGGCATTCGCGTGCGGTGCGTTGTTCGTTTCCCTATGGATAGACAAGGGGTTTGGTCTTGTGGTAGGCGGATTTATCCCAAACCCCTTTGAGGGGGTGACGGAATATTGGCCTACACTCCGTGAGACATTCATTGCCCTTGGGGTATGGGCCCTGGGTTTTCTGGTCCTCACGCTACTTTACAAGATTGCGGTCTCGGTGAGGGAAGAGACCGAGGGGATAGAAATAGAACACTAATCGTACGAAGAAGGGACTGTTATGGAAATAAAGAAAATTCTCTGGCCAACAGATTTTTCAAAGAACGCGGCTCAGGCATTGCCTTATGTGAGTTCATTGAGCGAAAAGTACCAGGCTGAGGTGCATCTCATTTTTGTGGTGGAAGATGTGCATCAGTACGACCATTTCTATGGTGATGCCAGCCCCACCTTTCTTAAGGAATTTCAGGAAAAAATAATTCAGAAGGGTGGACAGCAGATGGAGAAGATATGTCAGGAGAGTCTTTCAAGTTGCCCGCTCTATAAGAAGCATATCGTTGTAGGCGACCCTGCCAAGGAGATTCTGAAGTTTATCAATGAAGAGAAAGTTGATTTGGTGGTCATGGCCACCCATGGTCATGGCGAGGAGACAGGGGAGAAAATGAAACATTTCCCCTTTGGGAGCGTGAGTGAAAAGGTGGCAAAAAATTCTCCTGCCCCGGTACTCTCAATCAATCCTCTCAGGCAGAAGAAGTAGGGTTTTTCTCTCCTGGAATTGCATTGATTTGACGTTTGGATTTCATTTAGACTATCAAGTCCGTTTTGAGCGGGTAGAACGATCAGGAGGTGATTCTGAAGTGTATATGGTGACGGTGAACGCATCAACATGTGAAGGCTGCGAGGAGTGCGTGAATGTCTGCCCCCAGGGGGTATTCCAGATGAGTGACAGCAAATCAGATCCTTATCAGACCGCTGAGTGTGTGTTTTGCGAGAGCTGTCTCGGCGTCTGTCCTCCCAATGCAATAACGATAAAAGAGATGTAGAATCAGGAACAACCGCGGGAACAATATGAAGGGGGATGCCGTATGGCATCCCCCTTCGTCATTTACAGAAAGCTGAATGGTGTCGGGAGGAAATCCCCCGGGACTTTTTACTTCTTTTGTAGGTACAGCTCCCAGTAGCCCTTATCCTCAAGCTTCACCGACTCGAACTTGAACCCCTGCTTCTCCGCATACCTTGGAATAGAGTCCTCAGCCGACGCGGGTGCATCACATAACACCTTAATAATGGCCCCGCTGGGTAATTTCTCAAGGGCCTTCTTTGTCAAAACCAGGGGGTATGGACATACCCTTCCAAGGACATCAAGTGTCTCTGCCGGTGTTGCACTGCTCAGTTCTCCCATAGTTCCTCCTTAAAAGAATAGGAGATGGTCCGAAGAGTCCATCTCCTTCATAATCTCGTTGAATGGTGCGATGATGGCCTTGGTCTCTCCCCCGATATCTTCAGCATCCATGATCAATGCATCTTCGGACAGGCCAAATTTCTCCACATCTTCTTTACAGATCATTACCTTTAGGTCGAGTAGCAATGAATTTTTCATATGTCCTTCGAGAGTCGTGACCCCATAATGGTTCATTGCCTTTTGATTCTTAAGGCAGTTTAACACGCCGTCACCCATGAATGCGAGAACAGGCTCCACCATGTCACCGTCCTCCAGGTAAATCTCGACTGTCTGACTCGCAATGGCATGTGTTAATGCGAGCCTCGATGCCTCGGTTTTATAGGGGAGACTTTTCACAATGAATGCAAGTTTTTTTGTTGCCATATTAATCACCTCCTATGTGAAGAACCCTGTCTGCACTGAAGCAGCTTGCGAGGTACCAGTCCATACTGTGGCGCTTGCACCCTTCCAGGGTGTCCTCCTTGTGGTACCCTCTCGCCTCGGCACACGCCTCACATGCGGTTATCTGAAACTTTCCGGTTGCCAAAAGTTCCTGAACGGGCTTCTGGAGCGCAGAATAGTCCTTAAAAGCCCGCTGGCCTTTTTTGGAAAGCATCGTTGCGTTCCCTGATACCCAGAAGTCTACCGCGTGCCCTTTCTTTATCGCAGCTTCCGAGAGCTTTACTGCGAAGTCGAGGGAGAGAGAACCGACAAGTGATGAAAAGACTCCAATGGTTAGTTTGCTCATGATCCCTCCTATATCCAGATAATTTTTTCGTATTCGGTGAATATCAAGTCGACGAGGTCGCTGTATGTTATGGATTTCACTCTGGTGTCAATTTCTGCCTCGGAAAATCCCCTAGACTGCAGGTCTTCAGAGAGCACATAGAGGTGGGGAGACTTTTCCAGAACCGAGGATTTCTTGCCACCCTCCTTTGCGGCTGCATGGTATACCCCATTGCTGACAAGGATAACACCGAGCTTATCTGCCTTTAGTCGTGATAATGTGTCGTCCATATTCCTGAAGTCGCTCACAAGTACACCTAATTTCATAGAAATACCTCCTGGGAAAATTTTTGGGAGTCTCATTTTATATCACTTGGAGAAGGAAATTGTAAATAAAAAATCCTTTATAAATTCATTAGCTTTTGTTATAACTTAGCCTATGAAACTCGATACCACCCTGATCAGGGGAGATATGGATAAGCCTGCAGTGGTTTTTATCCATGGGCTGGGAATGGACAAGGGAATTTGGGTGTCGCCGGATACGTCGAGGATCCTGGGTGGAAAGTTTCCCATCCATTTCCTCGTGAGCACAAAGCCAGCACCGGAGATATGGAAAACGGACAATCCAGGAGAAATCTCAAAGCGACTCTTTTTTGGCAAGCCACCACAACATCTCACCACTCTGTTCCATGATTTCCGGGAATGGGGATACACGGTCATAGCCTGGAGCCAGAAGAGGCCTGCTGCGGAGATTGCCGTTGCAGTATCAGAGCTTAAGGAGGTGGTGAGCATGCACCAGGAATACTGTAGGTCCGGAATAATCCTTGTAGGTCACAGCAGGGGAGGGTTGGTGGCTAGAAACTATCTAAAATATGATGAAGCGAAAGGGATAAGAGGTATTATTACCCTTGCTACCCCCCACCAGGGGAGCAAAATGGCCTACTGGGTGAAACATGCAGGGCCCCTGATAATCCTCATCGATTCCCTGATATCAGATTCTGAGAAAGGAACGGTCACCTATGCGGTGAAGAGGGTGTTTGATTTCCTCAAAAGCAAAGCAGTAAGGGAACTATTGCCGGACTCGCCCTTCTTTAGGTCTTGTGATGAAGGCCCTTTGCATGGGGTATATTATCTCTCATTTGGAGGGAGCAATCCGACGCTTTTCTCTGTGTATAGAAGGATAATGGAACGGACACAAGTCAGGGATCAGGAACGATGGAGGGTGAGGGAACAAAGAATTTTTTCAGTTCCCGATGCCTTTGAAAGATTCATCCCGAAAAGGCTGTTCCCTGACGAGATGAAAAAGGGCAAGGGTGATGGTCTTGTCTCTGTGGAGAGTTCCCGAATCCCCTGGGCTGATGAACACCATACCCTTGATGTCAACCATGCGGGGATACTCTTTGCTGAAAGGGTGAGGCATAAGGTCCTCGATGCGGTAAGGAGACTTGGATAGGGATTTGCAGAAAACACCAGATGAATGAACCTCAGGCTATTGCAGTGCGTCTGAGGTTCTGCGTCATGGATCGGTAGATAGAAGTTAATCGGTAAATATAGTAATATAGGTAAACATCGTTTTTTCTGCGATACATGTTTTTGGAAGGCTGGTTTCTGGCCCGTAATAAAGAGTGTGGAGGAAGAGTTATGGCGAGCAAAGAACTGAAGGACAAACTCAATGACGCAATCGCGAGGGAGATACAGGTAAGTGTCCAGTATATGTGGCAGCATGTAATGATCAGGGGTATCAATGCCGAATCAGTGGGTGGGATATTCAAGACGACCGCGATCACCGAGATGAAGCATGCGGAAGCCATCGCAGAGCGGCTCGATTACCTTGGGGGAGTTCCGACCACAAAACCGACACCCATTGCGATAGGGAAGACGGCAAAAGAGATGCTCAAGATAAACAAGAAGGCAGAAGAAGGCGCAATAAAGCTTTATAAGGGAATTATTACTCTTGCAGGGAAAGAAGGCGATGTGGTGACCAGAAAGCTCTTTGAGGCCATACTTGCGGATGAAGAAGAACACCACAATATATTCTCGACATTGTTGGAAGACTGAGAGAGACCCATAGTGAACGCTTCCCGACGGGAGTTCAGAACGTTGGTGGGGCGAATTATTTTTGCTACTGCAGAAAGGGGAAGGCATGAAAGCGGTTGAGCTTAAGAATGGTGTCTACTGGGTTGGTGCCATAGACTGGGCAGTGAGGGATTTCCACGGGTATGCGACCCCCCGTGGTACAACCTACAACAATTAC
>Ga0316600_10000574_pt1 | contig 17592 bp, 15 predicted proteins | sample OWC_soil_day5_CT_FD_207652 | JGI IMG/M metagenome (GOLD analysis project Ga0316600, IMG submission 207652) | Wetland soil microbial communities from Old Woman Creek delta, Ohio, United States - OWC_soil_day5_CT | ecosystem: Environmental > Terrestrial > Soil > Wetlands | place: USA: Ohio... | reverse complement strand
GTCGGTGAGCGGCGGGATCTTGCCGCGGTCGCCGGCGTCGGCCGTGCCGGCCTCGAGATCGGCCCGCAGCTCCTTTTCGCTCAGCGTGGTCGCCGTTCCGTCGCCGAACCGGGTGAAGATCGCTCCCATGGCAGTCTCCTTTTGCACCGTTCGGCTATTGCTACCACATAACCCCTCGGGCAGGCAACAGCCGTTTCCACATTTCCGGGCCGCCGGCGGCAGGGGTGCAGCGGCGATGGCGGCGGCCGGTTACACCTTGACACCCGAGGTCTTTCTGCGATAGGTGCGAATATCGTAATGGACCGCTGTTCCGAATGGTTCCCAACCCCTACCAAGGAGGCATTCCATGGCCACAAGCAAGAAGGGCTTTTTCCTGATCCTGTTTGCCGTCGTGATCGCGCTGGTCGCTCAGCCGGTGTCGGCCGCCGAAAAATCTCTCAAAGTCGGCGTCTACGGCGGCTATTTCAAGGATTCCTTCGACAAGCACATTTTCCCGGACTTCACCAAGGAAACCGGCATCAAGGTCGAGTCGGTGGCCGAGCCCACGGGCGAGGCCTGGCTCGTGCAGCTGGAGCAGGCCGCCAAGGCGGGAGTCGCCCCGGCGGACGTCAACATGATCGCGCAAGTCCCGATGCTGCGGGGTCAGAAGACCAACCTGTGGAAGCCGCTCGATCTGAACAAGATCTCCAACCACAAGAACCTGCTGCCGGTCTTCATCCACAAGTACCCGGACGGCAAGGTGGACGGGATCGGGGCGGTCTCCTGGTACATCACCCTGGTCTCCAACACCAAGGCCTTCCCCGCAGCCCCCACGTCCTGGGGCGACATGTGGGCGGCCGACAAAAAAGACAAACTGGGCCTGCTGGCGCTCGCCTCCAACTCCTTCCTGCTTGAAATCACCGCCACCACTTTTTTCGGCGGAACCAAGATCCTGGACACCCAGGATGGCATTCAGAAGGTGCTGGACAAGCTCGCCGCCCTCAAGCCCAACGTGAAGCTCTGGTACCGGGACGAGGCCCAGTTCGAGCAGGCCCTTAAGTCGGGCGAGATCCCCATGGGCCAGTACTACCATGACGTCGCCACGCTGGCGAGCAAGGATCACCCCGTGCGCTCGACCTTCCCGAAGGAGGGCGGTGTGCTCGACTCCGGCACATGGGCGGTCACCAAAGCCTGCAAGAAGGTCGAGGAAGCCCACGTGTTCATCAACTACATGTGCCGCCCGGACATCCAGAAGAAGCTCTCGCTGAAGGTGGGGACCTCACCGACCGTTAAAAGGGAGCTCACCGGTTTGTCGGCCGAGGACTTCGCCGCGGTCTCCAGCGATATCAAGCCGATCATCCCGCGCTATGACATCTACACCGGCAAGATGAGCGACTGGATCAACCAGAAGTGGACCGACATGATCACCAAGTGACGTGAAACGGTTCACGGTTTAGGGGTTCACGGTTGAAGACAGACTCCGCCGGAACCGACGGGGTCTATCCCAACCCTGAACCTTGAACCCGGAACCCTTCAACCCTGAAGCCACCCAGCGCCCTGCGCGGGGTGGCTGTTGGTTTTTTTATGGCCGGCCTGTTCCTGAAAGACATCCACAAGCGATTCGGCAGCGTCGTCGCCGCCCGGGATGTGAACCTGCACATTCCCCACGGCCGCTTCGTCTGCTTCCTAGGCCCTTCGGGGTGCGGCAAGACGACCCTGCTGCGGCTCATCGCCGGCCTGGAACACCCCACCCGGGGCCGGATCCTGCTCGAAGAACGGGACATCACCGATCAGCCCGCCCACCAGCGCAACTTCGGCATGGTCTTCCAGTCGCTGGCCCTTTTCCCCCATCTCACCGTGGGGGGCAACATCGCCTACAGCCTGAGGATCCGCAAAAGGTCCACGAACGACTGCCGGCGGCGCATGGATGAGCTCCTCGAGCTGGTGCGCCTGCACGGCTACGCCGACCGCCACATCTCCCAGCTCTCCGGCGGCCAGCGCCAGCGCGTGGCCATCGCGCGCGCCCTCGCCATCGAGCCCCGGCTGTTTCTGCTGGACGAGCCGCTCTCGGCCCTCGATGCCAAGCTGCGGGAGGACATGCAGCTCGAGCTGCGCATGCTGCAGCAGCGCCTGGGGGTCACCACCATCCTCGTCACCCACGACCAGCGCGAGGCCATGACCATGTCGGATTTGATCGTGGTCATGGGCCCCGACAACCAGGTCCACCAGATGGGCACCCCGCTCGAGATCTACCGCCACCCGGCCGACACCTTCGTGGCGGACTTCATCGGCACGAGCAACCTGCTCGGGGGCGTTTGCAGCGGCCGCCGCCAGGTGGCTGTCTCCGGCAAAACATTGCGCGTCGAGGCCATGCCGGAAACGGTGAAGGAGGGAAGCGCGATCACCGTCTCCGTTCGGCCTGAGGACATCTCCGTGGCGGCCGGCGCCCGGGAGGGCGAAAACCACCTGCAGGGCAGGGTCACCTTCGTGCGGGATGTGGGCTCGAGCGTCGAGATCTACCTCGACTGCAACGGCTTTCAGATCGTGAGCCAGTCCACCCCGAAAAGCCGGCCGGCGGTCCGGCAGGGGGACGCGGCCACGGCGTTTCTGCCGCCGTCGGCCTGCGTGGTGCTGACCGCATGATCGGGGACAAGCCCAGGGGGCTGCGCGCCCATCTGCCGATCCTCTACCCGGCGGTCACGCTCGTGGTCTTTTTCGTCATCCCGTTCGGCATCATGCTGGCGGTGAGCTTTTTCCAGCGCGAGCCGGGCGGGTTCTACACGACGGATTTCTCCATCGACAACTACGCGGGCCTTTTCACCGATCTTTTCGGCCGGGTGCTGGCATTTTCCATCTTCATCTCGGCCTTCTGCGCCCTGATCTGCGTGGCCGTCGGCTTTCCCTTCACCTATTTCATCACGCGCATGCCGCGCAGGGCCCAGGTGGTGTGGCTGGTCATCCTGGTGTCGGTGCTCTCGCTCTCGGCGGTCATCGTGGCCTTTGCCTGGTCCCTGCTGCTTTCGCAGACGGCCGGGGTCTCCAACCTCTTTGTCTGGCTGGGGCTCATGGAGAAGCCGGTCAGCTGGTCGCCCGGTTTCTGGGCGCTCACCTGCGGCATGTGCTACATCGCCTTTCCGTACACCGTGCTGGTGCTCTACCCGCCGCTCTCGCGGCTGGACCCGCACCTGCCCGAAGCCGCCCAGACGCTGGGCGCATCCCCGGTGACCACTTTCTTCACGGTGGTGGTGGGCTCGCTGCGCAGCGCCATCGTCGCCACCCTGATCATGGTGTTCGCGTTCACCCTGGGTACCTATCTCATCCCCACCATCCTGGGCCGGCCCCAGCACTGGACGCTTTCGGTCCTGATCACCGACGAGGCCATCTACCGCTCGAACCTGCCGTTTGCAGCGGCCATGTCGGTGTTCTTCATGGTGGTGAGCCTGGCGCTGGTGGGCCTGACCATGCTGGCGGGGAAAGGAAGGGGGCCGGCCCGGTGACGAACAGAGCCCTGCGCCCGGTGTTCTTGTCGCTCGTGCTGATCTTCCTGCTCAGCCCCATCGTGGTGGTCGGCGGGGTCTCGCTGAACGAGAAGAAAGCCCTGTATTTCCCGCCGCAGGGGATATCTCTCGCCTGGTACGTGGAGCTTTTCACCGAAGCGGCCTGGCGGGTGCCCATCGAGAACAGCATGATCATCGCCACCCTGTCGAGCCTGGCCGCTCTTTCCATCGCCCTGCCGCTCGCCTACTTTCTCTGGCGCTACCGGGTCTTTTATGCCCGTGCGGTCTTCATGCTCGGCGTCGCGCCCTTCATGCTGCCGCCGGTCATCACCGCCCTCGGGTTCCTGGCCTTCTGGGCCACGGTGGGTCTTTACGGTGAAATGGCGGCCACCATCGTCTCCCACGCCGTTTTTTTCGTGACCCTGCCGCTGGTCACCATTTCCCTGGGCTTCGAGTCGATCGACCGCGAGGTCGTGGAGGCGGCCGAAACCATGGGCGCGGATTCCAAGATGGTGTTCCGCACGGTGGTGCTGCCGATGGTGCGCTCCTACATGGTTTCGGGTTACGCCTTCTGCTTCGTGCTGAGTTTAAACGAGTACATCGTGGCCTACATGGTCTCGGGCTTCACGGTAGAGACCCTGCCCATCAAGATCTTCAACGCCCTGCGCTACGGCTACACGCCGGTCATGGCCTCCGTGACGATCTTCTTCGTCGTGCTGGCAGCGCTGATCTTCGGGCTTATCGGCCGGTTCGGCGACCTGCCGCGGCTGATGGGGGCGTTGACGCCGGAGAGCCGGAATACTTGAGACGGCGTCGTAAATAGTCCGATTCCGGCGTTTTGCCTCATCCCGTTGTCGCTGCGGCGCACAAGAAGTGCGGACCTCGCCATGCGGTTCGCGCGCCTTACACTCGGCCGCTTTGCGAAGCCATCGATTTACCAGCCCTTATCGGTCAGGATTTTTTTGATTTTTTCCTGAGAGCGCTTTTCCACCAGGATCATCCGGCCGGCCTTGGCCTGGTGGATTTTTTCGGTCAGCTCGTTCATGTCGACCGGCTTGGGAATGAAATCCATCGCCCCCAGCTTCATGGCCTCCACCCCTTTGGACACCGAGGGGTGCCCCGTGACAAAAATAACCTGAACCTCGGGCTGCTTCTTGCGCATGATCTGCAGCGCCTCGATCCCCCCCATTTCCGGCATCATGAGATCCAGCAGCACGGCGTCATAGGTCTCCTTTTCCAGCATTTTCAGGGCCGCGGCCGCGGAGTCCGCCGTGGAGACTTCCATTCCACGGTTTTGCATGCGCTCCGCCAAAATCGCCAGAAAGGCTTTGTCGTCGTCGACGATCAGGACTTTTTCAGCCATTTCAGGCCTCCTTTAGTTGAGGTTTTTTTGAAATCGCAGGTGGGACATTCTATACACGGTTCTTCGGCAGCCGCAACGCCATCTCATTTTTTTCGGGATCGAGCGACAGCTGCGCCTTAAGCGCAAGGCACAAGGCGCCCTTCGGTTCGGCCGACAGGAACGCGGCCGGGGCCTCCTTCAGCCCCTCTATCCGGCACAACCGAAGGCAGGCCCCATCGGCCGCATTTTCCGCAGCAAGCTCGACGGTCCCCGGCCCGGCGGTCGCCATGGCGCCCTCCAGGCAAAGCCACATCAGGTTCAGCAGCAGAAACGGGGCGGTCGTGACCCTCACGGCCGCCGGGGGGCGGTTGACCTGCACCCGCACGCCCCTGGCGGCGGCAAAGCGCAAAGCGAGCGCTGCGAGAAGATCCAGCAGCTCAGACAGGTCGACATCCGTGCTCGCCTCGTCGGCGCTGTGCGCAAACCGGTTCATGCCGGTCACGATGCGGTCCCCGCGCCGGATCTGCTCCTGGATGTCCCCGGCCAGGCGTTTCAGCCGGGAGGGGTCCATCGACCGGCCCTTTTCGGCCATTGCGCACAGGTCTTCCAGCAGGCCGGCGTTCTCGTTGATGACGGCCAGCACATTTTTGATGTCGTGAGAAATGGACGCACACATCTTCCCGAAGAATTGCAGCCCGGATTGGCCGATCACACCGGCATCTGGAATCATGCGAATTGCTCCTTAGCGTTGCAGCGCCTCTTTTATTTTGGCGACCAGGACCTCGATGTTCAACGGCTTGACCAGGTAATAGTCCGCGCCGACCTCCGAAGCCCCCGTCTCGAAATCGCGGCTCGATCCGTGCCCGGTGACGAAGATGAACCGCATCGCCGGGTTTTTAGCCTGCATCTGCTGCTTCAGCTTGAGCCCATCGACTTTCGGCATTTTGACATCGAGCACGGCGAGATCGAAGGTTTCCGCTTCCAGCCGCTGCATGGCCTGCTCGGCGGAAATGGCCCAGTGGGCGTCGATGCCGCGAATGCGCAGGCGCTCGGCCAGCGTGCTGGCCAGTTCTTCTTCGTCGTCAACCAGCAGAATTTTCATTTGAATCCTTCCGGGTTATTTTCATCTGATGCGGCAGGAACACCTTGAATTCGGTGCCCCTTCCGACCTCGCTGACCATGCTGATTCGTCCTCCGGCTTCCTGGACCAGGCCATAGGTGATCGAAAGCCCCAAGCCGGTTCCGCCGTGCCCGGTCTTGGTGGAAAAAAACGGCTCGAAGATGCGATTGAGGTCGGCGGCTGGAATCCCACAGCCGTTGTCGGCAACCGAGACGCAGATATATCCCTTCTCGGCCGGCCGGGCGGCAATCTCCAGGCGGCCGCCGTCGCTGAGCGCCGCGAGCGCGTTGTTGATCAGGTTTAAAAAGATTTCCTGCAGCCGGCCGCGGTCTCCTTCAATCCGCGCGGTCTGTGGGTCCACGTCCACCGAGATGTCGATGGATCGGTATTCGGCCTCCTTGCCGAGAAATCCGATGACCTCGTGGATCACCTCGCCGATCTCCAGCACCTGGGGCTTGGCTTCGGAGTGCCGCGCAAAACTGAGCAGACGCCGGGTGATCCGGGCGCAGCGCTCGACCGAAGACAGGATCGAATCCACCAGCGCCATCAGCTTGGCGTCTTCGGCATATTTGCCTTGCAGCGTGAAGTAATCCTTCATCAGACCGGCCTTCTCGTTGATGATGGCCAGAGGATTGTTGATCTCGTGGGCCACCCCTGCCGAAAGCCTGCCGAGGGAAGCCATTTTGTTCGCGTATTCCACCTTATGCAGGGTCGCCACCCGCCGCTGATCGGCGGCGTAAATCTGGTTCACCAGGAAGGTGGAAACCCCCAGGATGACCAACACAATCCCGGTGATGCTGACCACCAGGAAGACGATCAGCTTTCCGCGGGTTTCGTTCCAAGGCTTCATCAACGCCGCTTTTTTCTTCACCGCCATCAGCACGAAGGGCGTCTCCTGGATGTAGGCGTAACCGACCACCAAAGGTTCGGCCTGCAGATGGGTCTCGATCACCTGGGTTTTCTCGGAAAACGCCGGCACTTCCAGCGAAAGCCGGTCCAGAGTGTTGCCGAAGAAGCGCGACGGGGTCTGCAGGACCCCTTCCCGGCCTACGAGAAAAAGATCCCCTTGGCCGCTGACCTCGACTTCCCCCAGAAGGTCATTGAATTTCTGGGTGTCGATGGAGGCCCGCAGGATGTAAAAGTTGCCGTCCGGCAGGTCGTGCTTGACGGCCACCACCAGGTGGGCCTGCTGTCGAAACCCGAGAAACACCTCGCTGATGTGCGCCCCGCGTTGCTTCAGGTCTTGGAACCATTCCTGGTCGCTGTAATTGATTCCCGCCAGGTTGTAAGGGCCCACATAGGAATGTTGCAGCCCTGCGGCGTCGATCACCCCGAGATCGGTGAAGCCGCCGAAGCCTTTCTTGAGGTTGTCCAGCAGCGCCGTGAGGCGCAGGGGATCGCTCAGCGCCGCGTACGAGTTGTCCTTGTCGATGAAATTCAGGGCCGATTTGCGCTCGGAAAGGAAAAACGAAATGCTGCGGCGGGTGTTCGACACCAACCGGGCCGTTTGGTAATGGATGTCGGCCTCGATGGCCCTCTGGCTGACGTTGTAGTCTGCGGCCGCCATGAAAAGCAGCGGACCCAGTGCGACCACGGCCGTCAGCAGAACCGCCGATTTCCACATCCGCCGGAAATTGAAGAGATGCTTGTACGGCCCGGCCGCCACATCGGTGTGGTCCCAGAAAGCGGGTCGGAGCATGGGTCTGTAGCTCATGGGCATCTCTTTCCTTCGGCGACGTCGGGCACGTCAGACCGGCTTCCGGGCGGCCAGGTTCTGGCGCATTTTCTCATTCGCCTTCTTGAGGGTACCCGTCAAAAGCTCGATGTCCACCGGTTTTTGCAGGTAGGCGAAGGCGCCGAGATCCAGGCAGGTCTGGCGGTCTTGTTCCGACCCATGGCCGGTCAGAATGATCACTTCGATTTCCGGCCGGCTCTGCTTGACCCGCTTGAGCACCTCGATGCCGTCGATGCCCGGCATCTTCAAATCCAGGATCATCACCTCGGGCTCGTCCTCGCTGATCATGGCCAGCGCCGACTCGCCGTCGTAGGCCACCGCCGAGCCCATGTCGCGCATGAGCAGGCGCTCGGAAAGGGTCTGGACGAATTCGCGTTCGTCGTCCACCAGCAGGACCTTCGACGGCAGCTCGAAGTCGTAGCGGCGGTAGACATCCGCCTGGTAATAGTCCTTGCCGACCTTGGTTTCAAGAGAGCGGACGCCCGGCACCTTGCCGGCGATGGATTTGAGCTCATCCTCCAGTCGGCTGAGCATCAGCACATGCTTGTTGATGATCAGCGAAACCGCCCCGCCCTCCGAGTCGACCTGCACGCTATGCCCCTCTTTGGCCAGGGCGACCTCGACCCGGGCGGCCAGCAGAAAATCCTCCACCGCCTGGCGGGATTCCGCCGTCGGCCGGACAATTTCCTGTCTGAAATTATTCAATATGATGTCAGCGGCTTCCGCAGGCGTTACCTTGTCCGCCGGGATGAGAATATCGTACAGCGAGGCTGCCCAGGGATCGCTGCTGCCGGTAACCGCACTCACCCACAGAGCGGCGTTTTCGTCCTGTTTGCGGATGGTTTTGGCAGCCTCCTTCTTCGACCCGCCGGACAGCCGGGCCGCGGCTGCGGACCTGAACTTGAGATCGGCAATGAGGCACACCCGGAGCGCATGGGTGATTTTTTTAGGGATGAGGTGGGCCACATACCCCGAAACGATCAGGTTCTCCGCGGGCAGCATCTCGGCCAGTGCCAGTTTGAGATAGGCGATCGACCGCTCCTTTTCATGGGTAAAGGAATTGAAGACCGATGCCTTCCCGGCGAACGCCCTGGCAATCTTGCCCGCTGCCAACCCGGAAAGCCGGCTGGCGGCGGCGCTCACCTCCTCGTCTTTCACCACTCGGTCGCCGGCATGGCCGACCAGGTTTTGGACTACCTCTTGGTCGTTGCAATAGCTTCCACTGTAAATGCTAATTAGAGACATGGCCAACCTCTTTTTTTAAAGGTGTGTCGGGCAGGTAGCAGACCGTCTGCAGGGGGCATTCCGCTTCCTCGATGTCCCGATGGGCCTCCGGATGGATGACTTCAATGGCCCGTTCCATGGTCGGGAAAATGTGGTCTTCGCCTATTTTCACATCCAGGTGGGTGCGTTTCAGGACCTTCATCACCGATTCGTTCACCCCGCTGAGCGACACATCCAGTCCCGCGCTTCGAATGCGATCGACCAGCAGGGACAGGGTTTCTTCGCCGGATGCGTCGATATCGTTGATGCCGTTGGCCACGATGACGATGTGTTTCAAGCCCTTCTTGGCTTGCATGCGGTCGGTGATCTGGTCTTCCAGGAAACTCGCGTTGGCAAAAAAAAGCGGGGCGTCGAACCGGACGAGGGCGATGCGTTCGCACTCTTTCAAGCCATGGGTCACGGTGCACCGCAGGGCTTGATCTTCATGCCGCGCCAGGGTGGTCACCTTGGGTCTCATCACCTTATAGAGAAACACCAGCAGCGACAGAACCACCCCCACCATAATCCCCTTGTCCAGGTGGGGAGCGAACACCAGTGTGCTCACAAATGCAATGACCGAGATGATGCCGTCTGCTCGCTGGGCTTTCCAGGCATGAATGAAGCCGGACACGTTTAAAAGCCCGATGACCGCCATCATGATGACCGCGGCCAAAACCGACTGAGGCAGGTGGTAGAGCAGCGGTGTCAGGAACAGCAGCATGATCACCACCGCCAGGCTGGTGAAGGCGCTGGAGAATCCCGTTACGGCACCGGCCTGCAGGTTGACGGCCGAGCGTGAAAAGGAACCGGAGGTCGGATAGCTCTTGCCGAAGGACCCGAGCAGGTTGGCCAGGCCCTGGCCGATCAGCTCCTGGTTGGGATCGAGCCGCTGGCCGGTCTTGGCGGCCATGGCCTTGGCGATGGAGATGGCTTCCATGAAACCCAGGAACGAAATGATAGCCGCATAGGGCAGCAGATGCAGGATCGTTGAAATATCGATCTTGGGAAGGGAGAAGCTCGGCAGCCCTTTGGGGACAACCCCCACCACGTCGCCCCCGCCGGTCAGGCGCAGGGCATCGGTTTTGACCGGATTATTGCCCACTTGGATCCGCCACAAGTACCCATCATCCCTGGCGGCCGCCGGCTTTGCGTCGTCGGGGAAAAAAAGCAGGGAGCCATCGGTCTGCGGGAAGCCTCGAAGCACGAAACGCCGCAATTCTTCGCGGTAAACATGGCCTTTTTCCTTGAGATCTTCGATCTGCAGGGAAATAACCTCGGCCGTGTGCTTGGCGTCCAATATGGCGATGGCGTTGCCTGATGTCTTGGTTTCATCGAGCTTTTGGGTCGCCGCCGTGCGCTCTTCCCCCAATCGCGAGATTTCGGCCAGCGTGTCGTTGTAGAGTCTTATCAGCTCGTGAGCCTTAGGGCTTTGGACCGCATTCAGCGGAACCACGGCGTTGTGTTGGTAGCCCGTCGCCCAGGCGATGACCGTGGTGATCGCCACGGCCACCAGCACATTTGGAATCCGCGGCGCTATCCGCTTCAAGGTGTACATGATTGCAAAGGCAAACGCCCCCAAGAGGAAAGTGGGCCAATGGGTGAAGCGCATGGCGGCCTGGATCACCCAGATGATGGTCTCGTAATGATGCTCGGCGGTGTCCACGTGAACTCCGAACATCTTGGACAGCTGGGAAGTGGCGATGATGATGGCGGCGGCGTTCGTGAACCCGTTGACCACGGGGTGCGAGAGAAAGTTCACCACCAGCCCCAGCCGCAATAGGCCCAGCGCCAACTGCACGACCCCCACCATCATGGCCAGGACGATCGCGTAGGCAATGAACCGTTCGCTGCCGGTGGTCGCCAGGGGCGCCAGCGATGCGAAGGTCATAAGCGATACGACCGCCACCGGGCCGGTGGCCAGCTGCCGGCTGGACCCGAAAAGCGCTGCGACCATGGGCGGCAGGAAGGCAGCGTAGAGTCCGTAGTAAGGCGGAAGCCCGGCCAGCTGAGCATAGGCCATGGATTGCGGAATCAGCACCAGAGCCACCGTCAGCCCTGCGATCACGTCGGCTTGCAGGCGGCTCATGGTGTAACCCTCCAGCCACTTTAAAAAGGGAAATAGTCTCTTCAGCACCATTCACTCCTATGAGGGATTAGGGGTTGACGCCAGCATTCGCCGGCAGGACGCAAGCAGCTCGTCATACAGCGCGCCGGCGTCATACAATTGATGGCTGTTGAACCGCACCAGGCCGTCGATCATGGCAAAAACGATCATCGCGGACTTGCGGGTGGAATTCGGCGCGATGGACCCGTCTTTCTGCCCGAGGCGGATGGCGTTTTCGAAGAGATCGATGAAGCAGTTGTAAATGGCTTCCAGATGCTCCCGGCAGACAGGGTTCACGGTGGCAAGTTCATAAGGAAAACGGTGGTGAAGAAGCAGGAAGGTTTCAGGCTTCGACCCGGCCAGGTGGAAATAATGAGCTATCGTGTCCTCCAGCAGGGCGAGGCCGTTGGGAAACTGCCCTTCGGCATAGCGGCGCTCGAATTCGAGCAGGAGTTCTTCCCTGATTTTTTTCAGAACGGCCAGCAGGATCTCCTCTTTGGTTTTGTAATGATAAAAAATCGTGCTTTCGGCAGCCCCGATTATGGATGCCAACTCCGCGGTGGAGGTCTCTCTGAACCCTTTCGAGGCGAATAGGTGGGTTGCGGCGATTAAAATATCGGGCTTTTTTGACATTATTAAATCCTGACTGAGTACTCGGTCAGGATTTTAAAAAAATTTATAAGCCGCTGTCAAGTCCTTTTTTTAAAATAAAGTGCTTGGTTTCAATAATACAAAATATCGACTTGAAAACGCTATGGCGGCGTGTTACGGAACGCCGTTTTGCTTTACCGCTCAAAATGGAGGTCTCCCATGAAAGAATTCAAAATTTCACAGCTTATTGTGCCGCTCTCGGAATATGCCACTGTTGCCGAAGACGCCACCCTTTACGATGCTGTCATGGCATTGGAAAAAGCACAGGAAAAATACACCTACAAGCATTCCGAGTACCGTCATCGGGCGGTGCTGGTGCTCGATCAAAAAGGCAAGGTCGTCGGCAAAATCAGCCACATCGACGTGCTCCGAGGGCTCGAGCCCAAGTACAAGGAGATCCTGGAGGGAAGGGGCTTCAGGGGCATCGGTTTCAGCAAAAAATTCCTGAAGACCATGTTGAAGGATTACGTTCTTTTCGACAGCCCCCTGCACGACATCTGCCGCAAGGCCTCCGAACAGCCTGTAACCAAGTTCATGGAAACGCCCACCGAAGGCGAGATCATCGCCGAAACGGCCAGCCTGGACGAGGCCATCCATCAGTTTGTCATCGGGCACCACCAGTCGCTTCTGGTCACCCGCGGCGAGGACGTCATCGGCATTGTGCGGCTGACGGATGTATTTGCGGCCGTCTTTCATATGATGAAGGAGTGCAAGCTGCGCTAAGCTTCACCCTCGATACCGTCATGACTGTTTGCCGACCATAAGGGGGTTTCAGAAGGAGGGAGAAATCCATGTCCGATCACACCGGGGCGGTCGCCGAAGGAACACCCATAAATTGGAAACGCATCATCTTTCTCTTTTTGGGTATTTTTCTCTTCGTGATTATTTATTATTCCCCGCCCTGGCCCGATGCCGTGGACCCCATGGGCAAGCATTTTCCCCTGAGCCGTGAGGCCAAAGGGGCATTGGCGGTGTTCATGCTGGCCGGCACCTGGTGGGTGTTCGAGGTGCTACCCATCGGGGTCACGAGCATCGCGATCGGCGTGCTCCAGGCCCTGTTTTTGATCCGGACTCCCGAGGAGGCGTTCAAGGACTTCATGGACCCATCGGTCCTGTTCATTTTCGCCTCCGTCGTTATCGGTCTGGTTTTTACGAAGACCGGCCTCACCAAACGCATGGCGTACACCATGTTGGGAGTGGTCGGTGAAAAGACCAGCATGATTCTCCTCGGCTGTTTTTTAGTCGAGGTCGCCCTCACCCACATCATGGCCCACACCGCCGTGGCCGCCACGGTTTTCCCGCTGTTCATGTCCATCTACGCTCTTTATGAAGACAGCGGTCAAAAAACGAAATTCGGCAAGGCGCTTTTCATCGGCATGGCCTATGTCGCCGGTGCCGGAAGCATTATCACCCTTTTGGGCGCCGCCCGCGGGGCGGTCGCGGTCGGATTTTTTAAGGACATCGCCGGGAAAAGCATCAGTTTCTTCGAGCTGAGCTATTACATGGCGCCCCTCGGCTGGCTGATGGCATTATTGCTGTGGGGTTTTTTCATGCTGTTTTTGCGGCCTGAGAAAAAAACCATCCCCGGCCTCCGCGCCAAGGCGAAACAGCTCAACGACGAACTGGGGCCGCTTTCCCGCAAAGAATTGCTGACGGCCGCGATTGTGCTGCTCTGCGTGGCAGCCCTGTCCCTGCGCTCCTTCATCCCGGCGCTCGGCGCCATCGACAAGACGGCGATCATCCTGATTTCGACCCTGCTCTTTTTCATTCTCAACATCCTGGACATCGAGGATCTCGAAGAAATCCCCTGGAACATCATCCTGCTTTTCGGCGGCGCCATGAGCATCGGGTTCTGCCTCTGGCAGACCGAGGCCGCCAAGTGGCTCGCCGTGAACTGGCTGGTGCTGTTCCAAAAAGCCCACTGGTTCATATTTGTCATGGGCATCGGCTTCTTCGTGCTCATAATGACGAACTTCATCATGAACGTGGCAGCCATCGCCATATCCCTGCCCGTAGCCCTCGTCATTGCTCCCTACCTGGGGGTGGCGTCGGAGGTCATCCTGTTCGTTGCGTTAGCCACGGCCGGCATGCCGTTTGTGCTCCTGGTGGGGGCCGCTCCCAATGCCATCGCTTATGACTCCAGGCAGTTTACGGCCGGAGAATTTTTCAAGTATGGAATAATCGCCAGCATCATGCTCCTGGTGGTCCTCGGTGTTTTCGTCATGGTGGTGTGGCCGCTCATGGGGATGCCGGTAACCCTTGCGAAATGAAGCTGCCGGCCGCGCATGGGAATAGGTTCAGGAGAAAGCAGCGGCTGAAACACTTATCATCCGGATAGACGGCATCCGATACGATAGGAGGGAGTGGGGGGCAAATGAAAAAGCTGGAAAAGCTTATCGACCGCATCCTTCGCCGGGCCAACATCAACCTGAGGGGCCAGAAGTTCGACGTTGCCCCTTTCCTGCGGCCATGCGTACCCTTCCGGAAGCTATCCCAGTTCTATGCCTTTTACGGCGTCACCGGCCAGCACCCTTTGCACTTCCACTTCAGCCATTCCAACCTGGCGGGCAGTTATTTTCTGGGAAAGTGCCGGGTGGATGGGTCGGTCCTGTACAAAAGCGATATCCGAGGGGATGAGCTGCGGTCCAAGGGGGACACCTTCAGCTATCGCGGGATCCGCATGACACTGGATCAGGACGAGGTCATCTCGATTTCCGACAGCCTGCTCGTAAAGACCCTCGTGCACAACCGCTCCCACGACCCCGAGAACCCCGAAGTCTTCCTGATCAAAAACTCCGTCGCCTGCCCGTTCGCCAATATCCACGGGTCTCCCCTCGAGGGAAGTTTTCTCGGCGCATTCGCCACGGCGGACCTGACCACTCTGCACGGCTGCGTGGTCGGCCCCTTCGCCTACGTGCAGGTGGGGGAGCTCTGGCATGAAAAAGTCGAGGCCGGCCAGATTTGGATCAACCAGCAGGAGGTCTTCGATTTCCGCTACCGGTTTCCTGAAAAAGTCCTTGCAGACTACATACGCGTCGAGCCCGGCAAGCTGCCGGCGGGCCGCTTCATGGAATTTTTGAACGCCCGCAAGGGCGACTTCCGGAGGGTTTTCGATGTGGTTCACCTGGAGCCGGTGGCCGCCGTCCCCAAGACCAGCTCCCTGAACCGCTATGCGGTCATCAAACCCAAGACTCGGATCGGCGCCAACGTGCTGATCTCCCAGCGGGCCTATATCGAGAACTCGGTTCTCGGCAAAGGCTCCAATGCCCAGGAAAACTGTTTCATCGTCAACTCCCACCTCAAGGGCAACAATGTCACCGCCCACGGGGCGAAATTGATCAACACCCAACTGCAGGAAAATGTCTTCGTGGGGTTCAATTCCTTCCTGCAAGGGCTTCCCGAATCGCCGCTCATTGTTGGGCCGGGCAGCATCGTCATGCCTCACACCGTGATCGATATCAAAGAGCCGGTTTCCATTCCCGCCGATCACCTGGTGTGGGGGATCGTCACCAGCCCTTATGATCTGCGCGTGCACAGCATTTCGCTGGAGGACCTCGCCGCCGTGACCCACATGAAAACGATCGGTTCCATGGAATTCTGCGGTTCCGGCGAAAAGTTCGTTGCGGCGTTCAAGCAGCGCATCGGCCACATCCTGGAAGCCAACGGTGCCTATTTCGACGGGCGAAAAAACAAGGGGCACGCCCAAAAAGGCCAGAACATTTCCTACAACATCATCCAGCCTTACCGGATGGGCGCACAGAAGGGCATCTACCCGACGATCGAGATTACGCCCTGAAGCCCGCCGGGGGGCGCCCCACGCAGAGGCCGGCGGTGCACGCACATGACCGGCCCCGGGAAATGGGTTGAAGAATGGTTGCGCAACCGATATACACCTGATCAGGGAATGGGTCCAAAAGCAAAAGATCCCCCCGTTCGCACCTCAGACGGATTCAGCCGGCATGCCTTTCGACACACTGCTACAAAGACTATTCCCCACGCACGTGATCGCCAATCCACATTACCGTGCCCTGGCCCGGAACATGGTGCTCATCATCATCAGCGTCTCCATGATTCCCATGATCGTGGTGAGCAGCACGCTGTACCTTCAGTTCCGTCACTCCTACCGCGAAAAAGTCAACGACCACCTCAGTGAACTCGTTCAGAAACATAAACAAAACATCGACAGTTTTCTGCAGGAACGCTTGACCGACATTCGCCTGATGGCCGCCCGCAACGGCTATGAGCGCCTGAGGGACGAGGTCCTCCTCAAACGCAACCTCGAGTTGCTTCAACAGGAATACGGGTCGGTTTTCGTGGACCTAGGGGTCGTCGATGCGGACGGGCGCCAGGAAGCTTATGCCGGCCCGTTCAAACTGGCCAGGGCCGATTACGCAGACGCCGACTGGTTCAAACAGGCGTTGAAACACGACCAGGTCATCAGCGACGTGTTTCTGGGCCTGCGCGGCTTGCCGCACTTCATCGTGGCCGTCCACTCGGCCGAAAACGGCAGACCGTGGATCCTGAGAGCAACGATCGACTTCGTTTACTTCAGCAACCTGGTGGACAACATCCGCATCGGAAGAACGGGGCTGGCGTTCATTCTGAACCGGGAAGGAGGACTTCAAACTACTCCAGGCGTTCGATCCTCGGGGAGCGGCGCCCCTGAGGCGGCCGTTCTCCAGAGCCTTTGGAGCGTCATGTCCGCCGGCACGGGAGATGTCCGAATCGTGTTGCGGGAGGACAGCCGCGGAGTTGAAAACATCTATGCCGGGGCTTTTCTAAAGGGCGGCGATTGGCTGTTGATCTATCAGCAGAGCGCTGAAGACGCTTTCGCCGATCTGCACTGGTCGTTCGTAATCACCACCCTCATCATGGCGGTGGGCACGGCATCGATATTCCTCATGGCCGTTGCCCTGTCGCGAATGATCGTGATACGAGCCGCCAAGGCCGACGAGGAGAAAAAGCTCATGAATCAAAAGATGGTGGAGACCGGGAAACTGGCGTCCATCGGCGAACTCGCCGCCGGGGTGGCCCATGAAATCAACAACCCGGTCGCCATCATGGTGGAAGAGGCCGGCTGGATGGGAGATTTGCTGGAGGAAAAGGAGTTTCAGGACAGCAAAAACCTCGAGGAGTTCAAACGGGCGCTCAATCAGATTCAAACCCAGGGCCGGCGCTGTAAAGACATCACCTTCAAACTTCTCAGCTTTGCGCGAAAAACCGCCGCCACCGTGCAGGACACCCAAATCAACTACTTGATTGAAGACCTGGTCGCGCTCTCCGCCCAGCGGACGAAATTCAGCATGGTGGAGGTGAATACCGAGCTGGGGGAGGGGCTGCCGATGGTGCGGGTGTCCCTTTCAGAGCTCCAACAGGTCTTTTTGAACCTGATCAACAACGCCATCGACGCCATGGGAAACAAGGGCGGGAGGTTGACTCTGTCGACTCGCGCGCAAAACGGGTTCGTGGTGGTGGATGTGGCCGATACCGGCAGCGGCATCCCGGCCGCGGACCTGGGCCGTATTTTCGATCCCTTTTTCACCACCAAGGCGGTCGGCAAGGGCGCCGGCTTGGGTCTTTCGATCTGCTACGGTATCATCAACAAACTGGGGGGCCGAATCGAGGTCGCCAGCACGGCCGGCGTGGGCACCACGTTTTCGGTCTATATTCCCGCGGCCAAAGGCGATTGAAACACGCCCATTTCAAAGGGGCTATACATCAACGTTTTTTCAAGAGAAGGAGCGAAACGATGAGCCTGGCGAAGGTGCTTTTTGTCGACGACGAGGTTCCCTTTGTGGAAGCACTGACCAAGCGCCTCACCAAGCGCGATCTGGAGATCATTCCAGCCCACAGCGGAGATGAGGCCTTGAAAAAACTCGCGGAGCAGACGGCGACCGAAGT
>Ga0316600_10000569_pt1 | contig 17647 bp, 15 predicted proteins | sample OWC_soil_day5_CT_FD_207652 | JGI IMG/M metagenome (GOLD analysis project Ga0316600, IMG submission 207652) | Wetland soil microbial communities from Old Woman Creek delta, Ohio, United States - OWC_soil_day5_CT | ecosystem: Environmental > Terrestrial > Soil > Wetlands | place: USA: Ohio... | reverse complement strand
ATGCTGCACGGGCTGCAGCGCGAGCCCGAGCGCAGCGCGGCTCCCGTCGCCAAGGTGCGGCGCGTGCCGACGTGAAGCGCTGGCACAAGCTGACGCTGGCAGTGCTGCTGCTGGCTGGTGTGGCAGGGGGCATCGGCCGAATGCTGGGCGGGCACAAGGTGCAGCAGGTGCAGGCCACGGCGGCGCCCCAGGCCGCCGCCGTGCTGGAGCTGGCCGCCAGCGACCTGCTGACTGTGCGCCGCGCCGACCTGACGCGCACGCTGGAAGTCTCGGGCAGCCTGGTGGCGGTGAACAGCGCCTTCGTCAAGGCCCGGGTCGCCGCAGAAGTCAAGGCGGTGTCGGTGCGCGAGGGTGACAGCGTGCGCGTGGGCCAGGTGCTGGCCCAGCTGGACACCACCGAGTTCGACTGGCGGCTGCGCCAGGCCGAGCAGCAGGCCCAGGCCGCGCGCGCGCAGCTGGACATCGCACAGCGCGCGTTGCAGAACAACCGCTCACTGGTGTCGCAGGGCTTCATCTCGGCCACCGCGCTGGAGAACGCCGTGTCCACGGAAGCCGGCGCACAAGCCACGCTGCAGGCGGCGATGGCCGGCGTCGAGCTGGCGCGCAAGGCCCGTGCCGACGCGACCGTCAGTGCGCCTATCGCCGGGCAGATCGCGCAGCGCCTGGTGCAGCCGGGCGAGCGCGTGCCGGTGGATGCCAGGCTGCTGGAGATCGTCGACTTGTCGCGGTTGGAGCTGCAGGCCAGCGTGCCGCCCGAAAGTGCCGGCCTGCTGCGCGTCGGGGCGACGGCCCGGCTCAGGGTCGACGGCATCGACGGGCATGTCGGCGCGCGCGTCATGCGCATCAACCCCAGCGCACAGGCCGGCTCGCGCAGCGTGCTTGCCTACCTCGAGCTGGACGCCAACCCGGCGTTACGCCAGGGACTGTTCGCCCGCGGCAGCATCGAGCTGGAACGCCGCCAGGCACTGCTGGTGCCGCTGAGCGCGGTACGCACCGACCAGGCCCAGCCCTATGCGCTGAAGCTGGATGGCAAGCAGGTGGCGCAGCGCCCGTTGAGCCTGGGGCAACGCGGCCAAGCCGGCAGCGACGAAGCGGTCGAGGTACTGCAGGGCCTGGCCGAGGGCGACCAAGTGCTGGTCGGCAGCCTGGGTGCCGTGCGCGACGGTGCCGCGGTGCGCATCACCGAGCTGCGGCCGGTGGCCGCACCGGCCGACGCGCCGCGTGCCGCCGCCTCGGCCGCCAGCGCCGCGCGCTGACACGGCCCGACAGCCATGTGGTTCACCCGCGTCGCGATCGGCAACCCGGTGATGGCGGTGATGGTCATGCTGGCCTTCGTGGTGCTGGGACTGTTCTCCTACCAGCGGCTGAAGGTGGACCAGTTCCCCGACATCGACTTCCCGACGGTGGTGGTGCAGATCGACTACCCCGGCGCAGCGCCCGAGATCGTCGAGCAGGAGGTCACGCGCAAGGTCGAGGAAGCCGTCAACACCATTGCCGGCGTCAACCAGTTGTTCTCGCGCTCCTACGAGGGCAGCTCGGTGGTGATCGTGCAGTTCAACCTGGACATGGACGGGCGCAAGGCCGCCGACGACGTGCGCGAGAAGGTGGCGGCGATCCGCCCTCTGCTGCGCGAGGAGGTCAAGGAGGCGCGGGTTTCGCGCTTCGACCCGGCCAGCCGGCCGATCTACACGCTGTCGCTGACCTCGCCCGACGGGTCGCGCAGCCAGCAGGAGCTGACCACCTTCGCCGACCAGGTGGTGCGCAAGCGGCTGGAGAACGTGCGCGGTGTCGGCTCGGTGACGCTGGTCGGCGCGCGCAAGCGCGAGATCAACATCTACCTGCGCCCGGCGGCGATGGACGCGATGGGCATCGGCGTGGAGCAGGTGTTGGCCGCCGTGCGCGCCGAGAACCAGGAGCTGCCCGCCGGCACCTTGCGCACGACCGACACCGAGAAGGTGCTGAAGATCGACGCGCGCATCAAGCGGCCGGAGGACTTCGCGCAGATCATCGTCGCCCGCAAGAACGGCGCGCCGGTGCGCCTGGGACAGCTGGCCGACGTGGTCGACGGGCCCGAGGAGCTGGAGAACCTGGCGTTGTTCAACGGCGAGCGCACGCTGGTGCTGGACGTGCGCAAGTCGCAAGGCGAGAACACCATCGACGTGGTCGACGGCCTGAACGCGGTGGTCGCGCAACTGCGGCCGCAACTGCCCAAGGGAACGGCGCTGGACGTGGTGCGCGACAACTCGCGGCCGATCCGCGTGTCGGTGAAGAACGTGCAGCGCACGCTGCTCGAAGGCGCGCTGCTGACCATCGGCATCGTCTTCCTGTTCCTGAACTCCTGGCGTTCGACGGTCATCACCGGGCTGGCGCTGCCGATCGCGCTGATCGGCACCTTCCTGTTCATGCACATGTTCGGCTTCTCGATCAACATGGTCACACTGATGGCACTGAGCCTGTGCGTCGGCTTGCTGATCGACGATGCCATCGTGGTGCGCGAGAACATCGTGCGCCACGTGCAGATGGGCAAGAACGCGCACGATGCGGCCCTCGAAGGCACGCAGGAGATCGGCCTGGCGGTGCTGGCCACCACGCTGTCGATCGTGGCGGTATTCCTGCCGATCGGCTTCATGGGCGGCATCGTCGGCAAGTTCTTCCACGAGTTCGGCATCACCATCGTCGCGGCGGTGCTGATCAGCATGTTCGTCAGCTTCACGCTCGACCCGATGCTGTCCAGCGTGTGGCACGACCCGGCGATCCATGCCGAGGGCACGCCCAACCCGCGCCGCAGCGGGTACGACCGCACGATCGGCCGCGTCACCGGCGCGGTGGACGACTTCGCGCAGTGGCTGGGCCGGGGCTACACCGCCATCCTGGCCTGGTCGCTGCGCCACAAGCTGACCACATTGGGCATGGCGCTGGCCACCTTCGTCGCCAGCTTCGCGTTGCTGCCGCTGATCGGCACCGAGTTCGTGCCCAAGGCCGACTACTCCGAGACCTTCATCAACTTCAACACGCCGGTGGGTTCGTCGCTGGAGGTCACCGAGGCCAAGACGCGGCAGGTGGAGCGCATCCTCCGCGAGGCGCCCGAGGTGCAGTACACCGTGGCCACCATCAACACCGGCCAGGTTCTGGGCAGGAACCAGGTGCAGATCTTCGTGCGCCTGGTCGACCGCAATCAGCGCCGGCTCAACGTCGACCAGATGTCGGTGCCGCTGCGCGAGCGGCTGGCGGCGATCCCGGGCATCACCGTCACCCATGTCGGCCTGCTCGACGCTGTAGGCGGCAACAAGCCGATCCAGTTGTCGCTGCAGGGCAGCGACCTGCGCGAGCTGGAACGCCTGACCGCGTTGCTGATGCCCAAACTGGCTGCGATCCCGGGCCTCGTGGACCTGGACAGCAGCTCCAAGCCGAACAAGCCGGAGCTGTCGATCCGCGTCAGGCGCGACGCCGCCTCCGACATGGGCCTGAGCGTCGGCGCGATCACCAACGCGCTGCGCGCGCTGGTGGCCGGACAGACGCTGGGCAACTGGCGCGCCGAGGATGACCAGAACTACGACGTCAAGGTGCGGCTCGCCCCGGAGTCACGGGTGCTCGCGACCGACATCGAGCGGCTGGGCCTGAGCATCGGCAGCAATGCCGACGGCTCGCCGCGCATCGTGCGGCTGTCGCAGGTGGCGGAGGTGGTGCCGACCAGCGGCGCCAACCAGATCAACCGCCGCGACATGAACCGCGAGGTGGAGATCACCGCCAACGTCTCCGGCCGCGCCGCCGGCCAGGTGGCGGCCGACATCCGCACGATCCTGGAGGACACCGCCTTCCCGCCGGGCTACAGCTACCGCTTCGGCGGCTCCACCAAGGACATGCAGGAAAGCTTTGCCTATGCGGTGTCGGCACTCGGCCTGGGCGTGATCTTCATCTACATGATCCTGGCCAGCCAATTCCGCAGCTTCCTGCAGCCGCTGGCGCTGATGAGCTCGCTGCCGCTGACGCTGATCGGCGTGGTGCTGGCGCTGCTGCTCTTCCGCTCGACGCTGAACATGTTCTCGATCATCGGTATCGTCATGCTGATGGGCCTGGTGACCAAGAACGCCATCCTGCTGATCGACTTCGCCATCCGCGCGCAGCAACAGGGCATGGAGCGCACGCAGGCGCTGCTGCAGGCGGCGCATGTGCGGCTGCGGCCGATCCTGATGACCACCCTGGCCATGATCTTCGGCATGTTGCCGCTGGCGCTGGCGCTGAGCGAAGGTTCCGAACAGCGCGCGCCGATGGGCCAGGCGGTCATCGGCGGCGTGATCACCTCGTCGCTGCTGACGCTGGTGGTGGTGCCGGTGATCTACTGCTACCTCGACGACCTGTCGCTGTGGGCCAAGGCCCGCTGGTCGGCGCGGCCCGACCTGCTGCAGCGCAGCACCTCGACCTAGAATTTGCCAAGCCTTCCGATTCCGACCCATGGATGCCCGCATGAACATCGAACAAGCCCGCTTCAACATGATCGAACAGCAGATCCGTCCGTGGGAGGTGCTCGACCCCGGCGTGCTGTCGCTGCTGGCCATCGTCAAGCGCGAGGACTTCGTGCCCGCCGCGTTCCGCTCGATGGCCTTCATGGACACCGAGCTCCCGTTGCCCGACGGGCAGTGCATGTTGGCGCCACGGGTCGAGGCACGGCTGCTGCAGGAACTGCAGTTGCAGCGCCATGAAAGCGTGCTCGAGGTCGGTGCCGGCTCCGGCTTCATGGCCGCGCTGCTGGCACACCGCTCGCGCCAGGTGATCACGCTGGAGATCTCCGAGACACTGGCGCGCATGGCCAAGGACAACCTGCGCGGCGCGGCGGTAATGAACGCGTCGGTGCGCTGTGTCGACGGCTCCAAGGGCCTGAGCGGCGAGGCACCGTTCGACGCCATCGTGCTGTCGGGCTCGGTGGCCGCGGTGCCGCAGGTGCTGCTTGACCAGCTGAAGATCGGCGGTCGGCTGTTGGCCATCGTCGGCGACGAGCCGGTGATGCGGGCGCGCTTGTACACCCGCGCCGACACGGCGTCGTGGTCGCAGGCCGACCTGTTCGACACGGTGGCGCCGCGGCTGCTTGGCTTCCCGGAAGCGGACCGCTTCAGCTTCTAGATGCCGCGCACTTCGTCGCGCCACGTGGCACGCCTCCTCTCCCGATCCCTGGGGCGCCGTGTCGAAATGCGCGGGCGGCGCAAGCACGCGATGTTGTCTGAATCCATGGCCTGTTCCATCGCAGAAGGTTGACACAAATGACACGCAAGCGCACCCTGGCGCCCAAGGCCCGTCTGCTGCTGAGTCCGCTGCTGCTGGCTCTCAGCCTCTGCGGCGCGGTGCGTGCACAGGGCCTGACGGCGCTGTACGAAGCCGCGCGCGCCTATGACGCCACCTACCTGGCGGCGCGGGCGCAGGCCGATGCGGCAGAGTACCGCGCAGCGCAGGCGAAGTCGCTGGGGCTGCCCACGCTCACGGGGAACGTCAGGGGCGTGGCCCGGCAGATCGATCTGCCGCGCAGCGATTTCAACAGCAACAACGCCCTGCAGACCGAGCTGAACGGTCGCTACCCGCTGTTCAACAAGGCCAACCAGGCATCGATGGAGCAGGCCGAGCGCACGCTGATCGCCTCGAAGGCCGAGCTGGAGGCGGCCGAGCAGGACCTGATCATCCGTCTGACACAGGCCTACTTCGACGTGCTGGCGGCCAAGGACACCGTCGCGCTGACCAAGACCAGCAAGACCGCCATCCTGGAACAGCTGGCCTCGGCCAAGCGCAACTTCGAGGTCGGCACCGCCACCATCACCGACACGCGCGAGGCCCAGTCCCGCGCCGACCTTGCCACCGCGCAGGAAATCGCCGCCGAGAACGACCTGCTCAACCGGCGCATCGCGCTGGCCTACCTGGTCGGCCGGCGCGACGTCGAACCGCTGCCGCTGGTCACGCCGGTGGTACTGCCGACGATCGTGCCCAGGAACGTCGAAGAATGGGTCACGGTGGCCGACACCCTGCACCCGCAGGTTACGCGAGCGCGAATCGCCTACGAAGTGGCGCAGTTGGAGATCGACAAGGCCAAGGCCGGTGAACTGCCGACGGTGGACGCGGTGGCGACGATCGGCGCGAACCGTGCAGGCGGCTCGTCGAATCAGATCATCCCCGGCACGACGCGCACCGGCTCCGTTGGTGTGGAACTGAACTGGCCCTTGTATACCGGCGGCTTGGTGCAGAACCGCATCAAGGAAACCGTGTCGCTGGAACAGCGCTCGCGCGAGGAATTCGAGAACGCGCGCCGCACCGTGGCGCAGAACACGCGTGTCGCCTACTGGGGCGTGCAGTCGGGCGAGGCGCTGGTCAAGGCGCTGGAAGCGGCGGAGTCGTCGAGCCGGCTGTCGTTGGAGGCCACGCAGCTGGGCTACAAGGTTGGCGTGCGCGTCAACATCGACGTGCTCAACGCGCAGACCCAGCTGTTCCAGACGCAGCGCGACCTGTTCAAGTCGCGCTACGACGTGCTGGTCAACAGCCTGCGCCTGCGCCAGGCCTCCGGCCAGCTGACGCCGAACGACCTGCTGGCGGTGAACAGCCTGCTGGCCAAGTAGCCGCTGTTCAGACCAGACGCGGCCCGGCCACCGCCAGCACCTCGCGCGCCATGCGCTCGGCCGCGCCGCGGTGCGCGGCAGCGAAGCCGAAGGCGCGTTGCACCCAGTCGTTGCGCGTCGGGCATCGAGCCAGTGCCACCGCCCGGGCCACGCCTTCCTCGATGCTGGCCACGCGCTGAGCCGCACCGGCGGACAATGACAGCTCGGCCGCCTCGCTGAAGTTGTAGGTGTGCGGGCCCATCACCAACGGGCAGCCGCAGGCCGCGGCCTCGATCAGGTTCTGCCCTCCGAAGCGCCCGAAGCTGCCGCCCAGCAGCGCCACGTCGGACGCGGCATAGTACAGCGGCATCTCGCCCATCGAGTCGCCCAACCAGACGTCGGCGTGCAGCGCCTCGTCCGGCGGCAGCTCCGTCCACCAGCTGCGCCGCTGCAGCTTGAAACCGAAGCCCGCCGCCATGTCGGCCACCGCATCGAAGCGCTGCGGATGGCGCGGCACCAGCAGCAGCAGCGGCCGCGGCACAGCCAGAGCGGCCCAGCATTGCAGCAGCGGCATCTCCTCGCCTTCGCGGGTGACCGCTGCCAGCACCACCGGGCGGTCCAGCATCTGGCGCCATTGCAGGCCGCACGCCAGCAGCTTGGGGTTGGGGCTGACATCGAATTTCAGGTTGCCACAGACCTGCACCCGGCCGGCGCCGAAGCTGCGCAGGCGCCGCGCGTCGGCCTCGCTCTGCGCCAGCACGGCCGCCAGCGTGCCGGCCACCGGCCGCACCAATACGCCGATGCGCTCGCCCTTGGCCTGGCTCTTTTCACTGAGCCGGGCGTTGGCCAGCACCATCGGCACACGCTCGGCTGCGGCGCCGCGCAGCAGGTTCGGCCAGATCTCGGTTTCCATCAGCACGCCCGCAGCCGGCCGATGGTGGCGCAGGAAGCGGCGCACGGCGCCAGGGGTGTCCCAGGGCAGCCAGCATTGGGTGTCACCGTCGCGCAGCAGCGCCGCGCCGGCCTCGCGCCCGGTGGCCGTGCCATGCGTCAGCAGCAGCCGCAACCCGGGGCGCCGCGCCCGCAGCGCGTCGACCAGCGCGGTGGCGGCGCGGGTCTCGCCCAGCGACACCGCATGCAGCCACAGCGCACCTGGCACGGCGGCGCGGTAGCCGTAGCCCAGGCGCTCAGCCAGCGCATGGCGGTACAGCGGCTCGCGCCGGCCGCGCCACCACAGGCGCAGCAGGTAGGCCGGCGTCAGCAGGCGCAGCAGTGCCGAGTAGCCGGCGCACGCCAGCCAGCTCTTCATCGGCGCGGCGCGCAGGCGCAGGCGCGGTGCAGCCGGATCAATGTGCCGCCGTGGCGATCTGCGCGTCGGGTTTCACCGCTCGCAGCGCCGCCATGAACTGGCTCTGGATGCGCTGCAGTGCGGCCGGGCTGTCGCCTTCGAAGCGCAGCACCAGCACCGGCGTGGTGTTGGACGCTCGCACCAGGCCGAAGCCGTCGGCGAACTCGGCGCGCAGGCCGTCGATGGTGACGATCTCGGTGGCGCCGTCGAAGCGCGCCTGCTCGCGCAGCTGCTGCACCACGCGGTGGTGCTCGCCTTCGTCGCAGGGCACGTTCAGCTCCGGCGTGCTGTGGCTGGTAGGCAGCGCGTTCAGCAGCGCGCTCGGATCCTTGCTGCGCGACAGAATCTCCAGCAGCCGCGCCGCGGTGTAGGTGGCATCGTCGAAGCCGTACCAGCGTTCGCTGAAGAAGATGTGGCCGCTCATCTCGCCGGCCAGTGGTGCGCCGGTCTCCTTGAGCTTGGCCTTCATCAGCGAATGACCGGTCATCCACATCAGCGGCACACCACCGGCGCGGCGGATGGTCGGCCCCATGTGCATCGAGCACTTGACGTCGAACAGGATCGACGCGCCCGCGTGGCGCTGCAGCACGTCGGTGGCAAAGAGCATCAATTGGCGATCGGGGTAGATGATCTGCCCATCGCGCGTGACCACGCCCAGACGGTCGCCATCGCCGTCGAAGGCCAGGCCGAGTTCGGCACCAGTGCGCTGCACGGTGCCGATCAGGTCGGTCAGGTTTTCCGGCTTGCTCGGGTCTGGATGGTGATGGGGGAAGTTGCCGTCGACCTCGCTGTACAGCTCGGTCACGTCGTTGCCGAGCGCACGCAGGATGCCCGGCGCGGTGGCACCCGGGATGCCGTTGCCGCAATCGACGACGATCTTCATGCGTCGCGTCTGGCGGATGTCGCCGACGATGCGCGCCTGGTATTCGGCGGCGATGTCCATCGTCGCGCTGCGCCCGACCCCCTGCGTGTAGGCCTCGGCCTCGATGCGCCGGCGCAGGCCCTGGATCTCGGCGCCGTAGATGGCACGGCCGGCCAGCACCATCTTGAAGCCGTTGTAGTCCTTCGGGTTGTGGCTGCCGGTGACCTGGATGCCGCTGCGGCAGCCATGCGCCTCTCGGGTGGCGGCCACGTAGTACAGCATCGGCGTGGTCACCGCACCCAGGTCCACCACGTCCAGCCCAGTCGAGGCCAGACCGCGGATCAGCGCCGCCGCGAGCGACGGCCCGGACAGGCGCCCGTCGCGGCCCACCGCCACGGCGCGCTCGCCGGCGGCGACGGCCTCGGAGCCAAAGGCGCGTCCCAGATGTTCGGCAAAGACCTCGTCGATGCTGCGGCCGACGATGCCGCGGATGTCGTAGGCCTTGAACACGGACGGGTCGACCTGCATGGAGCGCTGCCTTGTGGGGGTGATGGGCGGATTGTAGGCAGCGACCCATGCCGCACCGGCTGGAGGCACAGGTCCGAAAACGGCGAGTCCATTGGCCTGCGACACCTATGATCGGGCCATGACCTTGCACGACGACGCCGCCTACCTGGCGCTGAAGACCCACGATGCCCGCTTCGACGGCCGGCTGTTCGTGGGCGTCACTTCCACCGGCATCTATTGCCGGCCGGTGTGCCGGGTGCGCACGCCGCTGCGCCGCAACTGCCAGTTCTTTGCCAACGCGGCCAGCGCCGAGCGCGGCGGCTTCCGCCCGTGCCTGCGTTGCCGGCCGGAGCTGTCGCCAGGGCTGTCGCTGGCCGATTCGTCGCAGGTGTTGGCGCAGCACGCGGCACGGCTGATCGAACTGGCGGCACGCAGCGGCGCCGACCCGTACCTGCCGGACATCGCCGCGCAACTGGGGGTCACCGACCGCCACCTGCGGCGCATCTTCCGCCTGGCGCATGGTGTGACGCCGATCGACTACCTGAGCACCCAGCGCCTGCTGCTGGCCAAGCAGTTGCTCACCGACACCGACATGCCGGTGACGCAGGTGGCGCTGGCCAGCGGGCATGCGAGCCTGCGCCGCTTCAATGCCGCCTTCATGCAGCGTTACCGAATGAACCCCAGCGCGTTGCGCAAGCAGGCGACGTGCACCACCAAGCGCCGCAGCGACAGCGCGATGAGCCTGCGCCTGGCCTACCGGCCGCCCTACGACATCGACGGTGTCATGCGCTTCCTGGGCCAGCGCGCACTGCCCGGCGTGGAGACGGTCGAGGGCCTGGAAGTGCGGCGCACGCTGCGCTGGCTGCACCAGGGGCAATGGCTGCAGGGCTGGCTGCAGTGCCGCTTCGTGCCGCTTCGCAACGAGCTGCAGCTGGGCGTGGCGCCGGCACTGCTGCCGGCGGTGGGTAGCATCATGCAGCGGCTGCGCCATGCGCTCGACCTGGATGCCGACCCGTCGCTGATCGGACCCTGCCTGGCCACGATGCCCGTGCCGGCGCCCGCGGGCCTGCGCGTGCCGGGGGCGATGGATGGCTTCGAGACCGCCACCCGCATCATCCTGGGCCAACAGGTCACGGTGGCGGCCGCGCGCACGCTGACGCGCCGCCTGGTGGACGAGTTGGGCCAGGACATCCACACGCCCTTTGCCGAGCTGAACCGTCTGTTTCCCAGCGCCGCGGACATGGCCGGCGCGGCACCCGAGCGCATCGGCCGGCTGGGCATCGTGCGTCAGCGTGTCGCGGCGCTGCAAGCACTGGCCCGCGAGGTGGCCGACGGCCGCATCGAGTTGCACCCCGCCGCACCGCTGGCCGCCACGCTGCAGGCGCTGCGCGAGCTGCCCGGCATCGGCGAATGGACCGTGCAGCTGATCGCCATGCGCGTGCTGGCCTGGCCCGATGCCTTTGCGGCCAGCGACATCGGCGTGCTCAATGCGCTGGGCACGCGCGACGTGGCGCAGGTGCTGGCCCAGGCCGAAGCCTGGCGCCCCTGGCGCGCCTATGCCGTGATGGGACTTTGGCAGACCTTGGAGGACAAGACATGAGACTGCATGACCTGGTGGCGCAGGCGCGCCTGCAATCCCCTCTCGGTCCGATGACTGTGGCCGCCACGGCCCTGGGTCTGGCCGGCCTGTGGTTCGACGGCCAGGCTCACCACCCCGGTGAGCTGGACGCGCCGCTCGACCCCATGCAGCCCTACATCGCCCAGGTGCGCGAGGAGCTCGATCACTACTGGCGCGGTGATCTGCGTGGCCGCTTCAAGGTCCGGCTCGATGCCCAAGGCACCCCTTTCCAGCGGTCGGTGTGGCGAACGCTGCTCGACATCCCAGCCGGGCACACCACCACTTATGCGACCGTGGCAGCCGATGCCGGGTCGGCGCGGGCCGTGCGGGCAGCCGGCGCGGCGATCGGCCGCAATCCGCTGTCGATCATCGTGCCATGCCACCGCGTGCTCGGCCGCGACGGTTCACTCACCGGCTATGCGGGCGGCCTCGAGCGCAAACAGGCGCTGCTGCAACTGGAAGGCGCCCTGCCCCGTCACATGTGACGCGGCGTGGGCCCAGCGCGACGAAGCTATTTCTTCGGCGCCTGCATCTGCGCTTCGGTCTGTGGAATGGTGCCGGCCTTGTTGGCTTCGACCGTCACCTTCTTGCGCTCCTCGCGCGTGATGGCCGACGAGGCTGCCTTCTCCCTCGGCGATTGCTGGCCGGCGGCTTGCTGCGGCACGTTGCCGACACCGGTGCCGGGAATCTGGCCGGCCTTGTTGGCGGCGGCAGTTTCCTTCTTCACCTCTGCCCGCGACACCTCCGACTTGGCGGTGATCGGCGGGGTGGTGTTGGCGTTCGGGCCGGTGCCGGTGCCTGGGATCTGGCCGGCCTTGTTGGCGTCGGCGGTTTCCTTCTTGACCTCGGTGCGCGAGTGCGTCTGGGCCTGGGTCGCCTGGGCTGCGAACAATGCGAGCGTGGCAACGGCCAGCACGGCAAAACGTGTCTTCATGGGATGCTCTCCTGGGTGGGCCCGGCCAGCATAGCCGCTGCAACGGCACACCTCAAGCGCGCCCCTGAAGCAAAAACGGCGACGGGCTGCAAAGCCCGCCGCCGTCCGATGAGGTGCCGGCCCGGTGGCGGGCCAGCATGATCCGAATTACTTCTTCGGAGCGTTCATCTGCGCTTCGGTCTGCGGGATCGTGCCGGCCTTGTTGGCTTCGGCCGTCGCCTTCTTGCGGTCTTCGCGCGTGGTCGTCGAGGTGGCCGCCTTTTCCTTCGGCGACTGCTGGCCGGCGGCGTCGGCGCTGGGGCCGGTACCCGTACCGGCGATCTGACCGGCCTTGTTCGCTTCGGCCGTGGTGGACTTGCGCGTGTCACGGGTGGTGTCCGAGGTCGCGGCCTTCGCCTTCGGCGACTGCTGGCCGGCGGCATCGGCGCTTGGGCCGGTGCCCGTGCCGGGGATCTGGCCGGCCTTGTTGGCAGTGGCGGTTTCCTTCTTCACGTCGGCGCGCGACGGCGACGAAGCGGCTTGGGCCATCGCGCCTTGCGCGGCGAAGGCGGCAATCACGGCGACGGTGAGCGAGCTGAGGGTCTTCTTCATGGTCAGGTTCTCCTGGGGTTTGATCGGCATGCGATTACACAGATGCCTGGGGTGGGATTGGACAGCACGATTGCTGCGTCTTCACACCTCAAGCGCGCTGAGGTTGTCACGGCGCAACATGATAACGCGGCAGGAGTCGGGTCGTTGACAAGCGCCCAGGCTGCACCCCGAGTGGCTTCATTTCGTTTCGAATATGCGACAGACGCGATTGGCAGCGGCCTGTCGGGCACCCTGCAGCGGCGGCACGCTCGCCAGCATCCGTCTGCACCGACCGCAGCGACCGCAGCGACGACAATGTCGACTCGTCCGCTCGATTGGAAGGCTTCATGCCCGCATCCCGCAGCCGCCGACCCGGTCCCGACCGCGCCGTCGCTCTGGAGCAGTACCGCCGCCGCGCCTCGGTCTACGACCTGGAACTGGCACTGTTCGAGCCAGTCCGCCGTCGGGCCGTGGCCTGGCTCGCGCCGCGTCCGGGGGATACCGTGCTCGACGTCGGTTGCGGCACCGGCTTGAGTTTCGAACTGTTGCAAGCCGCGGTGGGCCCCGAGGGGCATGTCGTGGGCATCGAACAGAGCCCGCAGATGATCGACAAGGCCCGCCAGCGCGTGAAACGCCATGGCTGGCGCAATGTCAGCCTGCTGTGCGCCCCGGCCGAAGAGGCCCGCATCCAGGGCCGGGCCGATGCGGCCCTGTTGCACTTCACCCACGACGTGATGCAAAGCGACATCGCGCTCGACCATGTGCTGCGCCACCTGAAGCCCGGCGCGACGCTGGTCGCTTCGGGGCTGAAATGGGCGCCGCCGTGGGCCGTGCCGGTGAACCTGTTGGTCTGGCCCGCCGCGCTGCGCTCGGTCAGTTCCCTGACCGGCCTGCACCGGCCCTGGCAGAAGCTCGCAACGAGGGTGGGCGAGCCCGAGCGGCAGACGATGCTGGCCGGCGCCGTCTACCTGGCCCGCGCGCGGGTGCCGGCCAAGCCCTGAGCGCGGCGCGCTACAGCAGCAGTTCGATCAGGTAAGGCCCTGCGCTGGCCAGGCCACGCTGCAGTTGCCGCGCGAAGGTCTCCAGGTCGGCCGCCTGGCCCGCTTCGACTCCATGGCCGCGCGCCAATGCGCACCAGTCGAGCACCGGCCGATCGAGTGTCAGCATGTCGGTGGCGCGCCGGCCCGGCGCGCCGGCCCCGACATTGGCGAACTCGCCGCGCAGGATTTGGTACGCGCGGTTGGCAAAGACGACGATGGTCACGTCCAGGGATTCGCGCGCCATGGTCCACAGCGCCTGCAGCGTGTACATCGCACTGCCGTCACCCTCCAACGCAACGACCTTGCGCCCGGGACAGGCCAGCGCCGCACCCACCGCCACCGGCATGCCGTAGCCGATCGAGCCGCCCATGCTGGTCAGCCAGTCGTGCGGCGGCGCGCCCTGGGTCAGGCCGCCCAGCCCGCGGCCAGAGGACACGGCCTCGTCGACGACGATGGCCTGCGCCGGCAGCAGCGCCCCCAGCACCGCGGCCACGCCCTCCAGCGTGACCGGGCCCGTTGGCAGCTGCGGCCTGTCCAGCGCCGCCACATGGACCGGCGCCAGCGTCTGCGCATCCAGTTCGTCGGCCAAGCCCTCCAGTGCGGCGAGGATGTCGTCCTCCACCGTGGCCAGCGTGCTGAGCTGGCAGTCGGGCGGCGCCAGCAGGCTGGGCTTGCCCGGGTAGGCAAAGAAGCTCACCGGCGGCTTGGCGCCCACCAGCACGATGTGCGTGAAGTCCTTCAGCAGCGCCAAGGCACTGTCCACCACGTACGGAATGCGCTGCGTGATCACCCGGCCCGCGCCGCGCTCCAGGCGGGCGCTGTTGAATTCGCTGAGCAGCGCGCAGCCGGTGCGAGCGGCAATGCGCCCGGCCAGTTGCAACGCGGGTTCACGCACGCCGATGCCGCCCAGCAGCAGGGCGCAGCCGCGGCCCCAGCGCAGCGCGGCGGCCGCGGCCATCACCGCGGCGGGCGCCACCGCGGGGCGCTTCGGCGCGGCCGGCGCCAACGCTGGCGCATCGGCCTCGTCCCAGGCGGTGTCGGCCGGCAGGATCAGCGTGGCAATGCGGCCTGGCGGAGTGCGTGCCACGTGCACCGCCGCCGCGCCGTCACGGGCGACGTCGCGCGAGGTGGCGGTGGTATGCACCCAGTCGGACATCGGCCGTGCCACGCCGGCCACGTCGGACGTCAACGGGGCGTCATGCGCCAGGTGGTGCGTGGCATGTTCGCCGACGATGTTGACGATGCCCGATCGCGCCTTCTTCGCGTTGTGCAGGTTGGCCAGGCCGTTGGCCAGGCCCGGACCCAGATGCAGCAGCGTCGCCGCCGGGCGCTCGGCCATGCGGTAGTAGCCATCGGCCGCGCCGGTGACCACGCCTTCGAACAGGCCGAGCACGCAGCGCATGCCTGGCAGCTTGTCGAGCGCGGCCACGAAGTGCATCTCCGAGGTCCCGGGGTTGGTGATGCACAGGTCGACGCCGCTGTCGACCAGGGTACGGACCAGGCTTTCGGCGCCGTTCATCGTTGGTGCGCTCCGTTGTATGGGGGGGTCGGCCGACTGTAGCCGCAGTCGCATTGACGGTCGCCACGTTGGCAGAATGCGGCGCATGACGTCCGCTGCGATCCAGCTCCGACTCGCCCACGTGCAGGATGCGCAAGCCATGGCGCAGATGTCGCGCGACCTGATCGAGACCGGACTGGGCTGGACCTACGACGCGCCGAAGATCGCGCGGCTGATCGGACACACCGAGACGCTGTCGCTGGTGGCCTGCGACCGACTGGGTCTGGCCGGCTTTGCGGTGATGCAGTTCGGTGACGAGCGGGCCCACCTGGTGCTACTGGCAGTGCAAGCGCGCAGCCAGCGACAGGGCGTGGCGCGGCGACTGCTGTCGTGGCTGCTCGACTCGGCGCGCACCGCAGGCATTGCCGAGCTGAGCCTGGAACTGCGCGCCGGCAATGCCGGGGCGCGCGCCTTCTACCGCGCCATGGGCTTCAGCGATGCCGGACTGCTGCCCGGCTACTACCGCAACCGCGAGCCGGCGCTGCGCATGGTGCGGGTGCTGCGCATCAGCAGCGCGCCTGCGCAAGCCTGGCAGGCGCCGACCTTGCGGCGCCCCTGATCGCTATCGGCAACGGCGGTAGCGGTCATCGTGCCGGTCACGGCGGTTCGGAACGCCGTCGCCATCGACGTCCCAGCGCGGGTTGTAGAGGTGGTCGTGCCGGTTCGGGATGCGATCCCCGTCATGGTCCCAGCGCGTGGGTTGTTGGTATGCCGCTGCGCGGTAGGCCGGCCGGACCACCACCGGGGCATGCCGGACGATGACCGGCGTGGGGTAGATGGCCATCGGCGCGCCGATGGTGACCGACCATTGAAATGGCGTCGCCTGGGCCGGCGCCACGGCGACGAAGGCCGCGCCGACGGCCAGCAGTAAAGCGCACAAGGACTTGTTCTTGCTCATGGAATTCTCCGCGAGGACCCGGCCTTCAGCGACCGTGCACATTCAACGCAGCGTCATTGACTTCCGGCGACCCTGGATCGGTTGAAGCCTCGTAAAGCTTTGTGAACGCCGCACACCAGGGGTCTGGACGCCAAGCCCGTGCCGACCCGCCCCGGTCTGATACTTGCTACACAGTTTGCAGTCGGCACGCCGCTGCTCGGACCCACCCGGTGCACGTGCCTTGGCCGGTCTTGGCGATCACAGGAGCGCAGCGTGGCAAAGATTCCCCCTGGCGTGGGTCCGCGCTTTCCGCAGGTCGTGGTGCTCTTCGGCGCCACCGGCGACCTGGCACGGCGCAAGCTGCTGCCGGGTCTGTACCACCTGTCGACGGCCGGCTTCATCCCCAGCTGCCGCATCATCGGCGTGTCGCTCGACGACATCGATGTCGAGGGCTTCCGAGCAGCAGCGCGCAGCGCGCTCGACGAGTTCTTCAACCGCAATATGACCGACCGGGACTGGCAGGCCTTTGCCAGCAGCCTGGACTACGTGCCGCTGGCCGCCGGTGCGCCGGCGTTAAAGGCGGCGGTCGACAGGGCCGAGCAGTCCCTCGGCACCGAGAGTCGCCGTCTGCACTACCTGAGCGTGCCGCCGAGCGCGGCGCTGTCGGCGGTGCGCCTGCTCGGCGAGGCCGGGCTGGTGCAGCACGCCCGCATCGTCATGGAAAAGCCCTTCGGCACCGACCTGGCCAGTTCGCACGAGCTCAACACGCGGCTGCACGAGGTCTTCGCCGAAGAACAGATCTTCCGCATCGACCATTTCCTGGGCAAGGAGCCGGCGCAGAACATCCTGGCCTTCCGCTTCGCCAATGGCCTGTTCGAGCCGATCTGGAACCGCAACTTCATCGACCACGTGCAGATCGACGTGCCCGAGACGCTGGGCCTGGGCAAGCGCAGCGGCTTCTACGAGCAGACCGGTGCCTACCGCGACATGGTGGTCACGCACCTGTTCCAGATCCTCGCCTTCATGGCGATGGAGCCGCCCACCGCGCTGGACCCGGCGCCGATCGGCGAGGAGAAGAACAAGGTCTTTCGCAGCATGCTGCCCATCGACCCGGCGCATGTGGTTCGCGGCCAGTACGTCGGCTATCGCGGCGAGGACGGCGTGGATCCGGAGTCCGAGACCGAGACCTTCATTGCGCTCAAGTGCTACATCGACAACTGGCGCTGGGCCGGCGTGCCCTTCTTCCTGCGCACCGGCAAGCGCCTGGCCGAAGGCCAGCGCATCATCTCCATCGCCTTCCGCGAGCCGCCGAAGAGCATGTTCCCGGCCGGCTCCGGCGTCGGCGCGCAGGGCCCCGATCACCTGACCTTCGACCTGGCCGATGCGTCGAAGATGTCGTTGTCGTTCTACGGCAAGCGCCCGGGCCCGGGCATGCGGCTGGACAAGCTGAGCCTGCAGTTCGCGATGCACGACACCGGCCTGCTCGGCGAGGTGCTGGAAGCCTATGAACGCTTGATCCTGGACGCGATGCGTGGGGACCGCACACTGTTCACCACCGCCGAGGGCATCGAGCGGCTCTGGCAGGTGTCGACGCAGCTACTGGAATCGCCACCGCCGGTGCGGCTGTACGAGCCGGGATCGTGGGGCCCGAAGTCGATCCATCAGCTGATTGCTCCGCATGCCTGGCGGCTGCCCTTCGAGCGCGCCTGGCGAGCGCCCAACCCGCTCGGCAGCTGAGGCGAAGGCGCAAGCACCAACGAA
>Ga0316600_10000566_pt1 | contig 17689 bp, 19 predicted proteins | sample OWC_soil_day5_CT_FD_207652 | JGI IMG/M metagenome (GOLD analysis project Ga0316600, IMG submission 207652) | Wetland soil microbial communities from Old Woman Creek delta, Ohio, United States - OWC_soil_day5_CT | ecosystem: Environmental > Terrestrial > Soil > Wetlands | place: USA: Ohio... | reverse complement strand
CGCCCTTCTGCGGGATCAGCTGCTGCGAGATCACTCCGCGCAGCGACGTGGACAGCATGGTGCGGACGTGTCCCTGCTTGTCCGCCGGGAAGGCGTTGACCATCCGGTCGACCGCCGCCGCGGCGCCATTCGTATGGAGGGTCGCCATGACCAGGATGCCCATCTCGGCGGCGGTGATCGCCGTGCTCATGGTCTCGAGGTCGCGGAGCTCGCCCACGAGGATGACGTCCGGGTCCTCGCGCAGGGCGGAGTGCAGGGCGGCCGAGAACGAAGGCGCGTGCGCGCCGACTTCGCGCTGGCTGATGAGGCAGTTCTTGCGCGGGTGGATGAACTCGATGGGATCCTCGATGGTGAGGATGTGGCCCTTCAGGCGGACGTTCAGGTCGTCGATCATGGCGGCCAGCGTCGTCGACTTGCCCGAGCCGGTCTTGCCCGTGACCAGGATCAGCCCGTTGCTGACCTTGCAGAGGCTCCTGACGGCCTCGGGCATCTTCAGCTGGTCGAGCGTCATCGCGTTCGACGGGATGGCGCGGAACACGGCGCCCATGCCGTCGAGGTGGCGCAGCGCGTTGACGCGGAACCTCGCCAGCGCGCCCAGGCTGTAGGCGAAGTCGCAGCCGTCCTTGGATTCGAAGCGCTCGATCGCGGCCCGCGGCATGATCTCGTACAGGGCCTCGCGGACGTGTTCCGGCGCAAGCTTCTCCTCGCGCAGGACCATCAGCCTGCCGTACTGGCGGATGCGGGGCGGGCCGCCGGCCATGAAGTGCAGGTCGGAGCCGTTGCGCTTCAGGATCTCCTCGAGGAGTTCGTCTATGCGGGCCACCGTCCGGCGTCCTCAGGTCTCGAACCGTGGCAACAGGCTGCGGTCGATGACGTACTTCGCCAGCGCCTTCTTGTCCGTGGCCGCCGCATAGGCGTCGTCGGGGTCGACCTCCTTCGCCAGCACCGCGGCGAGCAGCGCCTGGTCCATGAGCTGCATCCCCACGTCCTTGCCGGTCTGCAGCTGGGCGGGGATCTGGTGCGTCTGGTCGGTCTGGATCAGCTTGGCGATGGCGCGGTTCATCACCATCACCTCGCAGACCGCCTTGCGGCCGCGGCCCTCGGGGCGCTTCACCAGCGCCTGGGTGATGACGGCCAGCAGGCTCTGCGACAGGAAGCTCTTGGTCTGCTCGCGCTCCTCGATCGGCAGCGCGTCGATGATGCGGTCGATGGTCTTCGTGGCACTGGTGGTGTGCAGGGTGCCCAGCACGAGGTGGCCGGTCTCCGCAGCGGTCATCGCCATGGAGATCGTCTCCGCGTCGCGCATCTCGCCCACCAGGATCACGTCGGGATCCTCGCGCATGGCGGCGCGCACGCCCTCGGCGAACGAGGGCAGGTGCGTGCCGAGCTCGCGCTGGACGACCTGGCTCTGCTTGCTGCGATGCACGAACTCGATCGGGTCCTCGAGGCTGACGATGTTGAGGCTGCGTGTCGAGTTCAGCAGGTCGATCATCGCGGCGAGGGTCGTGGACTTGCCGGTGCCCGTCGAGCCGGTGACCAGGATCATGCCCTGGTGGTGGTCGCACAGCCGGGTCACCACGGGCGGCAGCGCCAGGCTCTCGATGCTCGGGATGTCGTTCGGGATCGCGCGGAAGACCGCGCCCACGCCGCTGTCCTTGCGGAACACGTTCACCCGGAAGCGGCCGCCGTCCTCGCTGACATAGGAGAAGTCGACGTCCTCGCCGCCACGGAAACGCTCCTGGTGGTTCCGGGTCAGGATCTCGGTGACATAGCTCTCGAGTTCGGGCCCGCCCAGCTCCCTGAACCGGATCGGCACCAGGTCGCCGTTCATGCGCAGCATCGGCGGCACGCCGACGGCGAGGTGGACATCCGAGCAGCCCTGGGACATGCCCAGCTTGAGGAAGGCGTCAATGCGTGGCATCGACGCGGGAGTGAATCACAAGAAGCGTTCGAGCGCCAGCTTGAACTCCTGCATCGTCTGGAAGCGCTTGCCCTTGTCCACGGCCATCGCCTTCATCACGATGTCGGAGAGCTCCGCGGGCAGCCCGGGGTGGACCTCCGCCGGCGGCCGTGCGCGCCCCTGGACGTGCTGGTACATGACGGACATGTGGTCGCCGCGGTGGTAGGGCGGGGAGCCGGTGAGCATCTCGTAGAGGATGACGCCCAGCGAGTAGATGTCGGCGCGCTCGTCGACCTTCTTGCCGAGGATCTGCTCGGGCGCCATGTACTTGGGGGAGCCGATCACGTAGCCGGTCTTGGTCAGCTGCGTGTCGCCTTCCTTGTGCGCCGCGGCCACGCCGAAGTCCACGATCTTCACCAGCCCTTCGTCGTTGATCAGCACGTTGGCGGGCTTCAGGTCACGGTGCACGATCCCTGCCTGGTGCGCGACGGTCATGCCGGTCGCGACGTCGATCGCGAAGCGGATGGCGCGCGGCACTTCCATCGGCTTGCCCTCGCTGACCTCCCCGCCGAGCGTGTGGGAGGGGAAGTACTCCATCGAGATGGCGTAGTTGCCGCGAATCTGCAGGAAGTCGTAGATGCGGATCACGTTGGGGTGGGTGATCTTGCGGCTGTAGCGCAACTCGTGCACGAAGCGCTGCATCATCTCCTCGTCCTGCGAGACGCTCGGGTTCAGGAACTTGAGGACGAGGCGCTCGTCCACGACCGTGTCCTCGAACAGCAGGACCGTGCCGAACGCGCCCTTGCCGATCTTCTCGATGAACTTGTAGCGTCCCTCGATCAGGTCGCCCGACTTGAGCGTCGAGATGTCGAGCCGGGCCTGTGCCTCGGCCGCCCGCATCAGCGCCGCGACGTCGGCCGAGTCGATCAGCATCGTCCGGTTGCTGTCCGTCGGCCCCGGCGCCTGGGCGGTCGCGGTGACCGCGGTGCCGCCGGCGAGGCGCGGCCCGGTCGCGGAAATCGAGGGCCCGAACTTCGCGTCGAGCTCCGCCAGCGAGCGCTGGGCCGCCTCCGCGACCGCCGGCTCCGGCGACAGCAGCAGCGGCTGAATGGCCGTCCTCAGCTGTTCGTAGTTGCGCTCGTCGGCCAGCCGGACCAGGGCGCTGGCAGCCTCGATCAGGACGTCCGACTCGGGCCGCGCCAGCGTGCCGATCAGCGGCTCGACCGCGCGCGGGTCGGCAATCTTGCCGAGGGCGCGGACGACCGTGGCGACCGACTTGGGATTGGCCGAGAGCATCTCGAGGAGCCGGGGCACGGCCTTGCGGCTGCTCATCGCGCCGAGGGCGTCGACGGCCCGCTCGCTGACCCACCAGTCCGGGTCGCGCGTCGCCTCGATCAGGTGGCTGACGGCGCGCTCGTCCCGCGTCTGGTTCAGGATCTCGATCGCGGTGCGGCGGATCTCCTCGTCGCGGTCGTTCACCAGCGACAGCGCGGCGTTGATCACCCGCGGGCCCCCGATCTTGCCGAGCGCGTCGGCGGCGCGGCTGCGCACCCACCAGTCGTCGTCCTTGATGGCCTGCAGCAGGTGCTTGATCGAGCGTTCGTCCCCGACCACGTTGAGCACTTCCACGGCGGCGCGGCGGGCGTACTCGGATTCGTCCTTGAGCACGTCCACGAGGTGGTGCACGGTCTCCGGGTGCGCGGCCTTGCAGAGGACCTCGACGGCGAGGTTCTGGACCTCCATCTCGGAGTCCTTGAGCAGCGGGGCGATCTGCCCCGGGTCGATCGTGCCGGACATCCCGGCGATTGCCTGCAGTGCGGCGGAGCGCACCCGCTTGTTCGGGTCCTTGAGCGTGGCCTGCAGCGCGGCCCGGACGCGTGGCCGGTTGAACTTCGCCAGGATCGAGATGATGTGCATGCGGGCAATCGGGTCCTTCCCCTCGACCCGCGCCAGCAATTCGTCGATCGAGTTCTCGTCGGCGACCTCGGAGATGATCTTGAACAGCGCCGTCTTCTCGGCGGCGTCCTGCTGGTAGGCGGCGTTCAGCAGGTCCCGGAAAGGGATCCGGTCGCGGTGCGCGCCGATCACCCCGAGCAAGGCCGGGCGCGACATGCCCGGTTGCGACAGCAGGTCGAGCAGCAGCGAGGGCGAGTAGGACCGGGCCGACGAGAGCGCCCAGGCGACGCCGGCCACGGCCCGGGAATTCTCCTCGGCCATGGCCTTGGCCAGCACCGGGAAGCTCTTGTTGTCGACCAGCGAAGTCAGCACGTCGACGAAGGCGGCCGTCTCCCGCTTGTCCGTGGCCGCCAGCGTGGACACGATCGGGCCGATGGAGGCGGTCCCCAGGTCCTTCAGCTTGGCGAGGGCCGCCCTGGCCTTCGGGGAATCCGGGTCGCCCGAGTCACGGACCTCGGCGATCAGGCGGTCGGCGCGGAAGTTGCTGAAAAATCCCATGCAGGCCCTTTGGTCTGGCGCCGCGACGGCTGCCGCCTCGTCTCCTCCGCCGCCGGCCTTCCTGGCCGGTCCGGAAGAGGGTCCCGGGTCCCGGCCTGAGCGGAGATTATGCCATAGGCCCGGTTGCCGACTTGTACCCCGAGACCATCCGCTACAATCCGCCCTTCGCCACGGAGGACAGCATGACCGGAACGACCGAGACCGACCTGCGCGCGGCCCTGGAGAGCTTCGTCGAACCCCTGTCCGGCGTCAGCCTCGGCGCGTCCGGGGCGGTCGGAGCGGTGTCCGTGGCGGGTGGAACGCTGTCCGTCGAGGTCACGCTCGGGTTCCCGGTGCGCGGCTACGAGCCCGAGTTCGAGTCGGCCCTGCGCGAGCACCTGGCCAGGCACGGCTTCGACGGGCCGCTTGCGGTCAGGCTCGGCGCGAGGATTCCCGCCTTCGTGGGCAACCGGGGCGCCCAGCCGCTGCCGGGCATCAGCAACGTGATCGCGGTGGCTTCCGGCAAGGGTGGTGTCGGCAAGTCGACGGTCGCGGCCAACTTCGCGCTGGCGCTGGCCCGTCAGGGCGCGCGGGTCGGCGTGCTCGATGCGGACATCTACGGACCGAGCCAGCCGCGGATGATGGGCCTGTCGGGTCAGCGGCCGACGACGCGCGACGGCAAGAGCTTCGAGCCGCTGTCGAACTACGGCGTGAAGGTCATGTCCATCGGCTTCCTGATCGACGACGAGCAGCCGATGGTCTGGCGCGGACCGATGGTCACCCAGGCGCTGGTGCAGCTGCTCGGGGAGACCCGCTGGGGCGAGCTCGACTACCTGGTGGTGGACATGCCGCCGGGCACCGGCGACATCCAGCTGACGCTGGCGCAGCGCGTGCCGCTGTCAGGGGCGGTGGTGGTCACCACCCCGCAGGAAATCGCTCTGCTCGACGCCCGCAAGGGGCTGATGATGTTCCGCAAGGTCGAGGTGCCCGTTCTCGGCATCGTCGAGAACATGAGCGTGCACGTCTGTCCCGCCTGCGGCCACGCGTCGCACGTGTTCGGCGCCGGCGGCGGCCGGGGCATGGCGGAGCGCTACGGCGTGCCGCTGCTCGGCGAACTGCCGCTCGACCTCAGGATCCGCGAGCAGGCCGACGCGGGCAGCCCGACCGTCGTGGCCGACCCCGGGTCGGCCGCGGCGCAGGCCTACATGAGCGTCGCCCGGCGGGCTGCCGCGCAGCTCGCGGCCGCGGCGGTGCGCGGCGCCGGCACGTTCCCGAAGATCAGCATCGAGGACAACGAATGACCATCAAGTCGGACCGCTGGATCCGCAGGATGGCCGAGGGCGCGCGCATGATCGAGCCGTTTGCGCCCGGCCAGGTGCGCGCGATCGACGGCCGGAAGATCGTGTCCTACGGCACGTCGAGCTACGGCTACGACATACGCTGTGCCAACGAGTTCAAGATCTTCACCAACATCAACTCCACGATCGTGGACCCGAAGCAGTTCGACCTGAACAACTTCGTCGACCAGGTTTCCGACGTGTGCATCATTCCGCCCAACTCGTTCGCGCTGGCGAGGACCGTCGAGTACCTCCGCATCCCGCGCAACGTCATGGTCGTGTGCCTGGGGAAGAGCACCTACGCCCGCTGCGGCATCATCGTCAACGTGACGCCGCTCGAGCCGGAGTGGGAGGGGCACGTCACGCTGGAGTTTTCCAACACGACGCCGCTTCCTGCGAAGATCTACGCCAACGAGGGAGTGGCGCAGCTGCTGTTCTTCGAGTCGGACGAGGTCTGCGAGACGTCCTACAGCGACCGCGGCGGCAAGTACCAGGGCCAGACCGGGGTCACGCTGCCGCGCGCCTGACGCCGGGCGTCAGTCGGTTCGCCGGTATTTCTCCAGGTACATGGCGAACAGCCGCTTGTCCTTGCGGTACTGCTCGACCTGCACGGCCAGGTAGCCGAGTTCCGGCGCCAGCCACATGTGGGTGACCCGCTCGCTGCCGGGCCTCGCGCTGGTGTAGACCAGCGTGTCGTAGCTGCCGGCGCCGGTCTTGATGCGTTCGCGGCGCAGGAACGCGTAGTCGTAGGTCTTGATCTTGCGGCCCTCGATCATCGACAACTGCCCGGGCTGCCGGCCGTCCTGCAGGTGCTGCATGGTCGCGATCTGGATGGAGACCGGGTCCTGCAGGCCGGGCACGGTCGCGACCTGCACGGGTTCGCCCTTGGCAGTGCCGCGCACCTCGCCTGCGGCCCAGTCGAACTCGAGGTCGACGTCCTCGCTCGTCCGCTGCATCCCGTCGTCGAAGCGGAAACGCAGCGGCCGTACCCCGTGGGCGCCGACGTCGAGCCACGACGTCTGCACCAGCGTCCCGCTGGCCAGCAGCCTGGCCAGCCCGCTGGCGTCGGCGCGTGACTCGAGGATCCAGCGGCCGGGCCGGGCGTCGCGCCTCAGTTCGAGGTGGCTGCTGCCGACCGACAGCGACGAATACTTGACCGAGAACTCCGCGGCGAACGGCTGCAGTTCCGCCGCGAAGGCCGGCATCGTCGCCGCCAGCAACACCGCCGCGGTCATCCAGCGTTTCATGTTTCACCCCTGAGCACCGGCTCGTCCAGCCGGCGCCCGTCCAGCCATGCGATGCCGTCCCGCATCGCGACGCGACCCTCGGCGAACCAGCCGACGGCCTCGGGATAGATGATGTGTTCCCAGCGCTGAACGCGGGCTGAAAGGGCCGTCTCGTCGTCTCCCGCGAGGACCGGCACGCGGGCCTGGACGATCCGGGGACCGGCGTCGAGTTCCTCGGTGACGAAGTGCACGGTGCAGCCGTGTACGGCCTCGCCCGCCTCCAGCACGCGCCGGTGGGTGTGCAGGCCGGGGTGCCGGGGCAGCAGCGAGGGATGGATGTTGAGCAGCCGCCCCGCATAGTGCGCCGTGAACACCGGGTCGAGGATCCGCATGAAGCCGGCCAGTACGACGAGTCCCGGACGTCCGGCGTCGACGACCCGCAGGAGGTCCTCGCCGTAGGCGCGGCGGCCGGAGTCCTTTGCCGGCTCGAGGGTCGTCGCCTCGATCCCGAGTTCGCGTGCCAGGCCGAGCGCCGGCGCGCCAGGCTTGTCGCTGACCACGGCGGTGATGCGTGCCCCGATGGCCCCGGCGAGGCCGGCGCGGGCGATTGCGGCCATGTTTGAGCCGCGACCGGAAACCAGGGCCGTGACGCGCAGCGGCTCGGGCATCAGCCGAACACGACGCCGCAATCGCCGCGGCGCACTTCGCCGATGACCGCCGCCGTCTCGCCCGCGGCCGCGAGCAGCTGGAGCGCCCGGCCGGCGTCGTTGGCCGCGACCTGCAGCGTCATGCCGATGCCGCAGTTGAAGGTCCGGTGCATCTCGGCGTCGCTGATGTTGCCGGTCTGCTGGATCCATTCCCAGGCGCCGCCCCGCTCCCAGGCGCCTGGGTCGAGCCGCACCTCGAGCCCGTCCGGCAGCACCCGCGGGATGTTGTCGGTCAGGCCGCCGCCGGTGATGTGGGCGATGCCGTGCACCTCGAGCCGCTGCAGGAGGCCGAGGACCGGGCGCACGTAGATGCGGGTCGGCGCCATCAACAGGTCGAGGAGGGGCCGGCCGTCCACGCGGGTGTCCTCTCCGGCGCCCGACACGGCCAGCAGCTTGCGGATCAGCGAGAAGCCATTCGAGTGCGGGCCGGAGGAGGCCAGGCCGATCACCGCGTCCCCGGGCCGCGTCTTCGACCCGTCGATGATCCGGTCCTTCTCGACGACGCCGACGCAGAACCCGGCGAGGTCGTAGTCGGCTCCCGCGTACATGCCCGGCATCTCGGCCGTCTCACCGCCGACCAGGGCGCAGCCGGCCTGAACGCAGCCTTCGGCGATGCCCGCGATGACGCGTTCGGCGACGTCCACGTCCAGCCGCCCGGTCGCGTAGTAGTCGAGGAAGAAGAGCGGCTCGGCGCCCTGGACCACGACGTCATTGGCGCACATCGCCACCAGGTCGACGCCGACGGAATCGTGCCGCCCGGTGTCGATGGCCAGGCGGAGCTTGGTGCCCACGCCGTCGGTGCCCGACACCAGCACCGGCTGTCGCCAACGGCCCGGCGTCAGCTCGACCAGCGCCCCGAAGCCGCCGATCCCGCCCAGCACCTCGGGGCGAAGGGTGCGCCTCACGCGCGGCTTGATGCGCTCGACGAGCTGCTCGCCGGCGTCGATGTCCACCCCCGCGTCGCGGTAGGTGATGGAGGGGCGTTCCTGCATGCGGGAAATCCAGCGGGGTCGGGGGCGGTAGCCGCCGTCAGGTAATATTGTAACCCGGGGCGGCGTCTCGCCGGTCCAGGACACGCGGAACCGGAGTGGGCAGGACATCCATGGCCTGGAAAGCAATCCTCGAGCACCTGGTGTTGGTCGTGGCCGCGGTGGCGTCGTTTGCGACGGTCACGCCGGCCGTCGGCGTCCCGGTCGGCAACCTCTACGAGGTGTCGGTGGACGTCCCCGCTGGCGGGGACGCGGCGGCCTTCCGCGCCGGGATCGGCGACGTGCTCGTCAAGGTCACCGGGCGACGCGATGCAGCGGGCCTGCCGGGGCTCGCCGCGCTGGTCAACGACGCCGGCCGCTACGTGACGAGCTATCGCCGGGCCCCCGGAGGGCGCCTGGCCATCGCCTACGACGCCGACGCGATCGAGAGTGCCGTGGCGGCCGCCGGACTGCCGTTCTGGGGCGAGGACAGGCCGCTGACGCTGGTCTGGCTCGCCGTGGACCGGGGCGGCGGCCAGCGGGGCCTGATTACCGCGGAGGCGCCAGGCGCCGAGAAGCGCGCGGTCGAGGCGGCCGCGGGCCAGCGCGGATTGCCGCTCGCCTGGCCATCCAGCGCGGGAGGCGAGGATCCGAAGCGGCGCTTCGAGCAGGCCTGGTCGGGTGACCCCGCGTCCCTTGCCGAGACAGCATCCCGCTACGGCGCGGACGGCATCCTCGTCGGCCGGGCACGCCCGACCGGCGGCGGGCAGTACACGGTGGACTGGACCTTCATCGGCGCAGGCGGCCGGTCCGAGGTGCGCGGCAACCTCGCCGAGGGCGTCCACCACGCCGCGGACCGCTACGCCAGCCGCTACGCCTCCCGCGAGGCGGCCCACCTCATCGCCGTCGATGTTACGGTGACCGGCATCGCGACGGCCGCCCAGTACGCGGAGGCGACGCGCCTGCTGGCGGGCCTCTCGGTGGTGAAGGAGGTGACGCTGCGCGCTGTGACGCAGGATGCAGTGGTGTTCCACGTCTCGACGCGGGGCGGGCTCGCGTCCCTGCAGCGCGAGGCTGCGGCGGGAGGCCGCCTGCGGCCGGTCGCCGGCGAGCAGGGGTCCGCGGTGTTCGCCTACCAGCCATGAGCCTGTCGAACCTCCCCAACCTGATCTGCATCCTGCGAGTCGTGCTCGCCGTGCCGGTCGTCTGGACGCTCGTGCACGGGCATTTCGGCGCGACGCTGTTGCTGTTTGCGGCCGCCGCGGCCTCCGACGGGCTCGACGGTTACCTGGCGAAGCGCTTCGGCTGGACCAGCGAGGCCGGCAAGGTCCTCGATCCCGTCGCCGACAAGCTGCTGCTGGTCAGCGTGTTCATCGCCCTGACGCTGCTCGGCATGGTGCCGCTGTGGCTGGCTTTTGCGGTGGTGGCCCGCGACCTCGTCATCGGCGTGGGCGCCGGCGTGTACCGCTGGCTGTTCGGGCCGCTCGAGGGGCAACCGACGCAGCCGAGTAAGCTCAATACCGTGCTGCAGCTGGCCTACGTGCTGGCCGTCGTGGCCAGCGCGGCGACGCCGGTGTTTCCCGCGGAGCTCGTCATCATGCTGGGCGCGGCGGTCCTGGTGACGACGGTCGTCAGCGGTGCCGACTACGTCATCATCTATGTCCGCAAGGCAATGCGCGTTTCACAGGCGCGGCGCCTGGCGGCCTGAAGATCCATGCAGCAGCTGCCACTGGGGGTCCAGCTCGAGGTCTCTTCCCGCTTCGAGACATTCCGGGCCGCCGGCAACCTGGCCGCCGTGGAAGAGCTCTGCGCGCTCAAGCGGCAACCGGGCCAGCCGCCGCTGTGGCTCTCCGGGCCGACGGGGACCGGCAAGACGCACCTGTTGCAGGCCGCCTGCGTGAGGCTGAGCGAGCGCGGCCGCGCGGCCGCCTATGTCCCGCTCGCGCGTTGCGCGTCGCTGGGGCCGGGCCTGCTGACCGGTTACGAGCACCTCGAGGCCGTCTTCCTCGACGACCTCGACACGGTCGCTGGCGACGCGGCCTGGGAAGGCGGGCTGTTCACCCTGCACAACGAGCTGCAGGAGCACGGCGGCCGGATGGTGGCCTCGGCCCGGGTGCCGCCCACGGCGCTGCCGTGGCGGTTGCCCGACCTGGGCTCGCGGCTCGCGGCCTCCACCGTGCACGCGCTCAGGCCGTTGCCCGAGTCCGAGCAGGCCGAGGCCCTGCTGGCCCGTGCCTCGGCCTGCGGGCTGGAGGTCCCGCCCGAGACGCTGGCCTACCTGCTGCGGCACGCGCCGCGCGACTTCGGGACGCTGTGCAGGTTGCTCGACGAAATGGACCGCACCTCGCTCGCCAGCCAGCGGCGCCTGACGGTGCCGCTCGCGCGCGAGGTCCTCGAGCGCGCCTGACTCCCGCCGGTTCAGCGGCCGCCCGGCATCGTGCGCAGCGTCGCGACCACGGCGGCCAGCGCGAGGAAGGCGAGCAGGGCAGTGATGGCCGCGATCCTGCGGACGCCGGGGTTGGCGACCAGTTCGGTGAGCGACCACGCCATCGCCGGCGCGAGCGTCAGCGGCGCCCAGCGATAGCTCCGCCGCTGCGCGCGCCAGAGTCCCGGCAACGCGAACGCCAATGGCGCGGCGGTGGCCAGCAGGAGCGTCGCAGCAGCCAGCACCGACCGTCCCGAGAGGTGCCACGCGGTCAGCGCTGCGAGCAGCACCGACCACAGCAGCAGGGTGGCGCGGCGGGCGCGCGCGAACCGCGGACCGTTCATCCGTGGTCGTGGCCGGCGCGCGCCAGCGCGACGGCGAGGCCGGCCACCCGGCGACCTAGGGCCTGGGCGGTGGCGCGTTCCGCGTCGGTGAGCCGGGGCGGGCCGGCACCCTGCATGACATGGCTCGCGCCGTAGGGTGAGCCGCCCCCCTCGGGGCTGGCGATCGACTTCTCCGTGAACGGCACGCCGACGATGAACATGCCGTGGTGCAGAAGCGGCAGCATCATCGACAGCAACGTGCTCTCCTGGCCGCCGTGCCGGGTCTGACCCGAGGCGAACACACCGGCAGGCTTTCCGGCCAGCGTGCCCGAAATCCACAGCGCGCTGGTCGTGTCGAGGAACGCCTTGAGCGGCGCGGCCATGTTGCCGAAGCGCACCGGGCTGCCGAGCACCAGCGCGTCGCAGCGCTCGAGGTCGGCGAGGTCGACGTAGGGCGCGCCGCTGTCCGGGACTGGCGGGGAGGCGGTCTCGGTGACCGGGGCGACCGGCGGCACGGTCCGCAGCCGGGCCGCGGCGCCGGCGACCGAGTCGATGCCGCGCGCCACCTGCCGGGCCAGCTCGGCGGTTGCGCCGTAGCGTGAATAGAACAGGACGAGGACTTCAGGCATGCGTCGTTTTTCCAGTGGTCGCGGCCGCTTGTAGGCGCCCCGGCGCCACGCGCCAAGCATAAGCGGCGTGCGCGCAACGTGCGCGGGTGTCGGCCGTTCCGTCGCCGCTTGACGTTGGGCCCGGTGCACTGCTAGCGTGGATCGACTTTTCTTTGTTGGTTCAAATGGTTAGATGAAGCACTTCGCGCTCGCCTGCCTGTTGCTGATCGCTGCCGCGTGTGCCGGCGCGCCCGTGCAGGAGATGAGCGACGCGCGGCAGGCCATCCGCGCCGCCCAGGCTGCCGGAGCGCAGGAGCGCGCGCCCGCGGAACTCGGCCGCGCACAGACGCTGATCGAGGACGCGCAGCGGCAGCTGCAGCGGCACGAGTACCAGGACGCGCAGCGCAGTGCCCTCGAGGCGCGCGAGGAAGCGGTGCGGGCGCTCCAGTTGTCGCGCGAGGCCGCGAGCGCGCAGGACTGACGGCGGGACGGGTCGTCATGAGCGGCAGCGTCGCGCGCAGGGCCATCGTCCACGGACGCGTCCAGGGCGTCTGGTATCGCGCCAGCACCGCCGAGCAGGCTGCCGTCCTGGGCGTGCGCGGCTACGCCCGCAACCGTCGCGACGGCACGGTCGAGGTCGTTGCGGCCGGCACGCAGCAGGACGTCGACGCGTTGCTGGCCTGGCTCTGGCACGGGCCACCGCTGGCGCGGGTCACGGGCGTGGAGGTCGAGGACGTGGATCCTGCGTCCGTCAACGAGGGCTTCGATACCCGCTGAGGGCGCGCCCTGGCGTCCTGTGTCCCGCGAATCAGCGATTCCAGCGCGACTCGAGCCGGCCCAGCACCAGGTCCGGGTAAGTGCGGCGGCCGAGGCTGCCGTTGTAGCGGGCCAGCGCGCGCCGGTAGTCGCCCTTCTCGCGCTCGAGGTAGTACGCGAGGATGCTGGTCCCCATCCGGATGTTGAGCTCGACGTCGATGAGGTCCTGCGTCTGCAGGCCCAGCTGGCTCGGCCAGAAGGGCATCACCTGCATCAGTCCCACGGCGCCGGCGTAGGACACCGCGAAGGGATCGAAGGCACTCTCCACGTCGATGACCGCGAGCACCAGCTGCGGGCGGTCCCGAAGCATGGCGTGCTTGTTCGACTCGCAGTGGACCGAGTGCAGGATGCGCCGCGCCGCTTCCCCGGCGTCTTCGCCCAGGCGGAGGTCGGGCGGCTGCTGCCTGAGCCGTTTCTCCACGCGCGGCTGCATCAGCGCGTACCAGACCATCTCGTCGTACTTGTCCTCGAAGCAGGGGCGGGCGGCGATGGCCGCCTCGATCACGGACTTCAGGCCGGGATCCCGCTGACCGTCGGCATGCGCCGGCGCAGTGGCCGCGGTGGCCGCCAGCACGAGGAGGATCCAGCAGGTGCGTGACGGGGCCATCGCCATGTCCCGGTGCGGCGTCAGCCCGCCGCGAGCCGCGCCCGGATCGCTGCCGCAGCGCCATCGAGCGGCAGCGCCTCGTTGTCTGCCGCGCGCCGGTGTCGGTACTCGAGCTGGCCGGCGTCGAGTCCGCGCTCGGCGATCACCACCCGGTGGGGAATGCCGATGAGCTCGGCGTCCGCGAACTTGACGCCGGGACGCGCATCCCGGTCGTCGAGCAGCACCTCGACGCCGGCATCCGTGAGCTCCTTGTACAACGACTCTGCGACCTCGCGGACGCGCGGGGACTTGGCCCAGTTGAGCGGCACCAGCACCACGCTGAACGGCGCAATTGGCTCCGGCCAGATGATGCCGCGCTCGTCGTGGTTCTGCTCGATCGCGGCCGCTACGACGCGCGTCACGCCGATGCCGTAGCAACCCATGAACATCGTGACGCTGCGGCCCTGCTCGTCCAGAACGCTCGCACCCATCGCCTCGCTGTACTTGCAGCCGAGCTGGAAGATGTGGCCGACCTCGATGCCGCGGGCGATCCGCAGGCGGCCCCTTCCGCTGGGGCTCGGGTCGCCCTCGACGACGTTGCGCAGGTCCGCGGCCGTCGGCGCGGGCAGGTCCCGGTCCCAGTTCACGCCGGTCAGGTGGACATCGGGCTCGTTGGCGCCGCAGGCGAAGTCGGCCAGCTGCAGCGCTGCATGGTCGGCATAGACCGGGCAGCGAAGTCCGACCGGCCCGAGGAAGCCCGGCTCACAGCCGGTGGCCGCGGTGATCTGGGCCGGGCCTGCCATCCTGAGGGGACTGGCCACGCCAGGCAGCTTCTGCGCCTTGACTGCGTTCAACTCGTGGTCGCCGCGAACGATCAGCGCCACGAGTCCGCCTTCGTCGGACTCGACCATCAGGGTCTTGACCAGGCGCCCGGCCGGGAGGCCGAGGAGGGCGCTGACCTCGGCGATCGTGCGGGCGCCCGGTGTCGCGACGCGGGTCAGCGGCGCCGACGCCGCGGGCCGCGCACCGACGGGCGCCAGGGCCGCGGCCATCTCGAGGTTGGCTGCATAGTCGTCGCCGTCGGAAAAGGCGATGGCGTCCTCGCCGGAGGAGGCCAGCACGTGGAACTCCTGGGAGGCGCTGCCGCCGATCGCCCCGGTGTCGGCGAGCACCGCCCGGAACCCGAGTCCCATGCGCGTGAAGATGGCGGTGTAGGCGGCGTACATGCGCTGGTAGCCGTCCTCGAGCGAGGCGGCGTCGGCATGGAAGCTGTAGGCGTCCTTCATCAGGAACTCGCGCGCGCGCATCACGCCGAAACGCGGCCGGATCTCGTCCCGGAACTTGGTCTGGATCTGGTAGAAGTTCGCGGGCAGCTGGCGATAGGACTTCAGCTCGCGCCGGGCGAGGTCGGTGATGACCTCCTCGTGCGTGGGTCCGAGCACCATGTCCCGGCCGTTGCGGTCCTTGAAGCGCAGCAGCTCGGGCCCGAACTGGTCCCAGCGCCCCGATTCGACCCAAAGGTCCGCAGGCTGGGCGACCGGCATCGAGACCTCGAGCGCCCCCGCCCGGTCCATCTCCTCGCGGATGATGCGCTCGACCTTGCGCAGCACGCGCAGGCCCATCGGCAGCCAGGTGTAGAGACCGCCCGCGAGGCGCCTCACCAGGCCGGCCCTCAACATCAGCTGGTGACTGACGACCTCGGCCTCCGCGGGCACCTCCTTGAGGTTCTGGATCGGGTAGGCTGACAGGCGCATCGCGGACCTCTCGGCGGGACGCAGGCCCGCTACAGGGCCCGTATCTTAGGGGCAGCCCCCGGATCGCGCCACGCCGTGGATCACGCGTTGTGACGTTGCCGGCGGAACCCTATGATTCCTTCACGCGGCAGGACTGTCCTGCCCGCGGCCATCCGGACGCCACCGATGAACCCTGAGCCCGCCTCGACGACGACCCGCAGGGGGATCTACGTCCTGCCCAACCTGCTGACGACGGGATGCCTGTTCTTCGGCTTCTACGCCATCATCGCGGCGATCGACGGCAACTTCGCCCGGGCCGGCATCGCGGTCTTCGTCGCCATGGTCTTCGACGGCCTCGACGGCCGGGTGGCCCGGCTCATGGGCACCGAGACCCACTTCGGCAAGGAATACGACAGCCTGGCGGACATGGTGGCCTTCGGCCTGGCGCCCGCGTTGGTCTGCTACCAGTGGGGCATGGCCCGGATCGTCGAATATGGCGCCGCCTGGGGCCGGTTTGGCTGGATCGCGGCGTTCTTCTACGCGGCCGCGGCCGCCATGCGGCTCGCGCGCTTCAACGCCCGGGCCGCGACCGCGGACAAGCGTTATTTCGAGGGGCTGCCGAGCCCGTCGGCGGCCGCGATCGTCGCTGCCTTCGTCTGGCTGGCCCACGAATACGCGATCGAGGGACTGCCGGGCCTGGTGCTGGCCTTCAGCGTCACGGCCAGCGCCGGCGCGCTGATGGTGAGCCGGTTCTCTTACCGGAGCTTCAAGGACCGTGCAGCAGGCGAGCAGGTCCGCTACTCGCGCTTCCTGGTCGTGCCGGTGGTCTTCGCGCTGATCGCCCTCAACCCGCCGCTGGTGCTGTTCGGGCTGTTCGGGTCCTTTGCGCTGTCGGCGCCGCTGGTCTGGCTGTGGCGCCGCCTCCGGCGCCGTCCGCGCCCGCAGGACGGGGGCCACGGGTGACGGCCCGCCGCAGCGAATATCTCGATGCGCTCGGGTTGCAGGCCTACGTCCCGCGCCTGCCGTTGCCGCTGGGCTCGCCGCCGCCGCCCGTCGCCGGCGAGTCGCAAGGCCTCGGCTGGGACGACCTGGCGGACGCGGTCAGCGATTGCCGGCGCTGCGCACTGTGCGGCACACGGACCCAGACCGTCTTCGGGGTGGGTGCGCGCGACGCCCGGCTCATGGTCGTCGGCGAGGCGCCGGGCGCCGAGGAGGACCGGCAGGGTGAGCCGTTCGTAGGCCGGGCGGGCCAGTTGCTCAATGCGGTCCTGAGGGCGGCGGGCTTCGGCCGCGAGCAGGTCTTCATCGCCAACATCCTGAAGTGCCGGCCACCGAACAACCGCGATCCGCTGCCGGCGGAGGTAGAGCAGTGCCTGCCTTACCTCGAGCGCCAGATCGAGCTGCTGCGCCCGGCGCTGCTGCTGTGCGTGGGGCGCATCGCGGCGCAGAACCTGTTGCGGACCGACGTGACGATCGGCCGGCTGCGCGGCCGGGTCCACACGCTGCCATCGGGCCTGCCGGTCGTCGTGACCTATCATCCGGCCTACCTGCTGCGCTCGCCCGGCGAGAAGCGCAAGGTCTGGGATGACCTGAAACTGGCGATGGGAGTCCTGCGGGATGGCCACCGCGCGTGAGGCGCTCGACGGGGCCGGCCACCGGTTCCGCCCGATGGCGGCGGACGACGTCGCTGCCGTGGTCCGGCTCGAGCATTCGGTTTATCCGTTCCCGTGGAGCGAGCAGATCTTCCGTGACTGCCTGCGCGTAGGCTACGACTGCTGGGTCGTCGAGTCCGCCTCCGGCGTGGACGGCTACGGGATCATGTCGATGGGCGCGGGCGAGTGCCACATCCTGAACCTGTGCGTGGCCCCGCCACTCCGCCGCCACGGTGTGGGCCGGTCGCTGCTCAGGATGCTCCTGTTCCGCGCGCGCCGCGCGGGCATGCTGCACGCCTTCCTCGAGGTCAGGCCGTCCAATGCGGCCGCGATGGCCCTGTACGAGTCCATGGGCTTCGAGCGCATCGGCCTCCGGCGCGGGTACTACCAGGCCCACGGCGGGCGGGAGGATGCGATCGTCTATCGCAAGGCGCTCGACTGGCTGCCGGCCGGGGAGCCCTGATGGGTTAGAATCCGCGGCCCGCCCGGACCGGGCCCGATTCGCAACCGACCGCAACCCAGGACCATGGACCCGCTCGAGACAGAAATCGCCCGGCGAAGGACCTTCGCCATCATCTCGCACCCGGACGCCGGCAAGACCACGCTGACCGAAAAGCTGCTGCTGTTCGGCGGCGCGATCCAGATGGCGGGAACGGTCAAGGGTCGCAAGGCGGCGCGTCACGCGACCTCCGACTGGATGGCGCTGGAGCAGCAGCGCGGCATCTCGGTGACCTCGTCGGTGATGCAGTTCCCGTTCCGCGGTACGGTCGTGAACCTGCTGGACACGCCCGGCCACGAGGACTTCTCCGAGGACACCTACCGCACGCTGACGGCGGTCGACTCGGCGCTCATGGTGATCGACTGCGCCAAGGGCGTCGAGGAGCGCACCATCAAGCTGATGGAGGTATGCCGGCTGCGGGACACGCCGATCATGACCTTCATCAACAAGCTGGACCGGGAGGGCCGGGAGCCCGT
>Ga0316600_10000565_pt1 | contig 17697 bp, 17 predicted proteins | sample OWC_soil_day5_CT_FD_207652 | JGI IMG/M metagenome (GOLD analysis project Ga0316600, IMG submission 207652) | Wetland soil microbial communities from Old Woman Creek delta, Ohio, United States - OWC_soil_day5_CT | ecosystem: Environmental > Terrestrial > Soil > Wetlands | place: USA: Ohio... | reverse complement strand
GGTCGATGTGAACCTTGGGATCGTGGCGACGCTGGCGGTGATGGCGCATGAAATCCCGCACGAGATCGGTGACTTCATGATCCTGCTGAACGCCGGCTTCACGCGCAAGCGGGCGTTCCTGTTCAATGTCGTCTCCGGCATGTCGGCCGTGGTAGGTGGCGTCATCGGCTACTTCGTTCTCGAAGCCATGCAGTCGCTGTTGCCGTATGCGCTGATCATCGCGGCGTCGAGCTTCATCTATATCGCCCTGTCGGACCTGTTGCCGGAGATGATGCGGCGTTCCTCGCTGGCCAAGTCCCTGCCCGAAGTGGGACTGGTGCTCGTCGGCGTCGTTATCGCGGCGGTCGCCACCGGCGCCTTGCACGGTCACTAGGCGGCAGTCCCGGGCTACGGCTCCGCGCCAGTGCGCACGGGGCGTGACTTATCGGCAATCCACTCGCTCCAGGAGCCGGCGTACAGCGCCGATCCGGGCAAGCCGGCCACTTCCATGGCCAGCACGTGATGGCAGGCGGTGACGCCGGAGCCGCACTGATGCGTGACGTGATTCGGCGGGCGCGTGCCCAGGAGCGTCGTGAACTCTGCGCGCAGTTCCGCGGGCGGCTTGAAGCGTTGCTCGCTCGTAAGGTTCTGGGTCCAGGGACGGTTCAGTGCTCCGGGAATGTGGCCCGCTACCGGATCGAGCGGTTCCTGCTCGCCGCGATATCGCTCAGGCAGGCGGGCATCGACGAGCGGCCGGCCGGTGTCGCCGAGTGCGTCCAGGACATCCTGCGAAGCGGCAACTCTGACCCGTGCTTCGGTCGCCACGAACTCACCGTACGTGAGCGGAGGCTCGGCGGTTGCCACCGCGCCACCCGCAGCGAGCCATGCCGGCCAGCCACCGTCGAGGACTGCCACTGCGGAGTGCCCAAGCCAGCGTGCCAGCCACCAGAGCCTCGCGGCGTACATGCCACCGTGCGCGTCATAGGCAACGATCTGCGTGCCATTGTCGATGCCCCAGTCGCGGAAACGCTGTGCCAGCACATCGCGTGGCGGCAAGGGATGGCGTCCATTGCGTCCGGTCTTGGTACCCGAAAGGTCGGCGTCGATGTGGGCGAACCGCGCACCGGGAATGTGGCCGGCCTGGTAGGCCCGCAGCCCGGCGTCTCGATCGAGGAGATCGTTGCGGACGTCGAGGATCTTCCAGCCGCTGTCCTCGATGTGAGGCTTCAAGGTGTCGGCGGAGATGAGCGTCGTATAGGGCATGTTGGAGGAGGTCATTCAGGAGGTCGCGTACTCGATTCGGGTGGCACGCCCACGCGCTGTCGAGTGATCAACACGGTCGATGAGACGCCGCTCAAGATGATGATCGCAATGCCGATCCACCCAATCAGCGGTATATGGTCGCCGAAAACGGCAATGCCAAGCAAAGAAGCCGCCACGACGGCGACGAACTGCAGATTGGCCACCACCAGCGTGTTTCCGTACGCATAGGCGCGCGTCATCGCCAGCTGAGCCAGCGTCGCGGTGACACCGACGCCGGCCAGCAGCGCAACACCGCGCGCGTCGTGTGGCGAGAAGCCTTGGATCAGAGTTCCGACGAAGCCGATAAAGGTGCCCGACAATGCAAAGTAGAACACCGTGCGCCACTCCGGCTCGCCCAGTCGGCCGAGTGTTCGTACGTACCAGTAGGCGATTGCTGACAGGACGCCGGACAATAGCCCCGCGGCTGCAGCAACCGCCTGTTCGCTCGAATAGGTGGGTTGGAGCAGCAGCACCACGCCGACAAAGCCGATGGTGATCGCTGCAACAAGGCGCCAGTTGACCTGTTCACCACTTCGGAGTGCTACCCCGACAGCCAGCGCCGCAAGGAACAGCGGCGACGTGTAGTTCAGCGTCATTGCTGTGCCGAGCGGCAATGCGCCGGTCGCGAAGAACCAGAGCGACAGTGCGGCAGTTCCGACGACGCCACGCGTCAGGTGGGTCCGTGCCACCGGGGTCGCCAGCGTCGCGCGGCGCCAGAGAACGAAGGCATACAGCACCACGACGCCGATCAGCGAGCGATAGAAGACCACCTCGAGCACGCCATACTGCTGGATGGCGAACTTCACCATGGCGCCCATCACCGAAAACAGCACCGCCGCCACCAGCATCCAGAGCGCGCTCATCGGGTGCATTCTAGAGAGCCGAGCCGCCCATTCCGGCCACGGAGGCGGCAGCGCCGCTGCTCTAGAATCCGGGCTCGCTCCATTCGAGACACTCCGAGTCGATGCCTGCCAAGCCTGCCGCCACACCGCCGACGTTCGAGCAGGCGCTCGACGAGCTGGACGCGCTGGTGCGGCGCATGGAATCGGGCGAATTGACGCTCGACGAATCGATCGCTGCGTACCGGCGTGGCGCCGAGCTGGCGCGCTACTGCCAGGCGCGTCTCGCCCAGGCGGAACTGGACATCAAGCAGCTTGAGGGCGATCTGTTGAAGCCGCTGGACCCCGACGACCTCAAGGGCGCCGGTACATGACCGCCGCGGCCGCCGTCGGTCCCGGCGTACAGGCGCCGGAAGGCTTTTCCCAATGGGTGAACGACGCCACCGACCGTTTCCAGGCGGTGGCGACCGAGATGTTGCCGAGCCCCGATGACGTGCCACAGCGTCTGCATCAGGCGATGCGCTACGCCGTGCTTGGCGGCGGCAAGCACGTCCGGCCGCTGCTCGTGTATGCGGCTGGAGAGGTGACGGCCGCCGATTGCGAGGCGCTCGACCGCGCTGCACTGGCGGTGGAGTACGTGCATGCGTATTCGCTGGTGCACGACGATCTGCCCTGCATGGACAACGACATCCTTCGCCGGGGGCAGCCGACCGTGCACGTGGCGTTCGACGAAGCGACCGCGATGCTGGCGGGCGATGCGTTGCAGGCCGAAGCGTTCAAAGTGCTCGCCGATGGGGCACTGCCGGCGTCGCAGACCGCCTCCTTGATGCGCGAGCTGGCCCACGCGGCCGGGACAGAGGGCATGTGCGGCGGGCAAGCGATCGACCTCGCAGCAGTCGGTCACACCCTGGCGTTGCCTGAGCTTGAGCGCATGCATCGCATGAAGACCGGGGCGCTGCTGCGCGCGGCGGTGCTGATGGGCGCGCTGTCGGGCCAGGCTGCACTGCTCACGGAATCGACGCGCGAGGCGCTGGCGCACTATGGCGATGCGATCGGGCTGGCGTTCCAGGTGGTCGATGATGTCCTCGATGTCGAGGCCAGCACCGCGACGCTCGGCAAGACCGCGGGCAAGGACGCGGCGCAGAGCAAACCAACCTACGTCTCGGTGATGGGACTGGAAGCCGCCCGTGCGCTGAGCCTGCGCCTGCGGGCCCAGGCGCTTGACGCGATCGCGTCGCTCGGCCCACGTGCGACCCGCCTGCGCGACCTCGCCGATCTGATCGTCTGTCGCAACCACTGAGCGGACGATGAGTACCCTGCTGCAGACGATCAACACCCCGGCCGACCTGCGCCGGTTCGAACGCGCGCAGTTGCACGTCCTTGCCGACGAACTGCGGCAGTACGTGCTCGAATCCGTGTCGAAGACAGGCGGACACCTCAGCTCCAACCTCGGCACCGTCGAGCTGACGATCGCGCTGCATTATGTGTTCGACACGCCCGACGATCGCATCGTCTGGGACGTTGGCCATCAGACCTATGCGCACAAGATCCTGACTGGTCGGCGCGAGGGCATGTCGAAACTGCGCCAGTACGGCGGCATGTCGGGTTTCCCGCGCCGCTCGGAAAGCGAGTACGACACCTTTGGGACTGCGCACTCATCGACCTCGATTTCCGCGGCGCTCGGCATGGCGGTCGCGGCGCGCAACCAGGGATCGAAGCGGCACGCGATCGCGGTGATCGGCGACGGCGCGATGAGCGCCGGCATGGCGTTCGAGGCGCTCAACAACGCCGGCGTCACCGACAACATCCGGCTGCTCGTGGTGCTGAACGACAACGACATGTCGATTTCGCCCGCGGTCGGAGGCCTCAACCGCTATCTGGCGCGCCTGATGAGCGGCCGCTTCTATGCTGCGGCCAAGCAGGCCGGCAAGCAGGTGCTGAAGAAATTTCCTCCGGTGTTCGAACTGGCGAAGAAGTTCGAGGAGCACGCCAAAGGCATGGTGGTGCCGGGGACGCTGTTCGAGGAGTTCGGGCTCAACTACATCGGCCCGATCGACGGACACGATCTGGACTCGCTGATTCCGACGCTGCAGAACATCAAGGCGCTCGAAGGGCCTCAGTTCCTGCACGTGGTGACGCGCAAGGGACAGGGCTACAAGCTTGCCGAGGTCGATCCAGTCCTCTATCACGGCCCGGGCAAGTTCGACCCAAATGTCGGCATCACCAAGGCGGCCGCAACCAAGCCCACCTACACGCAGATCTTCGGTGACTGGCTCGTGGATGCGGCCTCGGCCGATGCGCGCGTCGTCGGCGTCACGCCGGCGATGCGCGAAGGCTCAGGGCTGGTGCGCTTCGAGAAGGAGTTTCCGGACCGCTACTTCGATGTCGGCATCGCCGAGCAGCACGCGGTCACATTCGCGGCTGGCCTCGCCTGCGACGGCATGAAGCCGGTGGTCGCCATTTACTCGACGTTCCTGCAGCGCGCCTATGACCAGCTGATCCACGACGTCGCCCTGCAGAACCTGCCGGTCGTTTTCGCACTGGATCGTGGAGGACTCGTCGGTGCCGACGGGGCCACGCATCACGGCGCCTACGACCTCTCGTTCCTGCGCTGCATTCCGAACATGGTGGTAATGGCGCCGTCGGACGAGAACGAGTGCCGGCAGATGCTGACGACAGCGCTGGCCTGCGAGGGACCGGCCGCAGTGCGCTATCCGCGAGGCGCCGGCCCGGGTGTGGCAGTCGAGCAGGAACTGAAGTCCCTGCCGATCGGGCGCGGCGAGGTGCGTCGGTCCACGAAAGCACGTGCGGGCCATCGCATCGCGCTGCTGGCGTTCGGCTCGATGGTGCCGACGGCCATGGCGGCGGCCGAAGAGTTCGATGCGACGGTGGCGAACATGCGTTTCGTGAAACCGCTCGATGGGGCGCTCGTGCACCAGCTGGCGCGATCGCACGATGCACTGGTCACGATCGAGGAAAACACAGTGATGGGCGGGGCCGGCAGCGCCGTGCTGGAAGCACTGGCCGCCGCCGACCTCTCGCTGCCTGTGCTGCAACTGGGGCTACCCGACCGCTTCGTTGACCATGGGGATCCTGCCCTGCTGATGAAGGAATGCGGGCTGGACGCCGTCGGCATCGCCGCTTCGATCCGCAAGCGTTTCGGCCCCTTGCTGGTCGCACATCGCAAGACTTCGGTGGGCTGAGCGTATTCCCCGAGCTGAAGTCAGCGCATGAAACCGATTGCCATCGTGCAACACGAGGTCGATGTCACGCCGGGCAACTTCGAACTTCACTTGCAGGCACGTGGACGGCCGTATCAGCTGATACGCCTGCACGCCGGCGATGCAGTGCCGGGGTCCGCAACGCCGTTTGCCGGCATCTGCTCCCTCGGCGGCAACATGAGCGTGAATGACGACATGCCGTGGATCGAACCCGAGATCGCGCTAATGCGCGACGCCGACGCCTGCGGCGTGCCGATCATCGGCCACTGTCTGGGCGGACAGCTGCTCGCGCGGGCGTTCGGTGCCCCGGTGACGCGCGCGCTGCATCTCGAACTCGGCTGGGGGCGTGTCGCCGTGGAGGACGCCGCGCTTGCGCGGGAATGGCTGGGTGACGCTGCCGATGCGGTCGAGTTCTTCCAGTGGCACGGCGATACCTTCGCCTTGCCGGATGTCGCGCGCCGACTGCTGACGGGGCCGTGGTGCGTCAACCAGGCCTACGTCATCGAGCGGCGGGGCTATGCCCACGTCGGCATGCAGTTCCACATCGAGATGACGCCCGAGCTCGTGCAGCTCTGGGCGGCAGACCCGACGGCGGCACACGAGGCCGAGGCGGAACGGCGCCGAACCGGTGGCCCGGCGGTTCAGTCACCGCAGGAGATGCTGCTCGATCTGAACCCGCGTGCGGCCCGGATGTACCGGGTCGCGGCACATCTCTACGATCGATGGCTGTGCGGCACGCGCGACTGAGGCTAGACGCCGGCTAGCGGCGCACCCGCGCAGGCTTCCAGGTGTCGGCCCAGCGGCCGGTGCCGTACAAGTCCTCGACCGACTTGGCCGGGCGATACGGGCAGACGCGCTGGTGAATGGCCGCCAGCAGCATCAGTTCCGCCATCGATTCCGGGTCGAGATTGAGCGAGGGGTCGCGACCGCTCCAGATTTTCTCGAAGTACTGATTCATCTCCGGGTGACCCCAGAGGAGCGTCAGGGCGCGGACCACGGCCGGGTAGCCCTTTTCCACCGAGGAACGCGGGTCGTCCGTGGCCGGCGGGTCTGCGGATGGCACCGCAGTGATTGTCGGATAGCCCTCGTACGCCTGATCGGAAGGGCCACCAAAAGCGCTGAATCGGGAGATCGGGGTTCGCATACCGTGTTTATGGTACTCCGGATCATCCGCGCGAGGCAAGCTCGGGAACGTTGGAGCCCGACTGCGGCGACCCTACGACGTCCACGGTAGGACCGACAGCGGCCGGATTCAACGTCCGGGCGAGCCAGCGGCCGCGTGCGGCGACCGGCGGGAGCGTCGCTGCAGTGCCTGGGGAACAGCGGTCGATCAACACCGCCGACCGGTCGATCAGTCGCGGAAGTTCTCGAAAGTCAGCGGCACCTCGGTGATCTGGGTCCGCAGCAACGCGATCGCTTCCTGCAGCGTGTCCTTCTTGGCTCCGGCCACGCGCACCGTATCGCCCTGGATGCTCGCATTGAGCTTGAGCTTGCTCTCCTTCAATAGCGCGACCATCTTCTTCGCGAGAGTCGATTCGATGCCGTTACGCACCTTGATCGACTGCTTCTGTTTGTCGCCGGAGATCTTCTCCGGCTTGCCGATGTCCAGCAGTCGCACGTCGACTCCTCGTTTGGCCATCTTGGCGGTCAATACGTCCCGCACCTGTCCCAGCTTGAACTCGTCGTCGGCAAATGCCGTCAGTTCGAACTCCTTTTGTTCGACGCGGGCATCGGAGCCCTTGAAGTCGAACCGGTTGGTGATTTCCTTGTTCGCCTGGTCAAGCGCATTGCGCACCTCGACCATGTTCGGTTTGCAGACCGCGTCGAAGGACGGCATCGGGTGTTCTCCGGAAATCGGGCAGCGAGAGTCTATTCGCTGGCCCCTAGAATGACGCGATGCAGCTCTCCATCGAACGCGACGTCAGCCTGACGCCATACAACACCTTCGGTGTCGACGTGCGCGCGGCCCGCTTCGTTCGCGTCGGCCGGCCTGATGACCTGGGCGAACTGCTGGCCGACCCAGAGTGGCAGGCGCTGCCACGCCTCGTCCTTGGGGGCGGCAGCAACCTGCTGCTTACGCGTGACTTTGAAGGTCTGGTGATCCGCATCGAGATCCCGGGCTTCCAATCACTGGGCGTCCAGACGGGGCACCATCTCGTTCGCGTTGGAGCAGGCGAGAACTGGCACGGCACCGTCGAGCGACTGCTCGACGAAAGTTTGCCGGGCCTGGAAAACCTCGCCCTCATCCCCGGGGCGGTCGGTGCAGCACCGATACAGAACATCGGTGCCTATGGCATCGAGCTGGCCGAGCGCTTCCATTCACTTGACGCGTTCGATACGGCTTCCGGCGAGAGGGTCGCGATGGATGCCGCGGAGTGCCGCTTCGGTTACCGCGACAGTGTTTTCAAGCAGTCTCAAGGGCGCTATATCGTCCTCAGCGTGACACTCGCGCTGCCGGAGCAGTGGCAACCCGTCACCGGCTATGCGGACGTGGAGAACGAACTGAAAGCGCGTGGCATTGCGGAACCCGGCCCGCGCGATGTCTTCGACGCCGTCGTTGCGATCCGGCGCCGCAAGCTGCCGGATCCGGCCGTCATCGGCAACGCGGGCAGCTTCTTCAAGAATCCTGTCGTGTCGCGTCAGGAGCGCAACGAACTGATTGCGCACCATCCATCTCTGGTGAGCTACGACATCGGCGGTGGCCGGTACAAGCTGGCCGCCGGCTGGCTGATCGATGCCTGCGGTCTCAAGGGGTATGCCCGCGGGCGGGCTGCCGTCTATGACCGGCAAGCGCTGGTGCTGGTAAATCGCGGAGGTGCAACCGGTGCCGAAATCCTGCAGCTAGCACATGAAGTCCAGGAGCGTGTCGCGAAGAAGTTCGGCGTCGCGCTGGAGCCGGAACCTGTGATCGTCTAGGGACGAAAAAAGGGCCCGCCAAGGCGGGCCCGAACACATCGCTGCGATCCAAGAGCTTGTCCCGGCCACCGGTCGGAGAGCTCGCTTGCGGTGAGGAGGACGCGCAGAGCACCGGCGGCCGCGGACGACTTCACTTTGGCACCAAACGCGGCGGCGCGCACTCATCCAAACGTCTAGTGCGCCGCCTGCCGCGGCGGCTACTCGCGCTTGGGCCCTTCGGTCAGCTGCGGCAGGGTGGCTCCTGACGGCGCCGAGAGCAGCCCGGCCTTGGCATAGGTGACGAGCTTTTCGCGCGTGTCGGCGATGTCGAGGTTGCGCATCGTCAGCTGGCCGATGCGGTCCGCCGGCGAGAACACCGACTCGCCCTTTTCCATCGTCAGGCGCTCGGGTTTGTAGGTCAGGTTGGGTGACTCGGTGTTCAGGATCGAGTAGTCGTTGCCGCGCCGCAGTTCGATCGTCACCTCGCCGGTGATCGCGCGCGCCACCCAGCGCTGGGCGCTTTCCCGCAGCATGATCGCCTGCGGATCGAACCAGCGACCCTGGTAAAGCAGCCGGCCCAGCTTGCGCCCGTTGTCTCGATATTGTTCGATCGTGTCCTCATTGTGGATCCCAGTCAGCAGGCGCTCGTAGGCGATGAAGAGCAGCGCCAGCCCCGGCGCCTCGTAGATGCCCCGGCTCTTCGCCTCGATGATGCGGTTCTCGATCTGATCGGACATGCCGAGGCCGTGACGGCCGCCGATGCGGTTGGCTTCCAGCATCAGTTCCACGGCATCCGTGTACTCGATGCCGTTGAGTGCCACGGGCTGGCCTTCGTCGAAGCGGACGGTGACTTCCTCGCGCTTGATCTGCACCTCGTCACGCCAGAACGCCACGCCCATGATCGGCTGCACGATGCGGATGTTGCTGGCGAGATACTCGAGGTCCTTCGCCTCGTGCGTTGCACCGAGCATGTTGGAGTCGGTCGAGTACGCCTTCTCGGCCGACATCTTGTAGGCGAAGCCCGCCTGCTTCATGAATTCGGACATCTCGGCGCGGCCGCCGAGCTCGTCGATGAAGGCCTGGTCGAGCCAGGGCTTGTAGATCTTCAGCGACGGATTCGCGAGCAGTCCGTAGCGATAGAAGCGCTCGATGTCGTTGCCCTTGTAGGTGCTGCCGTCGCCCCAGATGTTGACGTCGTCCTCTTTCATCGCGGCGACCAGCAGCGTGCCGGTCACGACACGACCGATCGGTGTCGTGTTGAAGTAGGTGATGCCGGCCGTCGAGATGTGGAAGGCCCCGCACTGCAGGGCCATGATGCCTTCGTTGACCAGCTGCGAGCGGCAGTCGACGAGTCGCGCCTTCTCGGCGCCATATTCCAGCGCGCGTCGCGGGATTTCGTCATAGTCCGGCTCGTCGGGCTGGCCGAGGTTGGCGGTATACGCGCACGGTATTGCGCCTTTCTGGCGCATCCACAGCAGCGCCGCGCTGGTGTCCAGGCCGCCGGAAAATGCGATGCCGACCTTCTGGCCGATGGGCAGGTGTTGCAGGATGGTGGACATGGTGGAGTGAAGTTGGAGCGCGGCGGGCGCGCTACGTAGCGGGCGCTACTGAACCTCGCGGCCCAGCAGCAGGTATTCCATCAGCGCTTTTTGCGCATGGAGCCTGTTTTCTGCCTCATCCCAGACGACCGACTGCGGACCGTCAAGGACGCCAGCAGCGACTTCCTCGCCGCGGTGCGCCGGCAGGCAGTGCATGAAGAGCGCGTCCGGCCTGGCGGCGCGCATCATCTCCTCGTCGACGCACCAGTCGGCAAATGCGGCTTTCCTCGCCTCGTTCTCCGACTCGTAGCCCATGCTGGTCCAGACGTCCGTCGTCACCAGATCGGCGTCGCGCGCCGCCTCCATCGGATCCGCAAACACGGCGAAGTGCGGTCCGGGCGGTGCGAGCCGGACATCGAGCGCATAGCCCGGGGGGGTCGACACGTTGACCTTGAAACCGAGAAGCTGTGCCGCCTCGATCCAGGTGTACGCCATGTTGTTGGCATCGCCGATCCATGCCACCGTGCGGCCGACGGTCGGGCCGCGATGTTCGAGGTAGGTGAAGATGTCGGCCAGGATCTGGCACGGGTGGTATTCGTTAGTGAGCCCGTTGATGACCGGCACGCGCGAGTAGGCGGCGAAGCGCTCTATCTTCGATTGCTCGTAGGTGCGGATCATCACGACGTCGACCATGCGCGAGATCACGCGAGCGGTGTCCTCGATCGGTTCCGCGCGCCCGAGCTGCGAGTCGCCCGTCGTGATGTGGATCACGGAGCCGCCCATCTGGTACATGCCAGCCTCGAACGAGACGCGGGTTCGCGTCGACGCCTTCTCGAACACCATGGCCAGCGTGCGGTCGCGCAATGGCTGGTAGAACTCGTAACGCTTGAACCGCTCCTTGATGATGCGCGTGCGTTCGAAGACCCACTCGAGCTCGGCGCGCGAGAAGTCGCGGAACTGCAGGAAGTGGCGGATGGCTTGGGCCACGTCAGGCCGCGCGTGCCGCGGGTGCCAGGAAAGTACGAATCACTGGTGCAAGGCGCTCGACGATCTGGTCCGCCTCGACCGCGGTCAAGATGAGCGGCGGCAGCAGGCGAATCACCTTGTCCTGCGTCACGTTTATGAGGACTCCTGCTGCGAGCGCCTGCTTGACCAGGTCACCGCATGGGCGATCCAGTTCGACGCCGATCATCAGGCCCATGCCGCGGACCTCGACGACGCCGGTGACACTGGCGAGTTCACGCGCCAGTCCGCAACGGATGCGTTCGCCCTGCGCGACGGCGTTCTCCATCAGGCCCTCGGCCTCGATGATCGCGAGCGTCTCCAGGCCGGCGCGCATTGCAAACGGGCCGCCGCCGAATGTGGTGCCGTGCTGGCCGGGTCCGAACACGCCGGCAGCACGTCCGCCGGCGAGCAGGGCGCCAATCGGCACGCCGGAGCCCAGTCCTTTGGCGAGCGTGATCACATCCGGCTTGATACCAGCCCACTGATGCGCAAACCACTTCCCGGTGCGTCCGATGCCGCTCTGCACTTCGTCGATCATCAGCAGCCAGCCGCGCTCGTCGCACAATCGGCGCAGCGCGCGGATGTAGCCGGTATCGGCGACCTGGATGCCGCCTTCACCCTGCAGCACCTCGATCCAGACGGCGCGCACGCGCGGATCGGCCGCGGCGGCCCGCTCCACCGCCTGGAAGTCGTTGTATGGCACGCGGATGAAACCGCTCGGTAGCGGCTCGAAGCCCTTGCGTGCCTTTTCACTGCCGGTCGCGGCCAGGGTTGCCAGCGTTCGGCCATGCCAGGCCCTCTCCATGACTATGGTCTGCGCCTCGGGCTCGCCGTTCTTGTGCCCAAACAGGCGCACCAGCTTCAGGGCACCTTCATTGGCTTCTGAGCCTGAGTTGCCGAAGAACACCTCCTGCAGTCCGGAGAGCTCGCACAGGCGATCGGCGAGCTGCTCCTGTTCTCGCACTCGGTAGATGTTCGAGGTGTGGATCAGCCGGCCCAGCTGCTCCGCCAGCGCGGCGACCAGTCTGGGGTGCGCGTGGCCGAGGCCGTTGACCGCGATGCCCGCCAGCGCGTCGAGATATTCCTTGCCCTGCTCATCGAAGAGCCGCGCGCCCTGGCCGTGCGTGAACGCGACCGGCAGGCGGTTGTAGGTGTTCATCAGGTGCGTCATCGTTCGCACTCCGTGCCATGGCGAAAAGAAAAAACGCGGCGCTCTGAGTGGGCAGCCGCGTTTGCAGGATTATAGGGAAAGACGTCTGCTGCATGACCCACGCAACTGAGGTGCTGGGCGGACTCGATCTCGTCATCGTCGGTACCGGAACATCGGCTGCCGAACAGGGCGCGGAAGTCGTCGTGCGCTTTCTCCGCCGTGCGATACGAGTGTCGAGCCGGAAGCTACGCGGTGCGACGACGCGCCGGCTTCTGCGCCGGGATGTGCGCGAGGTGTCGCTCCTCGCTTTCCATCAGCACGCGGATCGACGGCACATAGCCCTGGTAGACGACGCCGTGCAGCTCGACCTTATTCTGCACGCGGAGGTAGCGCACCAGGTAGTCGACGATGTTCGGCGTGATGCGCTGTCCCGGCACCAGGACCGGGATGCCCGGCGGGTAGGGCACGATCTGGTCGCAGCAGATGCGGCCGGCCAGCTTGCCGTTCAACTGGTCGTTCTCATCGAGCAGCGGCACCAATTCGCCAGTGGCGTAGTAGGCATCGCGCGGCAGCGACACCAGCTCGGTGAACGGCGGCAGGTCGGGCGTACGGTACAGGCGTCGCGGAGCGCGCTTCTCGCGCGCGATGCGCATCAGCGCGTCGTACAGGCGCGAGCACTTTGACCGGGTCGTGCCGATCGTCAGCAGCAGGGTCAGCGTATTGAAAGTCGATTTCTCGACTGTGATGTTGAAGCGGGTGTACAGCTCGCTCTGCAGATCGTCGACGGTCATGCCGCACGAGGAAATGTCGACCGTGACCTTGGTCGGATCGAGCCGGATGCCGTCGTCCCTGACCTCCTCGGGAAGCAGGTCCTCGAGTTCGAGCACACGGAACACACCGGTTGAGTTGATCTGCTCGCGCAGTTCGTCGGCCAGCATCAGCGTCCGCTGCAGTAGCTTGTAGCCCTCGAGCACCGACTGCTTGCGACTCACGTCGAGGCTCGCAATCATGCTGTACATCGGGCTCGTCGATGTGTGCATGTTGAAGTTCTCGCGGAATATGTGTTCGTTGAAGGTCGGGTCGTTGACGTGGATGTAGGCCGCCTGCGACAGCGCCGACAGCGTCTTGTGCGCCGACTGCGTCGCGTAATCCGCGCCCGCTTCGAGCGCGGTTGGCCGCAGCGCCGGGTGAAACCGCGCGTGGGCGTACCACGCCTCGTCGATCAGAACCTTGATGTTGTGCGCATGCGCGGCCTCGATGATCGGCTTGAGGTCGTAGCGCAGGCCGTCATAGGTGCACGAGGTCAGCACCAGCAGTTCGGCATCCGGGTGCTCGGCGATCGCCTTCAGGATCGTCTTCTTCGGCACCGGACCGAACACGCCGTACTTGCGGTTGACCGAAGAGTCGAGATAGATCGGCCGGGCGCCCGACAATACGACGCCGTGATGCACCGACTTGTGGCAGTTGCGGTCGAGCAGCAGCTTCTCGCCGGGCGCGATCAGCGTCTGCAATATGACCTTGTTGGCGGTCGACGTGCCGTTGGTCGCGAAGAACGTGCGGCGGGCACCGAAGGCGTTCGCCGCCATCTGCTGAGATTCGGCGATCACGCCAGTCGGTTCCATCAGCGAGTCGAGCGCCTTGACTGACACCGAAAGGTCGGCGTCGAACACGTGCTCGCCCATGAAGTCGTAGAACTCGTTGACCCAGGGGCTGCCGCGCATCGAATCGCCGCTGGAGTGGCCCGGCGTGTGCCAGGCATCCTTCGCCGCCAGCACATACGCTTTCAGCGCGTCGTAGAACGGCGTACGCGCGCGTTCTGCGATCTGCGCATTGAGGATGCGGTACATGCCGCGGTAATCGCGCTCCTCCCGGTAGAAGTAACCGTCGACCGCCTCCGCAAACAGCGCGTCGACCACCTGGTCCTCCTTTTCCTTCTCGATCAGGATGTAGATGTCGAGTTCCGGCCGCAGCGACGTGATTCGCTGGACCAGCTTGAGTGCCGACACCTGCAGGTTCCGCGGGGACTCCTTGCGGCCATTGCGGCGTTTGCGCGTGTCCTGAACGGCATACAGCTTGTCATCGACGATCGCTGTCTGTACGTCGCCATCGCGCTCGATCAGCGCCAGCCCTTCCTTGGCCGTCAGCGCGCCGATGAACGTGATGCCGAACGGATTGTCGAGCGAGCGCGCCGCCGCGTTCAGTCCCTTCAGCAATTCACGCAGGATCAGCGGCTCGTCATTGATGACGAGCACCTTGGACACGGGCTTGGACATTGCGGTCGGTCGCTGGGGCGCGCGGGGCGGATGAAGGGGCGCTTTATGCGGCAATTGAACCGCATTTGCAAGCGAACGGTGTGCGGAACCGTCGGCGGAAAGCCAGCAGGCCGAAGCCACGTCGAGAAAATGCAGTCGGTCGGACGACAGCGCTCGGATAAAATTGATTTTTTGTTCCGACGGCACGGCGCGTGGCTGTGTTTGTCCGGAGCTCTATCGTGTCCAATCCGGCCAACCCAGCGTCCAAGCCCCGTGAGTTCTTCATCCACGGCGTGAGCGCGGCCGGGCGGCCGTTCCGACCCAGCGATTGGGCGGAGCGCCTGTGTGGTGTCATGTCTTGCTACCGGCCGGGCGGAATCGCCAGCGGACGCGATGCGTACATTGGCTACTCGCCGTACGTCCGCCCGACGATCATCGGCGGAGTCAAGTGTGTGGTCGTTGACGAGCGACTGCGCGAGCTTGAGCGCATGGCCTTCGATTTCGTGATGAATTTCGCCCGTGACAACGACCTGCCGGTCTATGAGGGCTGCTCGATGCCGGAGTCCAACTGATCCGGCGAGCGCGGAAGGATCGGTCCTAGGTCCTGAACGCCGGACCCGGTGTCCGGTCGGGCGACGGCGCCTTCAATTGATCGAGGGCGCCGATGGCCTGAAAGGTCTTAGGCCATCGCCTTGATGGCGGCCGCCAGGCGGCTCTTGTTGCGCGCGGCGGTGTTCTTGTGAACGACCTTCTTGTCGGCGATCGAATCGATGATGCTCGTGGCCTTGCCGAGCACCTCCATCGCCGCCTTCTTGTCGCCCGCTTCGATTGCCTTGCGCACCGACTTCACCGCTGTGCGGACGCGCGAGCGCTGAGACGCATTCTGGGCATTGCGCGCGGTCGACTGACGAGCGCGCTTGCGAGCCTGTTTGGTGTTCGCCATCTTCGTTTCCTGAATTGATACGTGGTCCAGAACGCCTGGCGCGCGAGGCGCGGCGTGGAAAAGCCCTAAACTATATCAAATCAACCGTTTACCGACAATTCGCCCGACGGCCGGAAGCAGAACCGCAGTCCGCGCGTCCGCCGCTGCCGCTTCCCTCACACCCACCCGCAGTGAACCTCTTTCGCTCCCTCGCGACGGTCAGCAGCTTCACACTGCTTTCGCGCATCACCGGACTCGTCCGCGACATGCTCATTTCGCGGCTGTTCGGCGCCAGCGCCGAGACGGACGCGTTCAACGTCGCCTTCCGGCTGCCCAACCTGCTGCGCCGGCTCTTCGGGGAGGGTGCGTTCCAGCAGGCCTTCGTGCCGATGCTGGCCGACGTCAAGGCGCGCGGCGATGAGGCGACCACGGTTTCGTTTGCCGGGCACGTGGCGGGTGCGCTCTTCTGGACGCTGCTGCTCGTCTCCGTTGCCGGGGTGATCGCGGCGCCGGTGTTGGTGTGGCTGATCGCTTCAGGCCTGGCGCGGGATCCCGCCGCCTTTGAACTCGCGAGCGTGATGACCCGCTGGATGTTTCCCTACATCCTGTTCATGTCGCTGGTGGCGCTTGCCGCGGGAGTGCTCAACACCTACAGGCGCTTCGCCGTACCGGCGTTCACGCCGGTGCTACTGAATCTCTCCTTCATTGGCTGCGCGCTGTGGCTTGCGCCGCGACTCGAGCGACCGATCATGGCGCTGGCGTTTGCGGTTCTGATCGGCGGCATGCTTCAGCTCGGGCTGCAGTGGGCTGCATTGCAGCGTGCCGGTCTGCGAGTGCGCATTGGCAGTCCCCGCGCAGCGTTCGCGGATCCCGATGTGCGGCGTGTGGTGAGCCTGATGGTGCCGGTCGTGTTTTCCGTGTCCGTGGCGCAGCTCAGCATCATCATCAACACCAACATCGCGTCGCACCTGACGACCGGCAGCGTGACGTGGCTGGCGTTCGCCGACCGACTGATGGAGTTTCCGACCGCTCTGCTCGGTGTGGCGCTCGGCACGGTATTGCTGCCGAGTCTTTCGGCCGCCTTCGCCGAGCAGCGAATGCAGGACTACTCGCGATTGCTCGACTGGGGATTGCGGCTCATCTTCCTGCTTGCGCTGCCGGCGGCGATCGGCCTAGGCCTGCTCGCCGACGGCATCGTGTCAGTGCTGTTCCAGGGTCGCGAGTTCTCGGCCACCGACGTCCATCAGACCGCCGTGGCCGTCATTGGCTACGCCGTGGGTCTGTTCGGCCTGATCGCGGTAAAGATCCTGGCGCCGGGTTTTTATGCGCAGAAAGACATCCGCACCCCGGTCAAGATCGCGATCGCCGTGCTGGTGGCGACTCAGTTGGCCAACCTGGTGCTGGTTCCGCTATTCGCACACGCCGGTCTTGCACTGTCGGTGAGCCTGGGTGCCTGCGCCAATGCCCTGGCGCTTTTCATAGGCCTGAAGCGGCGCGGCGTCTATGCGCCGCGCGCCGGATGGCTCGGATTTCTCGTCCGCCTGGCGGTCGCGGGGATCTCCCTGGGCGTCGTGCTCTGGTTCGTCGAGCAGCAGATCGACTGGACCGGGCTGCAGTCCTCGCCCTGGTTACGCGCCGGCCTGCTGGGCGCGGTGATTTCAGGATCGGCAGCCGTCTATTTTGCGGCACTTCTGGTGCTCGGTTTCCGCCCGCGCGACTTCCTGCAGGAGCGGCAGGCCTGAACGAAAACGCCGCCTGCAGGCGGCGTTATTGGAGCGGAGGATGCGGTCGAAAGGGCCGCCTAGTCGGCCTGCTTCAGCATCGTGCCGGCATCGCTCACTTCGAACTTGCCCGGGCCTTCAACGTTCAGCGTCTTGACGACGCCGTCGTCGACCAGCATCGAGAAGCGCTGGCAGCGAATGCCCATACCGCGCGCGGTCAGGTCGAGCTCGAGTCCGAGCTTCTTCGTGTAGTCGGCCGAGCCGTCGGCCATCATGCGCACCTTGCCGGTGGCCTTCTGGTCGCGGCCCCAGGCGCCCATGACGAAGGCGTCATTCACGGATATGCACCAGATCTCATCGACGCCCTTGGCCTTCAGCTGGTCGTACATCGCGACGTAGCCCGGTACGTGCTTGGCCGAGCAGGTCGGGGTGTAGGCGCCGGGCAGTCCGAAGACCGCGATCTTCTTGCCTTTCAATAGATCGGCAACCTTGAAGGTATTGGGTCCGAGGGAGCAGCCCTCGCTTTCGACTTCTATGAATTCCTGCAGCTCGCCGTCCGGAAGCTTGTCACCGATTTTGATCGTCATGGCACATGGTCCCGTGGTTCGTTGAAACTCCCAGTCTATCAATCCGGCGCGCTCAGTCGCCCAACGCGACGCCTTCACGACGCGGATCCGCTCCGCCCGCCCAGACGAGGCGACCGTCGGGCATGCGTACGCGCACGATGCCCTGCAAGCCGCTCGCCATGTCGATCTCGCGGATGTCATGGCCGCGCGCCTTCAGAGCTTCGACGGTTGCCGGGCTGATCCGCCCCTGTTCCAGCTCGGTCGGCCCGTTGCGGGACCCGAAGTTCGGCAGTGATATCGCCTGCTG
>Ga0316600_10000563_pt1 | contig 17722 bp, 13 predicted proteins | sample OWC_soil_day5_CT_FD_207652 | JGI IMG/M metagenome (GOLD analysis project Ga0316600, IMG submission 207652) | Wetland soil microbial communities from Old Woman Creek delta, Ohio, United States - OWC_soil_day5_CT | ecosystem: Environmental > Terrestrial > Soil > Wetlands | place: USA: Ohio... | reverse complement strand
TCGCGTCCGCTGGCTAGCCGCAGCGTGTAGATGAAGTCGCCGCCGCGAAACACCTTGCGCATCACTTCGGCCTTCAACGGACTGGCATCGTCGTGCACGACGTCGTCCGGCCGCAGCAGCACCTCGACGTGGCAACCCTTGCCGCAGGTCGCACATCCCTGCTGACACGGCAGCGGTATCTCGCCGCGCAGTTCGCCAAGCTCAATCTCGACATTGCGTGGTGACAGCACTTGCGCTGGCAGGAACACACCCTGTCCGATGAAGTCGGCGACATAGCGCGTCGCGGGCCGGTGGTAGAGCTCGTACGGGCGGTCCCATTGCTCGAGGTTGCCGTCATGCATGACGCCGACCCGGTCGGCGATGGCAAATGCTTCCTGCTGGTCATGGGTCACGAGGATCGCCGTCGTGCCGCTCGCCTTCAGGATGCGGCGCACTTCGTGACCGAGGCGCTGCCGCAGTTCAACGTCGAGGCTGGAAAACGGCTCGTCCATCAGCAGCAGTGCCGGGCGGGGTGCGAGCGCACGCGCCAGTGCGACGCGCTGCTGCTGGCCTCCGGACAGTTCATGCGGATAGCGCTGCGCCTCGGCTGTCAGTCCGACCAGCGAAATCATTTCATCGACACGTGCGCTGCGGGCCTGGCCGCGCAGGCCGCGCAGGCCGAATGCGACGTTGTCAGCCACTTTCAGGTGGGGGAACAGCGCATAGTCCTGGAACACGAGGCCGACGCCGCGCTTTTCCGGTGGCGCCGTGAAATGCGGCCCGGCAACCACCAGGCCGTCGATTTCGATGGTTCCGGCGGCGACCGGGAGGAACCCGGCGATGGCCCGCAACAGCGTGGTCTTGCCGCAGCCCGAACTGCCCACCAGGCAGCCGATCTCGCCGCGCTCCAGCGAGAGCGACAGGTTGTCGAGCACGCGAGTGCCGCCCGGATAGGCGACCGCAAGATCGTCGATCACGAGGAGAGCCGAGCGCGGCGGGGTGGAATCCATAATTCCAGTGTACCCTCTAAATGCGGTTAGTTCTCATTTGCATTTAGACTCCATGGTAACGCAAGGGATATTCCCGTCGAACCCGGAAGATCTTCAGTGCTGGATAGCTACCTGAAACGAGACGCCGCCCGCCTGGACCTGGGTAATGCGGCACTGCGACAAACTTTGCTGCTCGCGCTCGCCTGCACCGTGGTGGTGGGGTTGCCGGTGCTCAGCATCTTCGCAAGCTTCATCGACGGCGCCGCCTCGGCGGAAACGCTACGGCATCTCGCAGCGACGATCATCCCCCAGGCGTTGCTTGAAACGGCGATCCTGAGCGTCGGTGTCGTCATCGGAGTCGTAACGCTCGGCGCGGCCACAGGATGGCTCGCTGCCACCTGCGAGTTTCCCGGCCGCCGGGTGTTCGAATGGGCGCTGTTGCTGCCGCTGGCGATGCCCGCCTACATCGTCGCTTACGCCTACACGGATGCGCTGCAGTTCGCCGGGCCGGTGCAGACCGCATTGCGCGAGGCCTTCGGCTGGCGCCGCGGCGACTACTGGTTTCCCGAAATCCGGTCGCTCGCCGGAGGAGCGTTCGTCTTCTCGGTCGTGCTGTATCCGTATGTCTATCTGCTGGCGCGCACCGCGTTCCTGGCGCGCACGGCGTCGATGATCGACGCGGCACGCAGTCTCGGCCTGTCGCCCTGGCAGACCTGGTGGCACGTCAATATTCCGCTCGCTCGCCCGGCCATTGCGGCCGGTGCGCTGCTGGCGTTGATGGAAACCCTTGCCGACTACGGAGCCTCGGTCTACTTCGGACTGCAGACCTTCACGGTGGCGATCTATCGTGCCTGGTTCTCGCTCGGTGACCGCATGGCGGCGAGCCAGCTGGCCGCCGTGCTGCTGTTGCTGGTGCTTGGCATCCTCGTGCTTGAACGGCACGCACGTGGCCGGGCGCGGTTCTTCACTCCGACGGCAAGCCAGCGTCCGGCAGCGCGCGCGGTGCTGCACGGCGGCTCTGCAGTGGCGGCGTTTGCCGCATGCGTGTTGCCGGTGCTACTGGGCTTCGTGCTGCCGGTGGTTCTGTTGCTGCGCCTCCTGCTGCCGGCATGGAACACCGTTGACTGGTGGCGGTACCTGCACTGGCTCGTCAATACCGTCGGGATCGCGATAGGCGGCGCCGCCATCGTGCTGATCACCGTCATGGGCCTCGCGTACGCAGCGCGGGCGGCGGAGCGCGGTCTGCCAGCCTGGCTGGTGCGGGTGTCGGTGCGCCTGATGAGCCTGGGCTACGCACTGCCCGGTGCGGTGGTCGCCGTCGGCATCCTGATCCCGCTCGCGACCTTCGACAACGCACTCGACGGCATGCTGAAAAACGCCATCGGCATTGGCACCGGGCTGCTGCTGACCGGCAGCGTCTTCGCGCTGCTCTATGGTTACCTGGTTCGTTACTTCGCCGTGGCCTATCAATCGGTCGAGGCCGGGCTGTCACGCATCACACCGACGATGGATGCCAGCGCGCGCAGCCTCGGCAGTTCGACGTTCGATACCTTCGTGCGCGTGCATCTGCCAATACTCGCGCCGTCGGTGCTGGCGGCGGTGTTGCTGGTCTTCGTCGACGTTATGAAGGAACTGCCCGCCACGCTGGTGTTGCGTCCGTTCAATTTCGACACGCTCGCCGTGGTCGCCTACCAGTTGGCCGCGGATGAGCGACTTGCCGAGGCAGCGCTGCCGGCACTTACGATCGTTGCCGTCGGCGTGCTGCCGGTCGTGCTGCTGTCCCGCGCGATCGCGCGCGCGGCGGGACCGGGACACGCGTAGTACGCTTGCCGCCGTTTCTTGCGGAAGGTGGACGACATGGGTTACGTGATTGCCGCGCCGGCGCAGGCAGTGGTGCCGATCGACGGGTCGACGGACCTGTTTCCGGTGCATCGCATCTACTGTGTCGGCCGCAACTATGTCGATCACGCCAAGGAAATGGGGTTCTCCGAGCGTGAGGCGCCATTTTTCTTCATGAAGCCGGCGGATGCGGTGCTGCCGGTGCCCTTCGGCTCGACCGGGGAGATGCCGTACCCGGGAGAAACCGCCAATTTGCACCACGAGATCGAACTGGTGGTGGCCATCGGTCGCGGCGGACGCAACATCGCGCAGACTGATGCAGCGAAGCACATCTGGGGCTATGCGGTGGGCCTCGACATGACGCGACGCGACTTGCAGTTTGCATTGCGCGACAAGGGTCGGCCGTGGGATGTGTCGAAGGGCTTTGATCACTCCGCGCCGATATCGCCGCTGAAGCCGATTTCTGCAACCGGGGAGATCAACTCGGCGGCGATCTGGCTCGAGGTGAACGGCCAGAAGCGCCAGTCCAGCGATGTCGCAAAACTTATCTGGAACGTCAGCGAGACGATCGAACACCTGTCGAAATTCTATGCGCTGGCGCCCGGTGACCTGATCTTCACCGGCACGCCGGAAGGTGTCGGCGCCGTGAAGCCGGGCGACCTGATGAGCGGCGGCATCGCGGGTATCGGCACATTGCAGGTCCGGGTGATCTGAAGGCGGCGCTGCCATGCTGCGTCGACGTCTGATCTTCTGTATCTGGTTGCTTGAACTGGCGCCCGTCATGGCGTTGGCGCAGGCGGCGGTCACGCTCAAGGTGCATCACTTCCTGCCGCCGGGCTCGACAACGCATGCAAAGATGATCGTGCCGTGGTGCGCCAAGATCGAAGCCGAGTCCAACGGCCGGTTGAAATGCCAGATCTTCCCGTCGATGCAACTGGGGGGCACTGCGCCGCAGCTCTATGACCAGGTGCGCGACGGCGTCGCGGATATCGTCTGGACGCTGCCGGGCTACAACGCCGGGCGCTTCCCGTCGATGGAAGTGTTCGAGCTACCGTTCATGATCACCGACGCGCATTCCGCGTCGCGTGCTGCCTGGCAGTTCTACGAGAAGCACGGTCGCAATGAATTTCGCGAGGTGAGGCCGCTCGCGGTGCATGTCCACGATGCCGGTTACCTGCACACGCGTGAACGGCCGGTGCGCGTGCTCGAGGACTTCCGTGGCATGAAGCTGCGCGCGCCGACACGCCAGACGAACAAGCTGCTTGCGGCGCTGGGCGCGACGCCGGTATCGATGCCCGTCACCGCGCTGGCTGATGCGATGAGCAAGGGGGTGCTGGATGGCGCGATGGTGCCGTGGGAGGTCGTGCCGGCGGTCAAGGTTCAGGAGGTTGCACGATTCCATACCGAGACTGATCCCAATGTGCCGGCGCTGTACACGGCGGTGTTCCTGTTCGCGATGAACCCCAAGACGTACGCCGGGCTGCCCGATGACCTCAAGGCAATCATCGATCGCAATTCCGGCCTGGACCTCTCGTCCCAGCTCGGGAGTTTGTGGGACGAGCAGAAGGCGTCTGCGCGAAAACTGGCGACGGATCGCGGCAATACCGTCATCGTCGTGCCTGCCGCTGAACTGGCGCGCTGGCAGCGAGCCGCGCAGCCGGTCGCGACCGAGTGGGTGTCGGACATGAAACGCCGGCAGATCGATGGCGACGCGCTGCTGGCAGACGCCCGCGCGCTGCTCGCTCGAAGCGCCGCGCCGTCCTCGCCGACGCCGCGCGCCGGCAAGTAGATGTGGCGCGCGATCCGCGCGGCCGCCGTTGCGTTCGCGCTGGTCGGGGGTGCAGTGCTCGTGCTGGTTGCGGCGGTCACGGTGGTCTCGGTCGGCGGGCGTTGGTTGCTTTCGACGCCGGTACTCGGTGACGTCGAGCTGGTTCAGCTCGGTACCGCTGCCGCCCTGGCGCTGTTCCTGCCGTATTGCCAGCTGCATGGCAGCCACCTGATCGTCGACATCTTCACGGCGCGGACGGCGACGTCAGCGCAGCGTCGGCTCGATCGCATGGCACAGGGACTCGCGGCGGTGGTGCTGGGTCTTCTGGCGGCGCGCGCCGGGGCCGGTGTACTCGACCTGCGCGCGGCGGGTGAAACCTCGATGGTCCTTGGGATGCCGCTGTGGCTCGCCTATGCAGTCATGGTTCCATCACTCGCGCTCGCTTCCCTGATCGCACTGGCGCGCGTCTGGCGGCACGAACCGGATGCCGGGTGATGTCGGCATGGTCTGCCTTGCTGCTGTTCGGCGCGATGCTCGCGCTGATGGCGCTGCGCCTGCCGGTGTGGGCCGCAATGTTCATTCCTGGAGCGGTCGGCTACGTCGTGCTGTCGGGCGCAGACGCGTGGCTGGCGTATCTCAAGGGCATGGCGTTCGCACGTTTCTCGATCTACGACCTGTCGGTCATTCCGCTGTTCCTGCTGATGGGCCAGCTCGCCACCCAGGGCGGCTTGTCGAGTGCGCTGTTCCGCGCAGCTGCCAGCTTCGTCGGGCACTGGCGCGGTGGGCTGGCGCAGGCCGCCGTGCTGGCCAGCGCCGCATTCGGCTCGGTGTGCGGATCGTCGGTCGCCACTGCGGCGACGATCGCGCAGGCGGCGTTGCCTGAGATGCGGCGATACCGGTACGACGGCGGCTTTGCCGTCGCCAGCCTCGCTGCGGGCGGAACGCTGGGCATTTTGATCCCGCCCTCGGTCGTGCTGGTGCTGTATGCCATCGTCGCCGAACAGAACATCGCGCGATTGTTTGCGGCAGCGCTGCTGCCGGGCGTGCTTGCAGCAGCGCTGTACTGCGTTGCGATCGCGCTGCTGATGCGGCGAAGACCGGAGCTCGGTCCAGCCGAGCCGCGTGTTCCCTGGCCGCAGCGCCGGGCGACGCTGGGCGGCGTGCTACCGGTGCTGGTGATCTTCGTCATCGTGCTGGGTGGCATCTACGGCGGAGTCTTCACCGCCACCGAGGGTGCAGCGATCGGCGTTGCTCTGACCGGCCTTGTTGGCCTGCTGCGTCGACAACTGAAAGCGGCGGGCCTGAGGACGGCGCTGCTGGCGACTGCGGAGACCTCGGGCGTCATCTTCATGATCTTTCTCGGCGCTGACATGCTGAACGGAGCGCTGGCACTGACGCAGTTTCCGGCCCACGCGGCCGAGGCCATCGGCGCGTTGCCCTGGCCGCCCCTGCTGGTGCTGGCGCTGGTGCTGCTTTTCTACATCGTGCTCGGCGGAGTGATGGACGAACTGTCGATGCTGCTGCTGACACTGCCGGTGGTCTTCCCCGCAGTGATGCAGCTCGAACTCTTCGGGCTGGCGCCGGAGGCGAAGGCGATCTGGTTCGGCGTGCTGCTGCTGACCGTCGTCAATATCGGCCTCATCGCTCCGCCGGTGGGCCTGAACGTCTATGTTGTCGTTGCGCTGGCGCGTGACGTGCCGGTCGCGCAGGCCTACCGGCACGTTGGGGCCTTCCTCGCGGCCGACGCGGTGCGGCTCACGTTGCTGCTGCTCGTGCCGCCGCTGTCACTGTGGTTGGTGCAATTTGTTCAATAAGGTGGTCGCATGCTGAAGCTCTACAACTATTACCGCAGTTCGGCCTCGTTCCGAGTGCGGATTGCGCTGAACCTCAAGGGACTGAACTACGACTACGTCCCGGTGCACCTGACCAAAGGCGGAGGCCAGCAGTTCGCGCCAGAGTTCAAGTCGCTCAATGCGGACGCGCTGATCCCTGTCCTGGACGACGACGGCCGCGTGCTCACGCAGTCGCTGGCGATCATCGAGTACCTCGACGAGACCCATCCCGAGCCGCCGCTGCTGCCGACGTCGCCCGCCGACCGCGCCTATGTGCGCGGCTTCGCACTGACGATCGCCTGCGAAATCCACCCGCTCAACAACCTTCGCGTATTGCGCTACCTCGTGAAGGAACTGGGCGCCAGCGAGGACAGGAAGAACACCTGGTACCGCCACTGGGTCGAGCAGGGCCTGGCGGCACTTGAAGCGCGGGTGGTTGCCGAGCGGCGCAGCGGCCGCCATGTGCTAGGCGACCAGGTGGGCATCGCCGACGTCGTGCTGGTGCCGCAGGTGTTCAATGCCAAGCGCTTTGACTGTCGGCTGGATCACGTGCCGACATTGATGCGCATCTTCGATCACTGCATGGAGCTGCCGGCCTTCGCCGATGCGCAGCCGTCGCGCCAGCCGGACGCAGAATGACTTGCGGTCTGTGCTCTCGCTATGAGCAATCGCGGAAGACGGTTCGCGACCCGAAGCATCGGTAATCGGGCTGACCACTGCGTAGGGTCGAGCTCTCCATAGACTCGCAGGACACCCACCCTGCGAAGGAGAGATCGCGATGAAGTACTTCACCGGTATCGATGTGTCGCTGCGTTTCGTGTCGATCTGCGTGGTCGACGAAGCGGGTGTGGTGCAGTACGAAGGCAAGGTCCCCGCTGAGGTGGATCTCATCGTGGCGGCGCTCCGCCGCTTCAGCGCCGAGGTCAGGCAGGTCGGTCTCGAGGCCGGCACCCTCACGCAGTATCTGACGTACGGCTTGCAGAAGGCAGGTTACGAGGTGCTCTGCCTAGAAGCGCGGCAGACGGCGGCTACCTTGGCAGCCATGCGCAACAAGACCGATCGCAATGACGCCCGCGGCCTGGCGCAGATCCTGCGCAGCGGTTGGTATCGCACCGTTCACGTCAAGAGCCTCGAGAGCCACCAGGTGCGGGCGCTGCTCGCCAGCCGCAAGGCGATTCTCACCAAGTGCGTGGATCTGGAGAACGAGCTGCGCGGCTTGCTCAAGATCTTCGGTGTGCGCCTGGCGTCTCAGGTCGCGCATGGCAGCTTCGACCAGACGGTGCGCGCTGCAGTGTCGGCCACTCCCGAGCTCAGCATGAGCCTGCTGCCGCTGCTCGATGCGCGCACGGTGCTGTACAAGACCTACCTGAAGCTCGACAACGCCGTGAAGGCCGTGGTGCGCCACGATCCAGTCTGCAAACGGCTGATGACGGTTCCTGGAGTCGGGCCGGTCACGTCGCTCACCTTCAAGGCGGGGGTGGACGCAACCGATCGCTTCCGCTCGTCGCGCAACGTCGCTGCGCACTTCGGGCTGACTCCACGGCGCTACCAATCCGGGGAGACTGACAACCCCGGCCGCATCTCCAAGGCCGGCGATGTCGAGGTGCGTCAGGCGCTGTACACCGCTGCGCACGCGATGCTGACGCGCTCGTACGCCTGGTCCACACTCAAGGCGTGGGGACTGCGGCTGGCGAAGGTCCGTGGTCTCCGACGCGCCGTCATCGCGGTGGCTCGCAAGCTGGCCGTGATCCTGCACCGGATGTGGGTAGACGGCACCGACTTCCGGGCCTCACGTCCGCAGGAGGCCGCATGAACTAACCCGGTCGCCGACTGCTCAATCTTGTTTCTGCGTTGACTGTGTGGACGATGGCTATGGATGAAGCCGCAACCTTCCGCTGCGCTTCGAGCGCGCCCCTAAGCATGGCTCGTCCAACCCTTCTGACCAATGCCTGCAGCGTGCCAGCAGCATCGCGCCCGACTGCGTAGAGAAGCGTGACCCACACACCAACCAGACCGACGTCAACCAACCAGGAGTCTCGACCCTAGACAACAACGCCCGATTAGAGAAGCGGAAGTCCGCGATTCCCAAAACCTGACTCGCTTGAAAGCACCAGAAGCGGTCGTTAACGTCTGAAGTCACCCGACCGCGAAAGCGGCGCGCAGCGACGCTGTAGCGGGTCTCTGGTCACTGACGAGTTAGGTTTCATGGTCATTGGCCACCTCGGGTAGTGCTAGGGGCGGCGGCGCCGGTTTATTGCAGGCGCTTTAATCGGACTCCTACCGAACCGCTCACGGGCCCTTGCCCCGTCAGTCTTCCTCTTTCATCGGTTGCACACCGCCTGCCTCGTCCACTGGTTGTTCCAGAAGACAACTTCCCCGGTTGGTGCGAAATTGCTAGTTTGGTTGTTCGATACATACTTGTAAGTGTCAGCGGAATAGATTTTCCATGCTGCATCAGGGTTGCCGTAAGGCGTCTGCCGCGGGAAGCCGGGGCCGCAACTCGGATAGGTGTTGAATTCCTCGTAGTTCCCGCTATATGGCACGTATTTGTGTTTTGTGATCCACGCTTTGCGGTCGGCAATCCACCAGTTGTAGCAACCTGTCGAGTGGGCTTTGTTGTATGCCTCAAGCTCCGCGAACGTCCCGGTTCCATAGGCGTGTTGTGTGTATCCCTCTCCCCCACCCGCGATGAGGAAGTAGTTCATGATCACGTTCTTGTGCCACGTCGGCGTTGTGCGGTCGTCCGGTATACCCACCTTGCAGGCTGGCACATAAACGGTCCACGCATAGGGACCTCCCTCGATCTCGCCGCACTTGTATGCGTGCGCTTGGGACATAATTCCGCCAGTCGGATCGGGCGCGGTGGTTTTCAGTGCGCCGAACTCGCTGGTCATGCGGCTGATCAACATGCTCTTGACCGTGCTGTTCGCCAGATAGATGTTGATCAGGTTGTGACCAAGGACATCGACCAGCGGTTGATACGGGATCGTGATGTTCGGGCCAAGGATGCTGCCGACGATGCGCGTCATGTCGATCACGAAATCATTGCCCGACGTGATGTAGGTGTTGCCGCTGCGCACACTGGAGTACGGCACCGCGATGCCGACTACCCCGAGTGACTTCTTCGGCTTGACACCTTCCGCAATCAGCTTGTCGTAGACGAGGTTCGCATACAGGTTGCCTTGCGAATGTGGCACGAACACGATGCGGGAATGTGGGTAACTTCGCGCCTTGATGTCATACAGGATGTCGGCCAAGTCCTGATCCTGATAGGCCGATGGCTTGGTGAACGCATACAGGTCAGCGACTTTTTTCGCAACCGCTTGCGCAGTGGTGGCGGGCATGTAGGGACTGAGGGTGCCGAATGTCACATAGCTCATAAAGTTGTCCCAAGTGGCTCCGTCATAGCCTTTGAGAACCTGCAATGCCGAGTCATAGAGATCACTCGCGAAGCCGCGCGTCTGGTTGTAGCCAAGTCCGTAGTAGATGAGGTGTTCCTTGTAGGAGTTGCCGTACACGACTCCGATCTGGCGAAGATTTTGTCCCGCCTCTTCTCGGTCGGTCATAATGCCGTTGATGTGGAATATTTCGTACCGTCCGCACACATCAGACTTGGCCAGCAGTGGGTTGATGTTGGCTGCGCAGGCAACGCCCACCGAAAAGCAGAGTGCACCTACGAGTGCTCGTTTCATTTCTGCTCCTTGTCTTGTTGTTCCGGTTCTTCGGGTTCCTTACGTGCGGCGCTTTCTGTTCTAAGTTGGGAAGCGATAGTTTGTGTACCCTCGGCAATGGCTAATGCTTCGGGGTCAAAGCCACACGCTTCTGCGGCTGTGACATTGGGCAGATCAAGGATGCTGTTGGCGAAATGTTGGTCGAAATCACGCGATCGTTTCCATCGCTCGGGTGTGTTCGTGACTACGTTTTTCACTTTGTCGTAGGCACGTGCACTTTGCATCTCAGGAGTCCGTAGCTCGAAAGCGCATACGGACTTGAGCATCAAGTCGGGTCCTAGCTTGCGGGTTTCTTCTCTGCCTAGTTCACCGCCGTGGTGTACCTCAAACAACTTGCCCTGTGCCACGAGCGTGAGTGCCTTCACCGCGATGGGCGAGTGGCCCCATTCCATTGCGATCCAGCGCTGTACGTCATCGCGCATGCCGTCCTTGTCGCTGTCAATGCCATCGATGGTGAGCTTGCCCTCCGGGCCGGGATCGGGGGGCAGGTTCGCAAGGTGTTGCGGGATGCAGTCAACCGGCGCGGCGACCTTCGGATTCACCGGGTAGTCGCAGATCGGCTTCTTCTTCGCGGCTGCGGCGGGCGGCGTGGTTAGTCCGAGTGCGGCGGTCACGGCTCCGCGTCGTTCCGGGTTAAGCGCAAGCCATACCAGGACGACTGCCGCAGCACCCAGCGGGATCAGCAACCAGCGTTTCTTCATTGGAGTTTCCCTTTCGAACGACCTTCGCCTGTATGAGCGCGCCTGATATTCTGGGCGCCGATTTGTTAGACGTGCAATAGGGTCGTCGTTCGTTCGTCATCGTGTGACGCGATGACACCAATCCCCACGCCGGAAACCGGCGGGATGGGTCACCATAACTTCGAGTGGTCCAGGCTGGCGGTGTGCGACCCGTCCTTGCTTTGCCGCAGGGCGATGCGAATTCGTCGCTGCCACGGCGAATTGTGTTTGTGTCCGTCAACTCGGAACGTTGCGCGCCAGTTACTCGATCAGACGGCCGAAGTCCCCACTACGTTCGATGTGCTAAGTGTGATGATCTACGGCGGCCTAGGTCACTATTCGCGCGAAACCTCGCTCGTTTTCTCAGCGGCCGTAGAAGAGTGGCCGCGCGAGTTGCAGTCGGGCGTGGACAAGCCCGAAATCGACATTTACTCAATCGACGTCAATCTTTCCGACGTTGGCGATCTCGCGCTACGAGACAAGGTCCTTGCGATTCCTACCTCGTTTCGGATCTCTGACGAAGACCGATCGCTTTTGAAGGTCGCGGCCCGCGCGAACCTAACTCAGAACCCAGAGCTACGCCGCTTTCTCGAATCGACGAAGCCGCGTTGACGCGAAGTTTCTCGTCAGATCGCAAATTCTCGACGTCGCCTTTGCGGCGGATCAGGAAGTCGGAGCCGATGTCCGGTCTTGGGCCGACCTGCGACGGGGTTAACGGCCTACCTGAGCTTTACTCCGCAATTGAAGCACGATGAGGTGAAGGTACTTCTTATGTGCGTCCCCGGATCGCGCGTCGCGTGAAACGGCTTGCCACAAGCGGGACAAGGAACATTAGACAAGTAAAGTAAGCAGGCGGCGGCCATTGTCCAGAGGAGGAACTGCAGAACAATGAGCCACTCGAACGGGATCGTCTCGGTGTCACGAGTGGCGAACGCTACGATGCCGGCGAGGAAGAATCCAAGTGCCGCCGCAAAGAAAGCAAATCTCGCTCGATACCGACGTCGCAGGCGCGCGCGGATTTCTTCAGTCGTGGCTGTCAAAAGCTCCGGTCCTTCGTCTTGCAGCGGTGCGGGCCTTGCCGACGTCCATGGGCCCACTATGTCAGCTTTCTGGCTAGTTGGGTTCGCCATCGAAATGTCGGCTCATGGCCGAGTCAGGCAGCGTTGCGTTCAGTTCGTCTAGCCACGGACACACTGCGGCAGTACAGTCGAGCCGGTCGCGTGGCCCAGCAGGCACTTTGGTCGGCCACCGACCTTTCATACGTAGGCCAGGAAAGGAGGCGCCCCGATGCGCCATCTCGAAGCTCCGGTCTCCGCGCAGCAACGCATTGTCACGCTGGACATCGTTCGCGGCTTTGCGTTGCTCGGCATCCTGATCATGAACATGCCGGGCTTTGTCAGCTCGATTTTCATCGAGGCTGACGGCTCGCACCTGTGGAGCTCCCCGATCGATCGCGCGGCCGAGCTGGCGCGCGACATGCTGTTCTCCGGCAAGTTCAACAGCATGTTCAGTCTGCTTTTCGGCATTGGATTCACGATTCAGTTTGCGCGCATGGAGCAGCTGGCCCCCGGCCACGCCACGCATCTTTACCTGCGCCGCCTGCTGATCCTGCTCGCCATTGGACTGGTTCATGCCATGTTCTTCTGGACCGGCGACGTGCTGCACGTCTACGCGGTCCTCGGACTGCTGTTACTGCTGGTGATGCGCCACATGAGCGACCGGGCGATCGTTGCGCTGATCGTGCTGCTGCTCGTGTATCCGGCGATCTCCGGGGTGGTGCGGCTGCTCGTCGTGACGCCCGACATCACGGCCATGCGGGTGGCGCAGGCCCAGGCCTTCGAAGCATCAAACAACCTCGCCTACGGCGGCGGCACGTTCATTGCGGCCGCACGCGAGCACATGCGCGAGTTCGCGCATTTCTACGACAACGTCTGGTCGCTCTGGGGCACGCTTGGCTTCTACGTCCAAATGGCTACGACCATGCTGCTGGGCGTGCTGGTTGGACGCCACCGCCTGGCGCAGCGGATCCCGGAACTGCTTCCCTCGATCCGTCGGATTCAAGGGTGGGCGCTCAGTGTCGGGCTCGTCTGCGCACTGACCTTCGGGATCATCTTCGAGATCCAGCGCACGCCGGGGCCGACTCCCCTGAAGGTGCTGGGGAGCCTCGCGTACACGATCAGCCGCCCATCGCTGATGATCTTCTATGTCCTGACAATCGTGCGGCTCGCGCAACTGCCCTCGTGGCAGGCGCGCTTTGCCCCGATCGCCGCGACTGGCCGGATGCCGCTCACCAATTACCTGATGCAGACACTGATCTGCACGACGTTGATGTACGGCTGGGGATTCGGGCTCTGGGGTACGGTTGGGCCGGCGGGCCAGCTGCTGCTCGCATTCGCGATCTTTTTCGTGATCCAGGTGCCGCTCAGCATCCTGTGGCTGCGGCGTTTCGAGTACGGACCGCTCGAGTACCTGTGGCGCGTCGCAACTTACGGGCGAATGCGGTTCAAGCCGGCCGGAGTACCGGCAAGCACTTGACCTCTTCTAGTAGCTCGTCGCCGCCAACGACATCGAAGGGCCGCACCGCCGGCTGAAATGTCAGCTCCCAGGCGGATTTGCCAGAGGGCTGCGACGGCCGGTCTTGCCCGGTACGCGAAGTCCCCCTTGTCAGCGCATCATCTGCGCGGCCGCAGCGGCATATCCGGTATGGCGGGGTCGATGGGCAAAAGTGGCTTTACGACCGACGCGTTCGCCGGCCGTCGTTCAACCGCCGCCGCCGCCGCCACCGGCCGCCACGCGTAGCCGTAGTACGGCGCATAGGTGCCGTCGACATTGGCGTCGCCCGGCGAGGCGGGCGCATTTGAAGGTGTGGCTTCGTTGCGCACGTTGATAGCCGGGTCGGCCGTGCGTGGGGCGTTGCGTGAGGCGTCCGGTGCGCGGGCGGGACGCGGCACAAGCGCACGGTCGGCGACTGAGCTGAGGGTGCCGTGGTTCACGGGCTGTAGCTTCACGCCCGACGGTGGCCAGTCGCCGTAGTTGACGACGCCGTTGTCATCGACCCACTTATACAGCTGCGCATAAGCAGTGGGCGCCGTGGCACTCAGCGCGAAGGTGATGATGAACAAGATGGCCGGTCGCATGACCTCAAAACAATGCTCCGAGCGGACCGGCGTGTCAATTCATGCCCAACGATCAAACGACCATTGAACGACCGCTCTTGCGGTACGAATCAACGTCCGCAATTGAGTCGAAACCCAAGGCTACCGGCCTGTCCGGTGTCGGCCGCAACAGGTCTACTTTCTCCCCCTTTTACGTATTCCAATGCAAACAATCGAAGAACGGGGACTCGTTCGGAAAGCCTTGAGACGGAAGCCAGCGTTGATCCGCGTCCCCCTTAAAGATGTGCAAACCAGGTCAATGCTCACGCCCCGCCGTCCAACCACTGGCGCAGCTCGAGCATGGAGGCTTCGAATTCCAGCGCGCGCCCGGCCGATTCGGCGGCCCCGAACGCGGCATCACCGAGCGTTTGGCGAGAGTTCGCGATCAATGACGCGGTGTGCTCTACGTCCACAGGCTGGTGCCGGTACCCCCAGGCTTTCAGCGTTTGGTCCGCGGCCCCCCAGAAACGCGCCGCCGTTGCGTGCTCGCCCAGGCACGAAGCCAGCCCCACCGAGGCTTCCAGCAAATCGACGCCGACCTTCTGATCGAGCACCAGTGACACGCACTCGATGGCCATGCTGCGCGCCTGATTGAGTCGGCCCCGAGCGACCAACACGCGAATCAGATTGTTCAGGGGAACGACCATGCCGAGCCGGCCGCCTTGGCCGCGCGCGGCGTCGAGCGCCTCGCCGTAGCAGCGCTCCGCTTCATCCAACCGCCCCGCACTGCGTAGCGACTCCGCGACGCTGTTCAGTATGTAAGGGAGCAAGCTCGGGTCGTTCAGCGAGCGCGCCAGCGCGAGCGCCTCTTCGTGCAGTGGCAGCGCCTCGTCCACGCGCCCCACGGTATTGAGCGCCGAGCCTAGTTCGTCGAGCGCCATCAACGTGGACCGCGCCTCGCTCACGCGCCGCGCCACATCGAGCGCCTGCTGCGCGAACGACAGCGCTTCGGAATAGTGCCCGCGAAACAGGCTCAACTTGGAGATCGCACGCAGCGTGCCCACGCGCGCCTGCGTGTCCGCCGCCGTGCGATCGTGTTCGAGGACGGCACACGCGAGCCTGTGCCCCAGCTCAACACCGTTCCAGACCCAGTAGAAGGTCGTCGCCGCCATCAGACGCAGCCCCGCCTGCGGATCGACTTGTCCCTCGCTGCACCAGGTGAGCGCTGCAATCAGGTTCTCATGTTCCTGCCGGAATTGTCCGATCCAGGCGTCCTGATCGGGTCCGCGCACATGCGGCTCGGCCCTTTCCGCCCAACCAACGTAATGGGCCGCATGCCGGCCCCGCGCGGCTTCGCCTTCGCCGCACTCGTTCAGGCGTTCCAAAGCGTACTGGCGCACGGTCTCAAGCATCCGATACCGCGGCACAGCACCAGCATCGGAACGCTCGACCACGAGCAGCGACTTGTCGTGCAGCACCGTCAATAGCGCGAGCGTTTCATACTCGTCGGCGATCTGCGCGACCTCGGCCGCCGCCGGCAACGTCCAGCCGTCGGCGAAGACAGACATCTGACGCAGCAAATGCCGCTCGGGCTGCGCCAGCTGCTCATAACTCCATTGCATCGCCGCTTGCAGCGTCTGGTGCCGCGGCAGTGCGCGGGTGCCGCCGGTGAGCAGGCGGAAGCGGTCATCCAGCCGCGCGGCGATCTCAGTCACCGGGAGCATCGTCACGCGCGCCGCCGCCAACTCGATGGCCAATGCAATGCCATCCAGGCGCCGACAGATCTCCGCGATCGACGCGGCGTTGTCGGAACCGACCTCGAAGTCGGGCAGGGCCAGCCGCGCGCGGTCGACAAAGACGCGCACCGACTCGGCGCCTTGCACCGCGAGCAGATCGTCGGTTGCCGGCAGCGACAGCGAACGCACCGGATAGATCTGCTCGCCGGTCACGCCCAGACCTTCGCGGCTGGTCGCGATGATTGTCGTGCCGGGCGTGCCGGCACGGCCCGTGCTGCCGGCCAGCACCGCGTCCACCACGGCGGCCACGCCGTCAATCACGTGCTCGCAGTTGTCCAGCACCAGCAGCGCAGGATGGGCGGCCAGGTGTTCAAGCAGCCGCTGCATCAACGGCCTGTCGCCCTCTTCGCGCAGGCCGAGCACAGCTGCACAGGCCGCGGCCACGCGCTCGGCATCCTTCAGCGGCGCGAGGTCGATGAACCACACTCCGTCGGCAAATGTGGCTAGCTGTTGTTGCGCAAACTGCATCGCCAGGCGCGTCTTGCCGCAGCCGCCGATGCCGGTAAGCGTCAGCAGCCGTGTCGAAGGCAGAAGGCGCGCGAGATCTGCAAGCGCCCCCTCGCGGCCGATGAAGCGCGTGCGCTGATCCGGCAGGTTGTGGCGCAGCCGCTGCGGGGCCGAGGCCACCGCCGCTTCAGCCCGCGTCGCCTGCGGCAGTGCTGTCAACCGGTAGCCGTAACCTGGAAGCGTCGCAATGGCGCTCGCGCCCAGCAGCTTGCGCAGCGTACTGATCTGTGTCGCGATGTTGTGTTCTTCGACAACCAGGCCGGGCCAGACGAGGTCGAGCAACTCCTGCTTGGTGACCAGCCGCTCATGGCGTTGGGCCAGCGCCAGAAGCAGATCGAAGGCGCGACTGCCCACGGCCACCGGTTCGCCACGGATCCGCAGCACGCGTTCGGCCGGCTGCAGCTCGAAGTGGCCGAAGCGCAGTGGCTGGTCGACGTTGGCCGGTGGCACGGGCATCACTCCAGGGGCGATTGACAAGCGGCACCGAGCGCCGGCAGCGGGTCTGCCGCGGCGCCGGGATCATGCCGCGTTGGACCGCGTTTGAAAACCTTTGATCCGCATTTGAGGACGCCACGCCGAACGCTGGGCACAGTGTGGTCCAGGCGCTCAACCTGTCCCGCGCCTTGGCTCATCAACCCACCCACTTGAACGAGGCCCTGACCATGTCACACGTTGCTCAGCACACCATCGAATCGACCCGCTACGCCAAGTGCGTCGAAGTGTCCAAGCGCATCCGCTGGGACACCGACCGCGACGTGATCCGCGGCCGCCAGTTCGACTTCGGCAAGACCTTTCTGCCCGAGGGCCTGTCGAAGGTGGCACAGCTGCCCTTCCTCAACGCTGACGAGATGCGCCTGTTCTCGCAGGTGCAGGGTCGGACCTACGCCAACATGTTCGCGTTGGTCGAGCGCTTCATCGGCGCCAAGGTGCTGGAGATCAGCCGCGTCCACTGGCTGGGCGACCAGGTCGCGCTCGAAGCGCTGGTGCGCCTGACGGACGAGGAACTCAAGCACCAGGAGATGTTCCGTCGGCTGGAGATGATGATGGCGCCCAACATGCCAGCAGGCTACGCCTTCCTGCCGCAGCCCAACGACGTGGCGCAGGCGGTGCTGGCGGCCTCGACCTGGGCAGTGCTGGCGCTGGTGTGCGACATCGAACTCTTCTCACAGGCGCATTACCGCAGCAGCATCGATCCGGAGACCCAGATCGACCCGCTGTGGAAAGACGTGTTCCTGTTCCACTGGAGGGAAGAGTCGCAGCACGCGATCCTAGACGAGATGGAGTGGATGCGCGAAGACGAACGACTTGACGCGGCGCAGCGCGACCAGGCGGTCGACGAACTCATCGGTCTGGTGGGCGCGGTCGACGGTATCGTACAGATGCAGGCCAAGGCCGACACCGAGTACTTCACGAAAGTGGCCGGCCGGATCTTCGATGACGGACAGAGGCAAGCGATCCTCACGACGA
>Ga0316600_10000562_pt1 | contig 17723 bp, 22 predicted proteins | sample OWC_soil_day5_CT_FD_207652 | JGI IMG/M metagenome (GOLD analysis project Ga0316600, IMG submission 207652) | Wetland soil microbial communities from Old Woman Creek delta, Ohio, United States - OWC_soil_day5_CT | ecosystem: Environmental > Terrestrial > Soil > Wetlands | place: USA: Ohio... | reverse complement strand
AGCCCCTGGGTCCTGCTCACTGGCGGCAGCGTAGGCCTTTTCGCCGGCTTTGCCGTCGACCTGCTGCGCCTGGGCCTGCACAGCGCTCGCAACGCGCTGCAGGCGCACCGCGTCGAGCATTGCCCGGGCGGCTGCAGCTGACGCTGCCGGCCACCGGCCTGTCCCATGACCGAAACCCGCGCCGCGCCGGGCGAGTTGCGCGACGCCTGCATCGAGGCGGCGCGTGAGGCCATCGCCGCGCATGGCATCGAATGCCTGAGCCTGCGCGACGTGGCACGGCGGTTGGGCGTGTCGCACCAGGCGCCCTACAAGCATTACGCCAGCCGCGACCACCTGCTGGCCGAGGTGGTGCGGCGCTGCTTCGAGGGCTTTGCGGCCTGCCTGGACGGGCGCGAGCATTTTGACGACCCAGTGCTGGACTTGGATTCGCTGGGCCGGCGCTACATGGAATACGCCCGCTCGCACCCGCTGGAATACCGGCTGATGTTCGGCACGCCGTGGCCGGCCGCGGCCGAGCATCCGGGCCTGGCGCGCGACGCGGTGCATGCCTTCGAGATCCTGCGCAAGGTGCTGCGCCGCCTGCATGGTGATGGGCCCGCGCAGCGCGAGCGTGTCGATCTCGACGCGCTGTTCGTCTGGTCGACCATCCACGGGCTGGTGGGCGTGCTCGGCGGCAGCTGCGCCGACAAGCTGGCCCTGTCGCCGCAGGTCATGGATCAGGCCATGGCGCACATCATGGCCAAGGTGCGCCTTGGCCTGGGCCTACCCGGCTGAATCAGGCGGCGGCTGCGGCCTTGGGCCCGGCGCGGCGCGGGGCCGCCTTCTTCGCGGTGGTCTTGCGCGCGGCCCTGGCTGCGGCCTTCGGCGCTGCACGTTTCGACGCCGCGCGCGCCGGCTTCGGCAGGATCGCCGCTTCCAGCTCCTCCAGCGCCTCGGCCGAATACACCGCCAGCTTCTGCAGGCTGGGCACCGACGAATGGCAGCCGGTGAAGCCGAAGTCCATGGTGCCGGCGTAGCTCTCGCAGGTGATGTTCAGCGCCTGGCCGTGGGTCACGATCGACGCTGGGTAGATGGCCTCCAGCCGCGCGCCGCGGAAATACAGCGGCTTGTCCGGCCCGGGCACGTTGGAGATGGTGACGTTGAACATCGGCCGCGTGCGCCCGCCGATGCCGCTGAGCAGCGTGGCGATGGTCGGCGCCATCAGCAGCACGGTGTACTGCGTCATCGCCTGCCGCGGCAGGCTCTGCACATGCGCCTTGGCATGGCGCACCGACGCGCGGATGGCGGCCAGCCGCTCGGCCGCGTCCTCGATGTCGGTGCCCAGCGTGGAAATGATGAAGCTGATGGCATTGCCGGTGCCCTGGTCGTCCTTGGGCCGGATCGACACCGGGATGCCCGCGGTCAGCGACTTGGACGGCAGGCTGTCGCGCTCGAGCAGGAAGCGGCGCAGCGAGCCGCCGCACAGCGCCAGCACGACATCGTTGAGGGTGCAGCCGGCGGCGTCGGCCAGCGCGCGCAGCCGCGCCATCGGGAACTGCTGCGTGGCAAAGCGGCGCTTCTCGCGCACGCGCCCGTTCAGCACCGACAGCGGCGCATCGAAAGGCACGACCAGACCTTCGCCGCGCTCGCCGATGCGGCGGAAGATCTTGCCGAAGGCGGCCATCAGCTGCGGCGCCGAGCTCAGCTGGACGCGCAGCGCCTGCACCGCTGAAGCCATCACGTTGGCCATGGTCGGCGCCGGCGCCTGCCGCCGCGACTGCGCCGGCGTGCCCTCGGGCGCCGACCAGAAGGGCGGCAGTGCCAGGCTCTTCGCCGGGTCGGTGGACATGGCCTGCTGCAGCATGCGCATGCCGCTGATGCCGTCGATCAGCGAATGGTGCATCTTCACGAACAGCGCGAAGCGGCCGTTCTCCAGCCCTTCGATGATGGTGCATTCCCAGGGCGGACGGCTCAGGTCCATCGGCGTGCTCTGCAGCCGGCCGACCAGCTCGCCCAGCTCGCGTTCGCCGCCCGGCCAGGGCAGCGCGCCGTGGCGCACGTGGTATTCCAGGTCGATGTCCTCGTCCTCGATCCACTCCGGCAACGGGTTCAGGTTGAATCCCGTCTTCAGGCGCCGGTTCCACGGCGCGGTGAAGCCGCTGCAGTTGCGGAAGTCGTGCATCAGCCGGCGCAGGAAGTCGCGCGGCGCACCCTCGGGCAGTTTGAAGATCAGCAGCCCGCCGACATGGTTGGGCGTGGCCCGGGTCTCGGTCATGATCCACGCGGCGTCGAGCGGGTTCAGGCGGATGCTGCTCATCGGTTGTCTCCTTCTGGCGCTGTCAGCGGTAGAACGGCTCGACCTTGCCCTTCAGCTTGATCAGCAGCGGCTGGCCGCGGCGGTCGCGGGCCTTGCCGGCGGGCACGCGCACCCAGCCTTCGCTGATGCAGTACTCCTCGACATCGGCGCGCTCCTTGTCGTTGAAGCGGATGCCGATGTCGTGCTCGACCACGGCCGCGACATGGTGCGGGCTGCGCGGGTCGACGCTCAGGCGGTCGGGGAACTCGGGGCGTGCGGGGGTGTCGCTCATGTGGTGTTCAGCTACGCAGCAAGGGCTGCCCCCAGATCGTCCAGGCGGCCATCAGCGCCCAGGCCGCCAGCGTGGCCAGCAGGTTGCGCCCGGCATTGTTCTGCGCAAACAGCTTGCCGTTCCAGTAGGCCACGGTGGTGCCGGGCTGCGGCCAGCCGGGCACGAAGCGGCGCACCTGGGCGCAGTAGGCCTCGTAGGGCGCGCCGAAGATCGGCTTCAGGTGCGCCTCTTCGCGCTGCACGCGCGCGTCCATGTACATCCAGTAGATCACCGCATAGGCCAGCAAGAGCCACCACTGGCCGAGCAGCATCAGGAAACCCAGCGGGATGAAGAAGCGGCCCAGGTACATCGGGTTGCGCACCATCGTGTACGGCCCGCGGATGGTCAGCGTGGCGTTCTTGTCCAGCGAGGCGAAACACCAGATCTGGATGAACTCGCCGACCATCGAGACGATGAAGCCGGCGAGCAGCCATTCGCGCCGTGCAAAGAGCGCCAGCAGCACCAGCACCGCGATGAACAGCGGCAGCCGTGTCTTGACCAGGAATCTGCGCAGCCCCGGGTTCTGGAACACGCCGTCCGATGTCTGTTTCATGGTGCTATTGTGGCTTGCGCTTCTTGCTCAACCCGAAGTAGCCGCGCAGGAACCACCAGCGGCGCCAGCGGTTGAGCCGGTCCAGGCTTTCGAGCCGCGCGGCACCCAGCGTGTCGGGCTGCCAGCGCTGCCACTTCTTGTACACGCCGCTCAGGTCCATGTCCTCGAGCCAGCGGCGCAGCGAGCGCGGCATCCAGCGGGTGGACAACGCGGCCTGAAAGTCGATGATGCCGGGCGCGCCGTCGGGTCCGATCAGCAGGTTGCCGCCGCCGCGTGTGTCCAGGTGCACCAGGCCGCGCGCGTGCACCTGGCGCAGCAGCGCTTCCAGGGCCAACAGGAAGTCGGTGCTGAAGGGCCCGTTGGGCGTGTCGGCCAGCGCCCGCCCGGGCACGAAGCGCGCCGCCATCGACAGCGCGTCGACGCGGAAAGCCTGCGATGGAATGCCGGGCAGGCCTTCGAGCCGGCGCAGCGCGCGCACTTCTCGGCCCAGCATAAAGCGGCCGACGGTGTGGCGCACGAAGAAGGCGCGCGAGGCGAAGTCCTTGAAGATCCAGTCCGTGCCGGCGATGCGCACGCGCTCGACCCGCGCATTGGCGAAGCGGCCGTCGCGCAGCAACTGGCGTTCGGCGCTGGCCAGCGCGCCGCGGTCGAAGGGTGATGTCATCAGCGCCGCAATACCGTCAACCATTCGCGCTGCGCGTCGCTCAACGCCTCGTCAGGCGTCAGCATCGAATACTGCAGGGCACTGCGGATCTCGGGCTCCTCCTCGGGCAGCGGCCCGGCCAGCAGCGCGTCCAGCAGGGTGCGGGCTCGGTCCAGGCTGTCGCGGTACTTGGCCAGGATGGCGCTGACGCTGACGTGCATGGCCGGGTCGTCCATCCAGCAGTCGTAGTCGGTGGCGATGCACACCGTGGCATAGCAGATCTGCGCCTCGCGCGCGAGGAAGACCTCGGGCACGTTGGTCATGCCCACCAGCTGGCAGCCCACCTGGCGCATGAACAGGCTTTCGGCACGCGTGCCCAGGCGCGGGCCCTCGACGCAGGCGTAAGTGACGTCGCGGTGCAGCCGCAGGCCCAGGGCCTGCGCTTGGCCGGCGGCCCAGTCGATGAGCCTGGCGCTGGCCGGCTGGGCGGTGGACACATGCGCGGCCACGCCTTCGCCGAAGAAGCTGCGCGCGCGGCCGCCCTTGGTCCAGTCGAAGTACTGGCTGGGCATGGCCAGGTCGCCGGGCGCGATCTCCTGCACCAGGCTGCCGACGGCCGAGAAGCCCAGGATCTGCGTCGCCCCGGCGCGCTTGAGCGCATAGATGTTGGCGCGGTAGTTCACCTCGTGCGGCAGCAGCTTGTGGCCGGCGCCGTGCCGCGCCAGGAACAGCAGCTCGCGCCCGCCCAGCCGGCCCTTGACGATCTGGCCCGAGGGCGTGCCGAAAGGCGTGGGCGCGTCGAGCCGCTGTTCCACCTGCATGCCGGCCAGTTCGTAGATGCCGGTGCCACCGATGACCGCGAGCATGTGCCCTCCTGGAGCGAGTGTGTGCAGCGGCATTCTGCCGTGCCGCCAGCCCCTAAGATCGCGGCTTCGTCGGCCTGGAGACCTTCGATGAACCTGCGATCCGCCCAAGCCTTGTGCGCCGGCCTGCTGCTGGCCTGCGCCCTGCAGGGCGCGCCGGCGCTGGCGCAACCCAGAAAGGACAGCGTCGTGCTGGCCATGACGCTGGAACCGCCGGGGCTGGACCCGACGGCCGGGGCGGCCTCGGCGATTGCCGAGATCGTGCTCTACAACATCTTCGAGACGCTGACCAAGGTCAACGGCGACGGCCATGTGACGCCGCTGCTGGCCGAGAGCTGGAGCCTCTCGCCCGACGCCAAGGCCTACACCTTCAGGCTGCGCAAGGGCGTCAAGTTCCAGAACGGCGAACCCTTCAACGCCGCCAGCGTGAAGTTCTCGCTGGAGCGCGCGGCGGCCAAGGACAGCGTCAACAAGGACAAGGCGGTGTTCGCCAACATCGCCTCCATCGACACGCCCGACGAACACACGGTGGTGCTGACGCTGAAGAACAGCAACCCCGACCTGCTGTTCCAGCTGGGCCAGGCCACGGCGATCCTGGTCGAGCCGAAGAGCGTGGCCGGCAACAACACCCAGCCGGTGGGCACCGGGCCCTTCAAGCTCGAGGCCTGGAACCGCGGCTCGTCGATCACGCTGGCACGCTGGGACGGCTACCGCCACGCGGGCAGCGTCAAGATGAGGCGCGCCACCGTCCGCTTCATCAACGACCCGGCGGCACAGGTGGCGGCGCTGCTGTCCGGCGACGTCGACGCCTTCCCGCGGGTGGCGGCCGCGCGCAGCCTGGAGCAGTTCAAGCGCGACAAACGCTTCCAGGTGCTGATCGGTGGCTCGCGCGCCAAGACCATCCTGGCCATCAACCACAAGCGCAAGCCGCTGGACGACGTGCGCGTGCGTCGCGCCATCGCCGCGGCCATCGACCGCAAGTCGGTGATCGACGGCGCCGCCGACGGTTTTGGCGTGCCCATCGGCAGCTACTACACCCCTGGCGCGCCGGGCTACATCGACCTGACGGCGATGAACGCCTACGACCCGGCCAGGGCGCGCGCACTGCTGCACCAGGCCGGTGTGACGCTGCCGCTGGAGCTGACGATGAAGCTGCCGCCCACGCCCTATGCGCGCCAGGGCGGCGAGGTCATCGCCGCGATGCTCGACAAGGTCGGCATCAAGGCCAAGATGGAGAACATCGAGTGGGCGCAGTGGCTGTCCGGCGTGTACAAGGACAAGGCCTACGACCTGACGGTGATCGCCCACGTGGAGCCGCTGGACTTCGGCAACTTCGCGCGGCCCAACTACTACTGGGGCTATGAGTCGGCGCAGTTCAACGCGCTGTGGGTGAAGATCCAGGCCACCGCCAAGGTGGACGAGCGCAACAGGCTGATGGGCGACGCGCAGCGCCTGGTGGCCGAGGACGCGGTCGCCGCCTACCTGTACCAGCCCACCTGGATCACCGTGGCCAATGCGCGGCTCAAGGGGCTGTGGAAGGAGGTGCCGCTCTTTGCCAACGACATCGGCGCGTTGAGCTGGCAGTGATGCTGCCGACTCGCCGCGGCGCACCATGCTCGCAGACGGCGCCTTGCGGTCATTCGACCCGACGAACCGGCGGGCAACAGTGCAGCGGGGGTTGCCGTTCGCGGTCGCTCGCCGGGCTCACGTTGGCGGCCATCAGCAGCCATGGCGGTTGGGTTTGCGCAGCCGACAGCCATCATCGATGTCGACACGATCATGGGCACGCCGTGGGGCACCTCCGACATGCCCGCCGAAAGCCCGCAGACCCACACCGCGGATGGCTCAGGCAGGGCGAGCCGGTCAGGTCCGGGACGACGGCCGAGACATCTCAGGGTGCAAGCCCCAATACTCGACCGCGGCGGCGAGCACGGTCGACTCGCCCTCGTCGACCCGGGCGTCGACTTCAGCCAGTTCGACACACAGGCGCAGCAGTTTCAGCCGCAGCGCAGGGTCCTGGATCTCGCCCATCAGATCCGCCAGTGTGCGCTCGTCCACCGGGCAGGCGTCGGCCCATTGCAACTGGCCGCTCGAAAGCAAGTCTTCGCAGAAGGTGTCCAGCACAGCGTGCAACTCAAGCCGCGCCAGGCCCAACCTTTCATGCACGACCAGGCGGTCGAGCCACGCGATCTCGGCGTCTCCGATATCGCCATCAGCGACCACGGTCAGGGCGACGATGCGGGCAGCCGCCTGCGGGCTGTTCACGGGATAACTGCGCATGATGGGTCTGCCTTGGGTGCTGTCGGTCGCGGGTCAGTCGAAGATGTTGCTCAGCCAGGACTTCTTGCGGTGGCCTTGCTGGCTTCGGCCGTGCTCGTAGTCGGAGTCCGCGAATTGCGGCTGTGGTGGCGCTGATGCGCTGCCGGCAGGAACCGGCGCCATCGCGCCCGAACGCTCGATCAGCTTGTCGAGTTCGCCGCGGTCCAGCCAGACGCCACGGCACTGCGGGCAGTAGTCGATCTCGACGCCCTGGCGATCGCTCATCACGAGTGCGGTGTCGGTGCAGGTGGGACATTTCATGGGGTGTTCCTGGTGAGGGTTCATTCATCCGAGCTGCCGAAGCCGAACAGGCTCAGCAGACTCGTGAACAGGTTGAAGATCGAGACGTACAGCCCCACGGTGGCCAGCACGTAGTTGGTTTCGCCGCCGTTGACGATTCGACTGGTCTCGAACAGGATCAGGCCGGCCGACAGCAGCGCCACCATCGCGGCGACGGCCAGGCCCAGCGCAGGAATCTGCAGGAACACGGCGCCCAGGCCGGCAATCAGCGCGATGACCATGCCGGCGAACAGGAAGCCGCCCATGACGCTGAAGTCGCGACGGGTCGTCAGCACCCAGGCCGACAAGGCCAGGAAGGTGGCTCCCGTGGCTGCCAGGGCCAGGGTCACGACCTGTGCACCGCCGGGCAGTGCCAGCGACTTGGCCAGCACCGGCCCCAGCGAGTAGCCCATGAAGCCCGTCAGCGCAAACACCGCCGGCAAGGCCCAGCCGCTGTTCTTGAACCTGTAGACGGCAAAGAGCAGGCCGAAGTAGCCGCCCAGCGTCAGCAGGATGCCCGGCGCCGGCAGCTGGAACGCCACGCTGGCCGCAGCGATGGCCGCGCTGAACAGCAACGTCATGGACAGCAAGGCGTACGTGTTGCGCAGCACACGGCGCGTACCCGCGACGTCCGTGGGTGTCGCGTTGCCTGCGGCGATCGGCGCCGCGTACGCGGCTTGCGGGCGAGCGGGAGAGGGGAGGGGCGTCATGGAGTTCATGGTGTCGAGTCCTGGGGCCGTTCGAGTTCAGCGTTCGTGGCTGAAGAAGCGTTGGCGCAGGCGGCGCGAGTCACTGCCACGGCGCCACAGGCGCATGAGGAAGCGCGCAGCGCGTGCCAGTGCGTTGTCCAACGCGGTGCGCCAATCACTGGCCACGGAGGCGACGACCACCGACCCTGCGCCATCGGTGCGCAGTTCCACCTGGCAGCGCTTGTCGATGCCGCCGCGCGGTCCGTTCACGTCCGACATCTGCACCTCGGCGCGCGGCACCAGCCAGCCCAGGCGTCGCAGCACGAAGCGCACGCGGCGTTCGGTCAGGTCGCGCAGGTCAGCGGCTTGCGGATGGCGGGACTTGAAGAGCACTTGCATCACGGATCTCCAGCGGTTGAGGGACAGACGCAATGTGGGGCGTCCGGCGATTCTGGAAAAGCAGCATTTCAAGAACGTAAACATCGGATAAACCTGAACATCGAACGGAGCTTCTGCCGCAGACTTCGGGGTTTGGCGGTTGCAGCCGGCACGCGTTGCAGCACGCGAGCCTGCTGGCACGCCACCCTTTGGAGAAGCATCCGATGCCCAACGCACGAACCGCCAATGCCGTCCGTCTGGAGTTCGCTCCTGACTCGCTGGTTCAAACCAACCTTTCCGGCGCGGCCTTCACCGGCGACTGGCTCTGGGTGGCGGGCGACGAAGCCTGCGGCCTGGACCGTCTTCGCCGGCTCGACCCCGTGGGGCGCGAGGTCTTGCGTTTCGGCGAGGTGCGCGACTTCCCGCTCGCCGATCTGCTGGACCTGCCGGGCGCAGCCGACGAAGAGGCCGATCTGGAAGGCATGGCCGTCGCCGACGGCTTGCTCTGGGTGGTGGGTTCCCATGGCTTGAAGCGCAAGAACGCCAAGCCGGATCGAGGCCACGCCGACAACGCCAGGCGGCTGGCGAAGGTGGCGCTCGACGGCAATCGGCTTCTGCTGGCCTGCCTGCCCATCGAGCCCGACGCCAAGGGCGAGCCCTGCCTGGTCAGGCAGGCGCAGGACGGTCGACGGGCGCTACGCCTGAAGGGCGATGCGCAGACGAACCTGCTCACCCGTGCGCTCGCCGATGACCTCCACTTCGGACCCTACATGGCCATCCCGGGCAAGGACAACGGCTTCGACATCGAGGGACTGGCCGTGGACGGGCGCCGGCTGCTGCTCGGCCTGCGCGGCCCGGTGCTGCGCGGCTGGTCGGCGCTGCTCGAGATTGCGGTCGAAGCCCGCGCCGACGAACTGCGGTTGGTGCCGCTGGACAGCGCCGGCACGCTCATCCGCAAGCACTTCCTGCAGCTCGACGGCCTGGGAGTGCGGGACCTGCACTTCTCAGGCGACGACCTCTACATCCTGGCCGGCCCGACGATGGTGCTGAACGGCGACATCCGCGTCTTCAAGTGGCCCGCCGCGCGGCCGTTGCTGGCCGCCAACCGCGAGCCAGTGCGCTTCGAGTCGGCGTTGACCGAGTCGGTGCCGCTGCCGCACGGACGCGGCACCAACCGTGCCGAAGCCATCTGTGACCTGCCGCCGGCGCTGTCGGGCGGCAAGGCGCGCTGGCTCGTGCTGTACGACGCGCCGGGCGCCGATCGCAAGGAGGGCGAGCACACCGTCTTCGGCGACCTGCTGCGCCACGATTGAGAGCGCAGATGGATGTGACCGCCAGCGCTGCTTCAAGGCAAACAAGAATGGAAAAACTGCTTTCAGGGGTCGGGGCGCTGCTCTACGGCATGCGATTCACCATGCTGTTCTTCTACGTTGGCCTGGTCGCGATCATCTTCGGCATTCTGGGCAAGTTCCTGCTGGAAACCTACAAGCTGATGAGCACCTTGCTGTTCGGCCAGCTCGAAAAGATCGACCTGATCATCAAGGTGCTCGAGCTGGTGGACATGACGATGGTGGCGCAGCTCGTCTGGGTCGTCGCGCTGGCAGGGGTATCGCTGTTCGTGACCACCGGACACTTCGACAAACGGGACATGAAGAAGCCTGACTGGCTCGACCACGTCAATACCTACAACCTCAAACTGAAGCTCGCGTTCGCCATCATCTCCATCTCCGGCGTTCATGCGTTGAAGACGTACCTGAGCGGCGACCTGAGCATGGAAAACATCCAGGTCGTGACGATGGTGGCTGTCATTCACTTCACCTTCGTGCTGTCCGCCATCGGCATCTCCTTTGCAGAGCGCTTGACGCGGGAAAAGGCGTGAATGCGCCTTGGGCCGTGACCGCCGTCCCCGACATCGACCTTGCCTCAACGCTGCAGTTCGTCATCAACGCAACCGCGGGCAGCAGCGAGGCGCAGGCCAAGCGCGACGTCATCGCCGCCGCGCTGCGCTCTGGTGGGCGGCGGGGTGACCTGCTGTTCTGCACACCGGCCGAGCTGGCCGGCGTTGCGCACCAGGCTGCGGCCAAGGCCCTCGCCCACCGCACGGCGGTGGTCGCCGTCGGCGGCGACGGCACGCTCAACACGGTGGCGCAGGCCGCGCACGCCGCGGGCTGCGCCATGGGCGTGGTGCCGCAGGGCACCTTCAACTACTTTGCCCGCACGCATGGCATTCCGGTCGACCCGAGCGAGGCGGTGCGGCTGCTGCTGCACGCCGCGCCGCAGCCGGTGCAGGTGGCCGGCGTCAACGACCGTGTGTTCCTGGTCAATGCCAGCCTCGGGCTCTATCCCGAGCTGCTGGAAGACCGGGAAGCCTACAAGGCCCGCTTCGGCCGCAGCCGCTGGGTGGCGTTGGTGGCGGCCTGCGCGACGCTGTTGCGCGCGCGGCGCCGGCTTCGACTGCGCATCGAGATGGCCGGCTCGGTACGCGATGTGCAGACCCTGACGCTGTTCGTCGGCAACAACCGGCTGCAGCTGCAGCAGTTCGGTGCCGAGCCGGATGACACCCTGGCCGGCGCCCCTGGCGACGGCAGCATGGCCGCCCTGGTGCTGCGGCCCATCGGCATGCTGTCGATGATCGGGCTGATGCTGCACGGCGCCATGGGCCGGCTGGGCGAGGCCGCCGGTGTGGAGCGCTTCGAGTTCCAGCACATGGTGGTGCGGCCGACTCTGCCGCAGGGCCGTCACGGTGTGAAGGTGGCCTTCGACGGCGAGGTGATGTCGATGCGCGCGCCGCTCGACTTCCGCGTGCTCGGCCGGCCGCTGTACCTGCTGATGCCACCTCGCGCCGGCGTCGGCAGCGGCACCCGGCCGCGCACCGAGAGGGCCGCCGTGTGAGCCTCCTGATGCAGGTCTCGGACACGCACTTCGGCACCGAGCAGCCAGCGGTGGTGGAAGCGCTGGCCGCGCTGGCCCGCCAGCAGCAGCCCGACGTGCTCGTCCTGTCGGGCGACATCACGCAGCGCGCACGGCCGGCGCAGTTCAGGGCGGCACGCGCTTTTGCGGACCGCCTTGCAGCGCCGCTGCTGGCCGTGCCGGGCAACCACGACATTCCCTTGCTTGACCTGTGGACGCGCCTTCGCCGCCCCTATCACCGCTACGTTGGCGCGTTCGGCGCGGATCTCGAGCCCGTGCACCGCTCGCCCGAGCTGATGGTGGTGTGCGTCAACACCACGCGGCCATGGCGGCACAAGCATGGCGAGGTCTCGGCAGCGCAGGTGGATCGTGTAGCCCGACTGCTGGAAGCTGCCGATGCCGTGCAGCTGCGGGTGGTGGTGGTGCATCAGCCCGTCGCCGTGACGCGTGTGGAAGACCTGCCCAACCGCCTGCGCGGCCATGCCGCTGCGCTGCAGCGCTGGGCCACCGCCGGCGCCGACCTGGTCATGGGAGGGCACATCCACCTGCCGTACGTGCTGGCGCTGCCGGGCCTGGCGCGCCCGCTGTGGGCCGTCCAGGCGGGCACCGCCGTCTCGTCCAGGGTGCGAGAAGGCGTGCCCAATTCGGTCAACCTGCTGCGCTGGGGCAGGCATGCCACGCCAGGCCACTGCCGGATCGAGCAGTGGGACTACGCGGCGGACAGGGGCGTCTTTGTGCGCGCCAAGGTCAGCGAGGTTCGGCCGGCCAGGCCGTAGACATGGAGCCCCATCTTGCGCAGCTATCCCCGCAACAGCCCTGAAGCCGCCGCCCGCATCGTCGCGCTGGTCCTCATCTCCGACGGCCAGGCGTGCAGCTCCGAGTTCGACATCCTCAGGCAACTGGGAGCCGAGCGTGAGCTCGGGCTGGATCCACAGATCCTGCCGCACATCGTCTACACCCTGCGCGAAGAATTGCTGGCCGGTGGGTACCAAGCCGGGTCGCTCATCAGCGGCATCGATGACAGCACCTTGGCGCGCTTGATGGCCGAGATCTCGGATGCGGCGCTGCAGAGGAAGGTCCTGCGTCTGTGCCTGGCCGCTGCGCGGGCCGACGGCCACCTGGCCGACGGCGAGACCTGGATCCTGAATTCCGCACGGCAGCACTGGAAGCTCGTCGACGGGGAAGAGCCCAGCGCCACGAAGGTGGCGCGCCGTCTCGTCGGCTGACCCGGGCGCGCCGCCCTCAGGGCCGCGCCGCTGCCACCACCCGCGTCACCAACGGGTGGTGCTGGCCGCGACGCGAGCGGATGGCGTGGATTTCCTCCTTCACACCAGCGCTGCTGCCGAGCAGGCGCAGCCCGCGCATCAGGCCGACATCGTCCGCGCCGAGCCGGCTGACCGGGAACACGCCAAGCCCGCGCGCCGCAAACACGGCCAGCAGCGCGCTGTCCTCGAACTCGCCGACGATGCGCGGGCGCAGGCCCTGCGTCTCGAACCAGTGGTCCAGCGTCGGTCGCAGCGCGGAGTGCCCCGTGGGCAGCAGCACCGGCAGGGTGTCGAGGCTTTGCGGGAACCGGTCGCGCTCGGTCTTGCCCACCAGCCGGGCCGGCCCGTACCACTCCACCGGCGACTCGACCAGCCGCTCGCTGCTCAGGCGCAGGTTGGGGTTGCGCGGCGCGGCCTGCCCGGCGAGCACCAGGTCCAGGTGGTGCAGCGCCAGCTCGCTGAGCAGCTGCTCGAACTCGCCTTCGTGGCACACCAGCCGCAGGTGGGGCGTGCTCAGCACCGGCTCCAGAAGCGCATGCGCCGCCAGCTTGGAAATGCCGTCGGAGAGCCCGACCGCCAGGCGGGCCACCTTGGCGCTGGCCGCTTCGCGCACCTCGTCAGCGATGCCCTGGCCGAGCTGAAAGATCTCCTCGGCGCGCGCGAAGGCGGCCTGGCCCGCCTCGGTGAGCGCCACGCCACGGCCCGATGGCTTGAGCAACTGGTGGCCGAGCGACTTCTCCAGCTCGCGCACCTGTGCGCTGATGGTCTGCACCGCCATGTCCAGCCGCTCGGCGGCGCGGGCGAAGCCGCCTGCCTTGGTGACGACCCAGAAGTAGTGCAGGTGGCGGTAGTTCAGCATCTTTGCTCCGGTGCGGAAAAACCGAAGCTTAGCTGCGAAAGACGATGGTTTGTTCGGATCGCTGCCGTCCCCACACTCCACCTCATTCGAACATCAGAGAAAGCCCGATCATGTTCTACGCCGTCAGCTGGTTCATCGTTATCGCTTTGCTTGCGCTGTGGTCGCTGGCCGCCTGGGCCCTGCACGCCATGGCCGTGTGGACGGTCTCGAACGCCGGCGCACTCACAGGCGCGGCATCCGGCGCCGGCAGCGTCACCGTGCCGGACTGGCTGGCGCCCTGGGTGCCGCCGCAAGTCGTGCAGTGGGCGAGCCAGCTGCTGGCGGGCCTGCGGCCGCTGGTCGACAGCCTGCTGCAGGCCGTACCCGCACTGGCCGGTGGCGTGACGGTCGCGACCTGGGTCGTCTGGGGCATCGGCAGCGCGCTGCTCGTGCTGCTGGGTGCCGGGCTGCACCTGCTCATCGCGCTGTGGCGCCGCCACAGCCGCAACGCCGCCGGCCCCGGCGCGGGTTCTCCGCTGGCGGCCGGCTGAACCCGGCGATCCTCTGAATCTGGTCGAACCCACATGGACTGCCTGCTTCCCTTCCTCACCTCCGACTCCATGGGCAAGCCGGCCTGGATCTGGCTCGGCTTCGTCGGCATCGTCGTCGCCCTGCTGGCCTTCGACCTGGGCGTGCTGCACAAGGACGACAAGGAGATCGGCGTGCGCGAGAGCCTGCTGCTGTCGGCCGGCTACATCAGCGTGGCGCTGCTCTTCGGTGGCTGGGTCTGGTGGTACCTGGGCGCACAAAGCGGCATGGACTACTACACCGGCTTCATGATCGAGAAGTCGCTGTCGATGGACAACGTCTTCGTCATCGCGCTGATCTTCAGCTACTTCGCCATCCCGCGGCAGTACCAGCACCGGGTGCTGTTCTGGGGCATCCTGGGTGTGATCGTGCTGCGTGCCATCATGATCGGGCTGGGTGCCACGCTGGTGAGCCAGTTCAGCTGGGTGCTGTACCTGTTCGGCGCCTTCCTGATCTTCACCGGCATCAAGATGTGGATCATTGCCGACCACATGCCCGACATCGCGAACAACCCGCTGCTGAAGTTCCTGAAGCGGCACATGCGCGTGACCGACGGGCTGCGTGGCAACGCCTTCTGGGTGCGCGAGACCAACACCCAGACGGGCAAGCTGGAACTCTTCGCGACACCCTTGTTCCTGGCGCTGGTGCTGGTGGAGTTCGTCGACCTGATCTTCGCGGTGGACTCGGTGCCCGCCATCTTCGCGATCACCACCGACCCGTTCATCGTCTATACGAGCAACATCTTCGCCATCCTGGGCCTGCGCGCGCTGTACTTCGCGCTCGCCGCGATGATCCACCGCTTCAGGTACCTGAAGTACGCGCTGGCCCTGGTGCTGGTGTTCATCGGCAGCAAGATCTTCTTGGTCGGCATCATCGGCAAGATGCCGGCGGTGATCTCGCTGAGCGTGACCTTCGGCCTGATCGCCGGTGGTGTGCTGGTGTCGCTGTGGAAGACCCGCGGGCAGCCCGCCGTTGCCGGGTCCGCCTGATGCCGCCGATCGTGCAGCGCTTGCGCGACGCAGCCGCTGCGATCCGGGAGGATTGCGTGTCGATGCGGGCGCTGGAGCAGGCCCACGGCCCCGCGGTCCTCGGGACGTTGCTTCTGCTGCCGGCCATGCGGCTGGTGACGCTGATGCGCTGGACGACCTGAGTCCGGACCCTGCAGTCCACTTGCCTGCGGCGTAGACGGCACCGATACGGTCAGCCCGCCAGGCTGCCCGATCAAACACAAACACGGCGAAGGCATCCATGGTGACGTCTTTGAAGACGGCGGCCCGTGCGCGCCAGGTCAGCGCCACTCCGAGCGTGACCACCGAGGGGCTGTCGGTCGCCGCTGCCGACGAGTTTCAGGTCAGCGATCGTGCGCATGCGCCCTGGTCTCACAGGAGTTGCAGCCGTTGGGGTCGCCCTTCGCCACAGGACGGACCGGTCTTCTGTCGACCCGTCGGCTGCTATGGGTCGTCAGCAGGTGTATCCGGTCGCGTCGCGGCCGACCGCTGTCATACCGATTTGCAAGCAATCGTATAGGTCTTCACTGACGGCGAACGGCGCTTTGCTGTCGCTCGCTGATCTCGGCAACGCGTGCGAGCGTTCAGCGTGGCGCGCGGTCCGGGCCCGCGTTCTCCGGCCCACGCTCGCGGGCCAGCGACTTGGGACTGCGCCAGCTACCTCGTCATCACCGACCAGGCGGTGACGGGATCAGCGTGCCGCGAATGGGGCCTGCGACCGCGAACCCGAACCCCACGCCTTGCCGCCACCGCGGTGTTCGTGCCGGCGCACAGCGGGCGATCGTTGTAGTGCGATGGTGGCCACCCGCGGGCGCAGGCCCCATTCGCGGTACGCTGGCTGCTGCCCAGCCTGGCCGGTGGCGACGAGGTAGCGCAGATGAACAAAAGCCGTTGGCCCGCGAGCGTGGGCCGGAGAACGCGGGTGACGCCAGCGCGCTACCGCAGCCGACTCGGCACGCCAGCCTGGGAAAACAGAAGACCTCACGAGCGGCAGCTCTGCGCCGCAAGCTGCAACTCGAAATCCAGCTCAGGCCTTGATCTTGTAGCCGGTGCGGAAGATCCACGCGATGGCGCCCAGGCACAGCAGCATGAAGACCGCGGTCATGGCCAGGCTGATGCCGACGCCGACATCGGCCACGCCGTAGAAGCTCCAGCGGAAGGCGCTGACCAGGTAGACCACCGGGTTGAACAGCGTCACCTGCTGCCACAGCGGCGGCAGCATGTGGATCGAATAGAAGCTGCCGCCCAGGAAGGCCAGCGGCGTGACGATCATCACCGGCACGATCTGCAGCTTTTCGAAGCCGTCGGCCCACACGCCGATGACGAAACCGAACAGGCTGAAGGTCACCGAGGTCAGCACCAGGAACGCCAGCATCCACAGCGGGTGGGCGACCGAGAAGTCCACGAACAGTCGCGCCGTGGCCAGGATCAGCAAGCCGAGCACGATCGACTTGCTGGCCGCGGCGCCGACGTAGCCGATGACGATCTCCAGCGCCGACACCGGCGCCGACAGCACTTCATAGATGGTGCCGGCGAACTTGGGCATGTAGATGCCGAAGGAGGCGTTGGAGATGCTCTGTGTCAGCACGGCCAGCATGATCAGCCCGGGCACGATGAAGGCGGCGTAGCTGACGCCGTCGATCATCGCCATGCGTGAGCCGATGGCCGAGCCGAAGACCACGAAGTACAGCGAGGTGCTGATCACCGGCGCGGCAATGCTCTGCAGCAGCGTGCGCCAGGTGCGGGCCATCTCGAACAGGTAGATGGCGCGGATCGCGTGCAGGTTCATGCGGCTTGCTTCCTGACCAGGCTGACGAAGATGTCCTCCAGCGAGCTCTGCGCGGTCTGCAGGTCGCGGAACTCGATGCCCTGCGCCGCCAGCGCGCGCAGCAGCTCGGCGATGTGCGAACGCTCCTGCTGCGCGTCGTAGCGGTAGACCAGCGTCTGCCGGTCGGCCGACAGCTCCAGTTGCCAGGCGGTCAATGCGTCGGGCAGCTGCAGCAGGGGTTTGTGCAGCTGCAGCGTCAGTTGCTTCTTGCCCAACTGCTGCATCAGCCGCGCCTTGTCTTCCACCAGGATCAGCCGGCCCTTGTCGATGACGCCGATGCGGTCGGCCATCTCCTCGGCCTCCTCGATGTAGTGCGTGGTCAGGATGATGGTCACGCCGGTGGCCTGCAGGCCCCGCACCATCTGCCACATGTCGCGGCGCAGCTCCACGTCCACGCCGGCGGTGGGCTCGTCCAGGAACAGGATCCGCGGCTCGTGGCTCAACGCCTTGGCGATCATCACGCGGCGCTTCATGCCGCCGGACAGCGTGCGGATGCGCGCGTCGCGCTTGTCCCACAGCGACAGCTCCTTCAGCAGCCTTTCCAGCAGCGCCGGATTGCGCGGCTTGCCGAACAGGCCGCGGCTGAACTGCACCGTGCTCCATACCGTCTCGAAGGCGTCGGTGTGCAGCTCCTGCGGCACCAGGCCGATGGCCGAGCGCGCGCCGCGCCAGTCGCGCTGGATGTCGTGGCCGTCGGCCAGCACCGTGCCGCGGCTGGGCGTGACGATGCCGCAGACGATGTTGATCAAGGTGGTCTTGCCGGCGCCATTGGGACCGAGCAGCGCGAAGATTTCGCCGCGCTGGATGTCCAGGTGCACGCCGTCCAGCGCAACATGGCCGGAGGCATAGGTCTTGCCCAGGCCGGCGATGGAGATGATCGGTGTCATGCGGCCATTGTGGGTCAGTCGCCGCACGGCAGAATCGGCCGGTGAAGTCCCTCAGCAGCGGCATCCTGGT
>Ga0316600_10000560_pt1 | contig 17764 bp, 16 predicted proteins | sample OWC_soil_day5_CT_FD_207652 | JGI IMG/M metagenome (GOLD analysis project Ga0316600, IMG submission 207652) | Wetland soil microbial communities from Old Woman Creek delta, Ohio, United States - OWC_soil_day5_CT | ecosystem: Environmental > Terrestrial > Soil > Wetlands | place: USA: Ohio... | reverse complement strand
CGGATGGAGGCGGACGCGGAGGAGACCGACCGGTACGACCGTCTTCTCCGGTACGTGTTCCTCCCCGATCCAGATGGCCGGCTCCTGAATCGCGAGATGCTCCGCGCGGGGATGGCGCGTTCCTACGTCCGCTTCCCGTTTTCCCGGCGGGACGAGTTCGCGGCGGCGGAGGGCCTCGCCCGGAAGGGGGGCAAAGGGGTCTGGAAGGACGGCGGGATGGCAGAGGCGCGTTGGCTGGCTTCCGGCCGCACCCCCCCCGTGCAGGTCTACCCTTCCGGGGGAAGGGCTTACACGGTCGCCTACGCCGGGATGGCGAAACCCGGGGTGGAACGCGGGAACCTGCCCAGGGAGATCGAGTGGGTGCTCCGGCAGAAGGCGGAGTCATCGGACGCGGAGTTCGCCCGGAAGGCCCTGGACCGCGGATACCGCCGCATCGAGACGTCCGGGGGTGACGTGGAAACGAAACCCCGCGCAGCGGCGGCTTCCCCCGCGGGTGGCGGCGGCGTCCCCTGGGAGGAGGCGCACCGGCACGCGGGGGAGGAGATCGCCGTGGAGGGAACGATCGTCCGCACGCACCGGGCGGCCAAGGTCCTCTACCTCAACTTCCACCCGAACTGGAAGCGGTACCTTTCCCTGGTCATCCTGGCTTCGGACCTCCACCGGTTCCCGCAGGACCCTGAGAAAGCCTACAAGGGGAAGAAGGTCCGCGCCCGGGGGGAAGTCCAGCTCTACAAGGACCGCCCGGAGATGGTCATCCGGGACCCCGCGGACATCACCGTCCTGCCATAAGCGGCCCGTCCCGCGGGGTTCATACTGGTGGGGGACACTCTTTCCCTCCGTTCACCCAACAGATCAAGAATGTCCCCCTAAACGTAGAAAAATGAAGGGGCCCTCGTTTCGAGGGCCCCCGGGGGGTGACGCGGGAGGAATCCTCTGCGGCTTACGCTTCGTCGGTCTTGATCCGCATCCCGTAGAACGACCGGTAGACGAAGACGACCGACACGAGGAAGAAGGCGGCCGCCAGGAGGTGGCTGACCGTCGGGTCCAGCGTGATCGCCAGCTCGACCGCCAGCAGGCCGAACAGGGTGGTGAACTTGATGATCGGGTTCATGGCCACCGAGGAGGTGTCCTTGAACGGGTCGCCGACGGTGTCGCCCACGACGGTGGCGGCGTGGAGCTCGGTCCCCTTCATGGCGAGCTCCGTCTCCACGAGCTTCTTCGCGTTGTCCCAGGCGGCGCCGGCGTTCGCCATGAAGATCGCCTGGTAGAGGCCGAAGATCGCGATCGAGATCAGGTACCCGATGAAGTAGTAGTGGTTCACGCAGGCGAACGCCAGCGTGCTGAAGAAGACGGCGAGGAAGATGTTGAACATCCCCTTCTGGGCATACTGCGTGCAGATCTCGACGACCTTCTTGCTGTCCTCGACCGAGGCCTTCTCGCCGCCGCCCTCGAGCTTGATGTTCTTCTTGATGAACTCGACCGCCCGGTAGGCGCCGGTGGTCACCGCCTGGCACGACGCCCCGGAGAACCAGTAGATCACGGCCCCGCCGGTGATCAGCCCCAGCAGGAAGAGCGGGTTCATGATGGAAAGCCCTTCATAGATGCCCAGCGGCCCCGTCGTGCCGTACTGCGCCGAAAGCAGCTGGATGATCGAAAAAATGAGGGTGGTCGCGCCGACGACGGCGGTTCCGATGAGCACCGGCTTGGCGGTCGCCTTGAAGGTGTTCCCCGCCCCGTCGTTCTCCTCGAGGTACACCTTCGCGTTCTCGAAGTCGGCATCGAAGCCGAACTCCTTCTTGATATCCTGTTTGACGTTCGGGATCGTCTCGATCGTGGAGAGCTCGTACACCGACTGGGCGTTGTCGGTCACCGGGCCGTACGAGTCGACGGCGATCGTGACCGGCCCCATCCCGAGGAAGCCGAAGGCGATCAGCCCGAAGGCGAAGATCGCCGGGGCAACCATGATGTCGCCCAGCCCCAGCGTGGAGACGGCGTAGCCGCCCGCCATCAGAAAGATGATCGCGAGCCCAAGCCAGTAGGCGGCGAAGTTCCCGGCCACCAGCCCGGAGAGGATGTTGAGGGAAGCGCCGCCCTCGCGGGAAGCGGTGACCACCTCGCGGACGTGGCCCGAGTTCGTCGAGGTGAAGATCTTGACCAGCTCGGGGATGATGGCGCCGGCCAGCGTCCCGCAGGTGATGATCGTGGAGAGCTTCCACCAGAGCGTCCCGTCGCCCAGCGCCGGGATCAGCAGGTACGAGAGGAGGTACGTCATCGCGATGGAGACGAACGAGGTGAGCCAGATGAGGGAGGTGAGCGGGTGCTCGAAGTTGAACTTGGCCGATTCGCCGTATTTGCCCTTGTTGTAGACGCCGTTGATCCCGTAGGAGAGCGCGCTGGTCACGATCATCCCGATGCGCATCACGAAGATCCAGACCAGGAGCTGGATCTGGATGCCCTCCTTCGCCGCGGGGTCGAACTTGTGCCCGACGGCGAGGAGGATGAAGGTGATGAGCGCGACGCCGGTGACGCCGTACGTCTCGAAGCCGTCCGCCGTGGGGCCGACCGAGTCGCCCGCGTTGTCGCCCGTGCAGTCGGCGATGACACCGGGGTTGCGCGCGTCGTCCTCCTTGATCTTGAAGACGATCTTCATGAGGTCCGACCCGATGTCGGCGATCTTGGTGAAGATCCCGCCCGCGATTCTCAGCGCCGCGGCGCCCAGCGACTCGCCGATCGCGAAGCCGATGAAGCAGGGGCCCGCAAGATCCCCCGGGATGAAGAGGAGGATGAAGAGCATGAGGACCAGCTCGACGGCGATCAGGAGCATCCCGATGCTCATCCCGGCCTTGAGGGGGATCTCCATCGTCGGGTACGGCTTCCCCTTCAGCCCCGCGAATGCGGTGCGGGAGTTGGCGTACGTATTCATCCGGATCCCGAACCACGCAACGGAGTAGCTGCCGAGGATGCCGACGATGCTGAAGATGACGATGACCCCGATCTTGAAGGCATCCATCGTCCGGCTGAAGTACCAGACCATGATCGCGGCGATGAAGACCCACAGGATGGCGAGGAACTTCCCCTGCTGGATCAGGTACGTCTTGCACGTCTCCCAGATCAGCTCGGAGATCTCTAACATCGACTTGTGGACCGGCAGGTTCCGGATCTGCGCGAACTGGACGAGGCTGAAGGCGATGCCCAGGACGCAGATCACGAGACCGTACAGGAGCAGCGTGTGGCCCGATATCCCGAGGAAGCTCTCCTTGGCCAGGTCCGGGATCACCAGCTCCGCCTCGCTCGCGCCAGCCGCTGTGGCCAGCAGGAGCAGGACCAGGGCCGCCATCGCGGGGAAGAACCTCCTCGCGAGGGCGGACAACCGTGCGACGACTGTGTCGTTCATAGCCCCTCCGTATCTGTTTTTACTGGATAAAGCGTGGCGGGAGATCCGCCGGATTCAGCGAAATTGCAAGCCCGAAGGCGAGCCCGGGGCGAACGGTCGATATCGAAACGGGCAATTTGTACCACGCATCCCGGCGCGGGTCAAGGGAAAACCCTGGCATGGTGCCCCGGTGGTTGCACGCCGGCAGGGAGTCCCCCAGCTCCTCCCGCCCCCCGGGTGAACTCCGCCCCTTGCCCGCAATGTTATAGTTAGGGTTATGGATTTCCGGGGGAAACTGATCCTCGCACCCCTGGCCGGGGTGACGGACACCACGTTCCGCCGCCTGTGCCGGGAAAACGGCGCGGACGTCGTGGTGACGGAAATGGTGTCGGCGAAGGGGTTGCTGTGCGACCCCTCCCGCTCCGGGAGGTACCTCGATTACGACGAGGCGGAGCGGCCGGTGGGGGCGCAGCTGTTCGGACCCGATCCCGGCGAGATCGCAGAAGGAGCCGCCGAGGTGGCCCGCCGGGGGTTCGACTTCGTGGACCTCAACATGGGATGCCCCGTCCGGAAGGTGACCGGGGGCGGAGCGGGGGCGGCGATCCTCTCGGACCCCCGCCGGGCCGGGGAGATCGCCCGGGCAGCCGTGCGCGCGGTCCGGATCCCCGTGACCGCCAAGATCCGGTCGGGCTTCGGGACGGAGAAGGATGCGTACCTCGCGGTGGCCCGGGAACTGTTCGACGCCGGCGTGGCCGCCGTCACCCTGCACCCGCGCCACCGCGGGCAGATGTTCTCGGGGTCCGCGGACTGGGGGCACATCGCGGCGCTCAAGAAGGCGTTCCCTGGCGAAATCGTCATCGGGAACGGGGACGTGAGATCCCCCGGGGACGCGGCGCGGATGTTCGCGCAGACCGGTTGCGACAGCGTGATGGTCGGGCGGGCGGCCATGGGGAACCCGTGGATCTTCGCCGCCCTCAAGCGGGAGATGGCCGCTGCCTGCGGGGCCGCCCCCGGGGGATCCGGGGGATCCCCCGCCTCCGGGGAACGCCTGGCCCTCATCCTGCGCCACGGGGAGGAGATGTTCCTGCGCCAGGGGATGCACGGGATCCGGGAGATGCGCAAGCACCTCGCCTGGTACAGCCGTGGGGTCCCCGGAGCGGCCGCCTTCCGTGCGGAACTCCCCGGGGTGACCGACCCGGACTCCTTCCGGGCGGCCGTCGGTCGGTTCTTTTGACCGACCTCCTGCGGCAGACCCTCGAATCGGTCAACATCGGGATCCTGGTGTTCGACGCGGCGGGGAAGCTCGTCTACGTCAACCCCGCCGCCGAGGAACTCCTCCAGGGTTCCTCCCAGGCACTCCGCGGAAAGCACTACCGCACGGTGTTCCGGGGGAGCCCGGGGGCGGCCCGGGTCCTCCGGAAAACCCTCGGGGAACACACCCCGGTCACCGCGTTCGACGTGGAGCTCCACCCCGCGGGGATCGGCCGCGCGGTCCCCCGGGACGGGGACACGGCCCTCCCGGTGATGATCGGCGCTTCCCCCCTCTCGGGGGAGGCCGGGGACCTCCAGGGCGCGGTCCTCTCCATCAAGTCGGCGGAGATCCTCTCCCTCATCGGCCAGGAAGAGCGCGCGGCGATGAGCGCCGAGGAGATGCAGATGCTGGCGTACGGCATCGCACACGAGATCAAGAATCCCCTGGGCGGGATCCTCGGGGCGGCGCAGTGGATCCTGCGCGGCGAGGGGCCGGAGGCGGAGCGGATCGAGGGGGTCCGCCTGATCCTCCGGGAGGCGCAGCGGATCAACGGGCTCGTGGAGAAGATGCTGGAGATGGGCAGAAACCCGCCACCGCCGCGTCCCTTCGAGCTGCTTCCCCTGCTGCGGCAGGCGGAGCAGCTGCTTCTCTCGGAGGCGCGCTCGAAGGGGAAGGAGGTCGCCTTCGAGGTGCGCGTCGACCCCAGCCTCCCGCCGGTGTCCGGGCACCCGGACACGGTATACCGGGCCCTGCTGAACGTGATGAAAAACTCGGTGGAGGCGATCGCGGGTGCCGGTACGGTGCGCGTCGAGGCGCGGATGAACGTGAACTACCGCGTCGCCCGCGGCCGCGGGAAGAAGCGCTCCTTCCTGGAGATCGAGATCGCGGACAACGGCGCGGGGATGACGGAGGAGGAGCTGCGGAAGGCCCTCCTCCCCTTCTACACCACGAAGCCGAAGGGGACGGGGCTGGGGCTGGTGATGGCGCGGCAGGCCGTGACCCGGCACGGGGGGATGCTCGAAATCCGATCCACCCGCGGCACGGGCACCACGGTCAGAATATCCCTTCCGGTCGACCCCGGAAGAAAGACCGCGCCGTGAAGAGAGTCCTCATCGCCGACGACGACGAGAGCATCCGCTGGGTCCTCCAGAAGGCCGTCACCGGCATGGGGTTCGCCGCGGACCTGGCCGAGGACGGAGACAAGGCGCTCTCCCTCCTCGGGAAGAACCCGTACGCCGCCGCGTTCGTGGACATCCGGATGCCCGGAGTGGAGGGGATCGAGGTCCTCGAACGCGTGCAGGCCCGGAAGTCCCCCACCCGCTTCTTCATCATGACCGCCGTCCACCGGCCCGACGTCGCGGCCCGCTCGACCCGCGCCGGGGCCGCCGAATTCATCACCAAGCCGTTCGACCTCTCCCGGATCGAGGCGCTCCTGCGCGACGTGGCGCAGGAGGCGTCGTCCCGAGAGCGTCCGTACCGGCCCGAGGAACGGGAGGACTGGGGCTCCGCCCGCATCGTGGGGAGGAGCCGGGCGATCCTCGAGGTGTTCCAGAACATCGGGAAGGTGGCCGACTCGGACGCCACCATCCTGCTCCTCGGGGAACGCGGCGTGGGGAAGGAGCTGATCGCCCGGTGCATCCACGAACTGGGGGGCCGGAAGGGGCCCTTCGTGGCGGTGAACACGACGGCGATCCCCCGCGACCTGCAGGAAGCGGAGATGTTCGGACACGAGAAGGGCGCGTTCACCGGGGCGGAAGGGGCGCGCGAGGGGAAACTGACGGCCGCGCAGGACGGAACCCTGTTCCTCGACGAGATCGGGGACACGCCGGTAGACCTCCAGGCAAAGCTCCTCCGAGTCCTCCAGGAGCGGGAGTACACCCCGCTCGGGTCGAACCAGGCGCGGCGGTTCCGGGGGCGGATCATCGCGGCGACGAACCGGGACCTGCGGAAGGCGGTGGCGGACGGGAGGTTCCGGGAGGACCTCTACGACCGGCTGAATGTATTCCCGCTGCGGGTGCCGCCCCTCTCGGAGCGGAAGGAGGACATCCCGCTCCTTGGGGACTACTTCCTCCGGAAATATTGCGCCGTCCTCTCCCGCCCGCAGCGCTCCTTCTCGAAGGAGGCCCTCGAGGAGCTCGCCGCCCACCCGTGGAAGGGGAACGTGCGGGAGCTGGAGAATTTCGTGCAGCGCCTCGCCGTCCTCTCCGCCGGCAAGCTGCTTCGCCGCGAGGAGGTGGCGCGGGAGCTGGCGAAGGCGGAAGGGGCCGTCGATTCCTCCTCCGCGCCGATGGAGCAGCTGGTGGAAGAGAGGATCCGGGAGTTCGTCCGCCGCCTCGGGACCGCGATCGAATCGGAGGCGGGGCTCCACGAGCTCTTCGTGCGGCAGATGGAGCGGCCGCTGATCAAGGTCGTGCTGGAGGCCACCGGGGGGAACCAGGTGAAGGCTGCGGGGATCCTCGGGATCAACCGGAACACCCTCCGGAAAAGGATCTCGGAGCTCTCCCTCGCCCCGAAGGCACGGCGGAAGGGGAAGGGACGGTGAGCGCACGCAGCGCGCGCCCGGTGATCCTGGCCTTCGGGGGATTCGACCCCACCGGAGGCGCGGGGGTGCTGATGGACGCACGGGCGGCGTGCGTGGCAGGGGCCCACACGTGCGCCGTCCCCTCCTGCCTGACGGTCCAGACCACAGCAACGTTCTCCCGGTTCGCGCCGGTCCCGCGCGACGTCCTCGACGAATCGCTCGCGGCGGCGGAGGCGGCCTTCCGCCTGGGAGCCGTGAAAGTGGGCATGGTGGGGACCCGCACGGCGGCGGAGGCGATCGCGACGTTCGCCGCGGCCCGCCGGGACCTCCCCTTCGTGGTCGATCCCGTGCTCCGGTCCTCCTCGGGAGCGCCGCTCCTCTCGAAGTCCGCCCTCCCCGCCTACCGGCGGCTGCTCTTCCGTGCCGACGTCGTCACCCCCAACCTGCACGAGGCGGAAAAACTCCTCGACCGGAGGATCACGACCTTCGCGGGGGCCGTGGAGGGAGCGCGGGAGCTTGCAGAGTTAACGGGCGCATCGGTCGTCCTCAAGGGCGGGCACTTCCCGTGGAAGGGACGGCGCGGGGTCGACATCGTCGTCTCCCGGGGGGAGGTGACGCTGCTCGCTCCCGCGAAGGCGCTGAGCGCGGACCCACACGGCACCGGGTGCGCCCTCGCCTCGGCGATCGCGGCGCGCATCGCGGCGGGGGACGGCATCGTTCCCGCGGCGATGGCGGCGAAGGCCCTTCTCGACCGGCTGGCCTCGGGTGGGTTTCCCTCCGCGGAGGGACGTCTCACCCTCTATCCGTGACCGGGGGACCGGTGGGGGGGATGCGGCCCGGACTACTCGAAGTCCTGGGCCAGGTCCTCGAAGCGGGTGTACTGGGAGAGGAAGGGGAGTTTGCCTGACGATACTTTCCTGCGTGATCATTCCACCGAACCCGGAAAATGTCTTGCAGCATCACCCAGGAATCCCGGATGGCATCGATCTTTGAAGCCGAGGAATCCATCCACCGAATCGGGACCTCTGCGATCTGCAATCCAAGCCGTCGCGCGATGAACAGGTTTTCGACGTCGAATCCAAAACCGTGGAGCGTTTGTCGGCGAAAAACCTCTTGGGCTGCCTCACGCGTGAACAGCTTGAAGCCACACTGCGTATCGTGGATTCCACCCAGAGCGATTACCCGAATCAATAAATTGATTACCTTCCCCATGGCGATGCGATATGTAGGTTGGGAGATTTCGATTTGCGAGCCGACAACCGCCCGGGAACCGATGGCGATCTGCACTTTCCGTGCAAGACCGGTGCAGCGAGCCTTTCCAACTCCTCGATGGGGGTGCTTAGATCTGCATCACTATACAGCATAAGGTTCATTCTGGCGTTCAACATTCCAGAACGCACTGCATAGCCTTTTCCCCGGTTGCGGTCGTTCCGAAGGATGCGCACACCTCTCTCCCTGAAAGATTGGGCTACGGATACGGGCCCATCCCTGGATCCGTCATCGACTGCTATGATTTCATGGTTGTACCCGTTCCCCGTTACATAGGACAAAATACCTCCAGCGTTACCTCCAGACGCATTTCCTCGTTGTACGCGGGGATAATTACGCTAAGGTCCAAGGGGAATTGCCTTGTTTTTTAAGTTATGCAATTCAACATGGATATACAAGTTGCCTTCATCATCTTGTTACGATTCGGTTTGTTCTGTCCAAGGTCTCTCGATAAACCGGATCGCCTGGATTGAGTTTTACAGCAAATTCAAGGTGCTCAATTGCCTTATCGACTAATCCGATATCACTGTATGTAACACCCAGATTATAATGGTAATCCGCATTGTACGGTTGATGGAAAACGGCCTTTTCAAAATATATTATCGCTTTGTTCAGTGCACCATACTCTGCATATACAGTTGCCAGGTTGTTATAAGCTTGTGCATCTTCCGGTTGCAAATCGATCGCAACCAGATATTGTTGAATTGCCTGGTTGATATGACCCTTATTAATGTATAGTTCAGCAAGACTGTTTCTATAATGCCCAATCTCTGGTTGCAGTTTGATGGCAATCTGAATATGCTCCATTGCCTCATCTATTTTACCGAGAGATTTCAAAGCATTTCCATAATTATATTGAGCAAGCGAACTTTCCGGAGATTTTTTTATTGAATCATTCCACAGTGTGAGTTCTTCCCTCCAGATTGCATTTCTATTGATTGACACGACAGAATATGACATAATCAGCACAATGAATATACTATTCATAATAAAAGGATGATATTTACGATTATCATATATCAATCGGACCATATAATACACTAACATGACAAATCCTACTGAAGGCAAATAAAGGTATCTTTCTGCAAACGAATTGTAGTATCTGATATTTAACGCCGGAAAATATAACGCTGGAACTAATGGTACGCATATAAAAAAGGTAAATAGAAGGACTATTTTGTTTCTATTAGTCCAAACGAATATCAAAACAACCACTAACAACGTTATTGCCACGGAATACAAAAATTTAAATTCAAAAAAAGACTTTACAGGGTGATATACATGTAAGATGTTCAGATTTATCGGAAGAATAAGTTTTTCAAGATATTTTATAAACAAAGGGAATATATCGAATATACCAAGAACCTGATTGGCATTGACCTGTACCTTAACCGGCGTTATTCCTCCTAAGGCGTAAAACCGTAATGAAAAATAAGCCAGCATGACAATCATATAAAAAGCGTAATGTTTAATTCGATATCTATATAAACAGGAAATATCATATTCTTTATACAGATAATCATACGCTACAATCATTACTGGCAACGTTATAGCAGTTTCTTTGCTAAGTAACGCAAGAAAAAACGTTACCAGTGATAAGACAAACCGAAAATGAAATATTTTTTCATTATTCGAGCAGATATATAGATAAAAAGATAGGATGTAGAAAAATGTGAAGGAAATATCGGGTATTCCTGCCACCCATGCTACCGGTTCTGTATGGATCGGATGAGTCACAAACAGCATTCCGATGATAAACGATGGATTAAGAAATGCACCTGGATTTTCAATAGGATATTTACCGAAAAGTTTCGCGGCAATAAGAAACACAAGAACTGAAACTGCAGCGTGAAAAAAAACGTTGGTAAAATGAAAACCTATCGGATTTAATCCATAACAATAATAATTAATCATATAAATCACGTGCATTATCGGTCGATAATAGTTTGTCGCCTGCCCCTGGAATTCCCATACATTCGATATGAAGATTTCATGGATGTACCTGATATCTCGAATCCACTTATTTTCTAGCACTTGACCAATATCATCAAACACAAAATTGTTTAGAAGAGTATTTGAATAGATGACGAAACTTGCACCCACCAGAAAAGCAATTTGGATATAAAACGACCTGCTTGCAGATTTAAATTCTGGATTCATTACGGAAAAGGAAGCCGTTTCTCTACTGCAATCGGTTTTCACGGCAACTAGAATTAAGAGTCATTCGTAGTCCTGGGCCAGGTCCTCGAAGCGGGTGTACTGGGCGAGGAAGGCGAGCTTGAGGTCGCGCATCGGGCCGTTCCGGTTCTTCCCGACGATCACCTCGGCGACGCCCTTGTCCTCCTGTGCCGTCTTGTCCTTGCTGTACATCTCCTCCCGGTAGACGAACAGGATCAGGTCGCTGTCCTGTTCGATCGCCCCGCTTTCGCGAAGGTCCGACATCTGGGGGCGCTTGTCGGCGCGGTTCTCCACCCCGCGGTTCAGCTGCGAGATGGCGACCACGGGAACCCGGAGTTCCTTGGCCAGGGCCTTCAGGGAGCGAGAGATCTCGGAGATCTCCTGGACCCGGTTGTCGCTGTTCCCGCGGGTGTTCGAGCCCCGCATGAGCTGCAGGTAGTCCAGGATGACCATTCCGATCCCGCGCTCCTTCTGCAGCCGCCGCGCCTTCGCCCGCAGCTCGATGGCCGACAGGGTCCCCGAGTCGTCCGTGTAGATCGGCGCCTCCGACAGCTTCCCCACCGCCGCCACCAGGCGGTTCACCTCGTCCTGCCCGAGCGCCCCCGTCCGGAGTCGCTGGAAGTTGACGCGCGCCTCCGAGCAGATCATCCGCATCGCCAGCTGCTGCCGGCTCATCTCCAGCGAGAAGATCGCCACCGGGATCTTGTGGCGGGTGGCGGCGTTCACGGCAACGTTGAGGCACAGGGATGTCTTCCCCATCCCGGGTCGGGCGGCCACCACGATCATGTCCGACCGCTGGAACCCCGACGTGACGTTGTCGAGGTCGACGAACCCGGTGGGGACGCCGGTGATCCGCTCCTTCCGCTCGTAGAGCTGCTCGATGTCCTTCATCGCCTCCCGCGCCATCTCGGTCATGGAGAAGTACGACGGCCGGATCTTCTCCTCCGCCAGGGCGAAGATGGCCTGCTCGGTGCGGTCGAGGAAGTCGTCGAGGTCCCCGGGACCCTGGAAGGCGGCGGCGGAGATCTCCTGGGTGGCGGCGATCGTCCGGCGGAGGATCGCCTTCTCCTTGACGATACGGGCGTAGTCCGAGGCGTTGGCGGAGAGGGGGACGGAGGTGACGATCTCGGAGAGGTAGGCGAGCCCCCCCACCTGCTGCACCGTCCCGCGGTCCGACAGCACGGCGGAGAGAGTCAGCTGGTCGATCGGCCGGCCCTTCTCGTACAGGTCGACCATCACCCCGAACAGCGTCCGGTGCGCGCCCTGGTAGAAGTCCTCCGCTCGGAGGATCTCCAGGACGCCGCTCATCAGCTCGTTGTTCAGCAGCACGGAGGCGAGGACGGCCTGCTCCGCGTGGAGGTTGTGGGGGGGAACCCGGAGCAGGGAGGCGTCGCTTCCGGCTGGCTGGGGGTTTCGGGTTCCGTTCATCGACGCCTCCCGTCCGGGGAATGCAGCGGGTTTCCGGTTGCGGTCGGGTGCCTTACGATTCGGGCACTACGCGGACGGAGACCTCGGGGACGATGTCGGCCGCCACGCGGACCTTCACCTTGTAGTCCCCCACCTGCTTGATGGGATCGGGGAGCTGGATCGTCTTCCGGTCCACCGGCACCCCCGCCTTTTCCAGCGCCTCCGCGATGTCCCGCGAAGTGACGGCGCCGAACAGCCTCCCCTCCTCCCCCGCCTTCGCCGGGATGGTGAGGGACACGGCCGCGAGCCGTTCGGCCGCCGCCGCGGCGCCCTTGCGGTCCTTCTTCGCCCGCGTCTCGATCACCCGCCGTTCGTGCTCGAGCGCCTTCATGTTCCGCACGTCCGCCAGGACGGCCAGCCGCCGCGGGATCAGGAAGTTCCTCCCGTAGCCGTCGGCGACCTTGACCACCTCGCCGGCCTTCCCCAGTTTCTCGACGTCCTCGCGCAGGATGACTTTCATCGCCGCACCCCTTACCGGACCTGGGTGGCGGTGAAGGGGATCAGCGCGACGACGCGCGCCTTCTTGATCTCCACCGTCAGCTTCCGCTGGTGCTTCGCGCAGTTCCCGGTGATGCGCCGCGGGACGATCTTGCCGCGCTCGGAGACGAACTGCTTTATCATGTAGGCGTTCTTGTAATCGATCTGGAGTTCCTTCTCCGCGCAGAAGCGGCAGAACTTCTTCCGCACGTACCGCTTCTTCCCTCCGGGGCCGCGGTCGTCCCGGGCGCGGTCGGGGCGGGGCTTGTACGGGGTGCTCATCGGTTCCTTCCTCCTTTTGTTCCTCTCCGTGTCTGTTTCAGAACGGGATGTCGTCGTCCGTTGGTGCTTCCGGTGCGGGCCCCGCCCCCGGCGCCCCCTCGGCGGATGCGCCGCGCGGGCTTCCCAGGAACTGGACGTTGTCGGCCACGACCTCGACCTTGCTCCGCTTCACGCCGTCGGACTCCCAGCTGCGCTGCTTCAGGCGGCCCTCGACGAGCACGGGCCGCCCCTTCGAGAGGTACTCGGCGCAATTCTCCCCCTGCTTGCCGAACACGACGATGTCGAAGAAGGAGACCTCTTCCTTGACCTCGTTGTTCAGCTTGTACCGGCGGTTCACCGCCAGGGAGAAGCCGGTCACGGCCGTCCCCGCCGGGGTGAAGCGCGTTTCCGGATCTCGCGTGAGGCGCCCCGCGAGGATGACGCGGTTTACGGAGACCATCGCATACCTCCCTTCCCGGAGCCCTCACTCCGCCGAGGGGGCTGAGGGTGCCTCGGGCGCGGGCGCTGCCGGCGTCGCCGGGGCTTCCCCCTCGGCGGGGGCGGCAGCGGCCTTGGGTTTCAGCTCGGTTGTGTGGACGGTGGTGAGGAAACGGAGGATCCCGTCGAATATCTTGATGTTGCGCTCCACCTCCTCGACGACGCCGCGGCTCCCGGTGTAGACGAGGAAGGTGTAGAAGGCGTTGGACTTCTTGCGGATCGGGTAGGCGAGCTTCCGGTTGCCCCAGTCGTCCGTCTTCAGGACCTCGCCCTTGTAGCCCGCGACCACCGCGGAGAGCTTGGCGAGGAACTCCTTCCTCGCGTCCTCCGGGAGTTCGGGTTCGAACAGGATGGCGGTCTCATACCTCTTCGCTGTCATCGTGCGGCCTAGCCTCCTTTCGGCTGATCGAGCCCCCGGTCTTGCCGCCGGGAGCAAGGAGTATGTTCCCCCCCGGGGATTCCGTGGGGGGTTTTCGCGCCTTCTGGTTCCGGCGCGTCATGGCCTTGTCGAAACCGAGCCGGGCGATGTCCAGGGCCGCCTCGCAGGCGGCGCCCACCGCCTCCTCGAACGCCTCGCGGTCCTCTGGGGCCGGGGGCGCGAGCACGTAGTCGGCCGGATCTACCCCCGGGGGGGGGCGTCCCACCCCCACCCGGATCCTCAGGAAGTCGGCGTTCCCGAGTTGCTCCTTCAGTGAGCGCAGGCCGTTGTGGCCGGCCGTGCCCCCTCCGCGCTTCAGGCGTACCGTCCCCGGCGGCAGATCCAGGTCGTCGTGGACGACCACCAGGTCCCCGGGCTCCCCGCAATGCTTCCGGAACAGGGCGGCCACCGCCGTGCCGGACAGGTTCATGAACGTCTGCGGCTTGGCGAGGACTACCCCTCGCCCCTCCACCTCTCCGGTCCCGAGAAGGGACTGCCCGGCGATCCGCCACTTCGCTCCCAGCGAGCCGGCGAGACGGTCGACCGCCCGGAATCCCGCGTTGTGCAGCGTCGCGGCGTACCGGCGGCCCGGGTTCCCCAGTCCGACGATCAGTCGCGTGGGGGGTTACTCCTCTTCTTCCTTCTTGCCGGCGGCTTCCGCCACGCTGGCGCCCTCTGCGGCCTCGCCCTCCGCCGCCACGACGGGCACGGCCTCCGCCTTCGGGGCGTTCACCGCCGCCACCGTCATCCGCAGGTCCTTCTCCGTCGGGACCACGCCCGCCGGGAACCGGAGATCCCCGAGGTGCAGCGACTGGCCGATCCCCAGCGCCGTCACGTCGACCTCGATGAACTCGGGAACGCTGTCCGGCGTGCACTCCACCTCGAGGCTGCGGGTGATCACCTCGAGGATGCCGCCCATCTCGATCCCCGCTGCCTTCCCCCGGACCCGGAGCGGGATCTCGACCCGGAACTTCTGGCCGAGGGCCACCTCGTAGAAGTCCACGTGGGTCACCCGGTCGGAGAGAGGGTGCGTCTGCACCTCCTTCAGGACCGCGTACGATTCCTTCCCGCCTGCGTCGTCCGTCACAGTCATCTTCACCACCACCGTCCCGTGGCGTGCCGTGGCGAGGAACTTCTCGAGGGACTTCCGGTCGAACTCCAGGGACCGGGTCTCGAGACCCTTCCCGTAGATGACGCCGGGCACCTTCCCCCCGGCGCGGCGTTTCCGGTTGATCTCTTTTCCGCCGTCGCGGCGGCGCACCGCCGCCAGATCCATCATGGCCATCGCGTTCTCCTCCTAGACGAACAGGGAGCTTACCGAATCCTGGAAGTGGATCCTCTTGATCGCTTCACCCAGCAGGGGGGCCACGGAAAGGACCCGGATCTTCCCGCACTCCGCCTTCCGCCCCAGCGGGATGGTGTTCGTGATGACGAGTTCCTCGATCTCCGACTTCTCCAGCCGATCGATGGCGGGCCCGGAGAGCACGCCGTGGGTGGCGCAGGCATAGATGCGCCGCGCCCCCTTTCTCCTGAGGGCGTCGGCGGACTGTGCGAGCGTCCCCGCCGTGTCCACCATGTCGTCGAGCAGGATCGCCGTCTTCCCCTCGACTTCCCCGATGATGTTCATCACCTCGGCCACGTTCGGTCCCAGCCGTCGCTTGTCAATGATCGCCAGGGATGCGTTCAGCCGCTTGGCGAACGCCCGGGCCCGCTCCACGCCGCCGGCGTCGGGGGACACCACCACGATGTCGTTGCCGTAGTTCGCCTTGATGTGTTCCAGCATCACCGGGGCGGAGTACAGGTGGTCTACCGGGATGTTGAAGAAACCCTGGATCTGCCCCGCGTGCAGGTCCATGGTCAGCATCCGGGAGACCCCCGCCGCCGTGAGCAGGTCCGCGATCAGTTTCGCCGTGATCGGGGCCCGGGGGAGGACCTTCCGGTCCTGCCGCGCGTACCCGTAGTACGGCAGTACCGCCGTCACCCGCTTGGCGGATGCGCGTTTCAGCGCGTCCATCAGGATGAGCAGCTCCATCAGATGGTCGTTCACCGGCGGGCTGGTCGGCTGGATGACGAACACGTCCACCCCGCGGACGTTGTCCCGGATCTCCACGTTGATCTCGCCGTCGCTGAACCGCTTCACCAGCGCGGACCCCAGCGGGATGCATAGGTACGCGCAGATCTCCTTTGCGAGATCCGGGTGGGCGTTCCCGGTGAAAATCTTCAGTCGCGTCACGCACTTCCCCTGTTGGAGGAGGTCACTCCGCCGAAAAGACCAATCATTATACCGAAGGGGGGCGCGTTGGCAAGAGGGAATGCGTTCCGGGGACCGCGGAGTGCTCGCGTGGCTGGGAGGGAAGGGGTCGAACCTTCATTAGAGGCTCCAAAGGCCCCTGTCCTGCCGTTAGACGACCTCCCAGCGCACCCGGAATCTTATCGGGCCGCCGCCACACCGTCAAGGCCGGAGCCCGTCGCCCGTTCGTACTCGCCGATCACCGCGTCCTCGATCATCCGGCGCGTCTCGTTGTTCAGGGGGTGGGCCGTGTCCCGGTAGGTACCGTCCTTGGTCTTCTTGCTCGGCATCGCGACGAACGGCCCATTGGTCCCCTGGATGATCTTGAGGTCGCGGACGACGAAGCAGTCGTCGAAGACGATCGTCGCGTACCCCTTGAGCTTGTCGTTGTCCGACACGGGGAAAACCTTCACCTCGGTGATCCGCATCCAGAGACCTCCTGTGATGTCGTTAGACGCTCCTCGCGACGAAGACCCGTCGCCCCGTTCCCCCGCCGCCTCCCGGCGGCAGCTTTCCCCGGGCCCCCCGCGCCGCCTCCGCCGACGCGAACAGGCCGAACACGGCCGAACCGCTACCGGACAGTCCCGCCGCGAGGGCCCCGGCCGCAAGGAGTTCCCCCTTGATCTCCCCGATCTCCGGCCGATCCTCCCGCCAGGCCTCCTCGAAGTCGTTCCCCAGCGCCGCGGCCACATCCCCGAGGGTCCGGTACGCCGGGATCTCCGCCGGAGGGGGCGGATCCCCCGGGGGCCTCCGGAGGCGCCCGTACCCATCCCGGGTCGGCAGGCCGAAGGCCGGGCGCACGATGACGGCGTGAAACGGCACCTCCCATGGGATCGCCGTCAGGCGCTCCCCGAATCCCTCCACGAGCGCCGCGCTCCCCAGGGTGAAGAACGGGACGTCGGCGCCGACGCGGGCCGCCATCGCGAGCAGGACGTCCCGGGGCGGGCATTTTCCCGTAAGGGCGGATAGCCCTTTCAGGGTCGTGGCGGCGTCGGAACTCCCCCCGCCCAGGCCCGCCTCGGCGGGGATCGTCTTCCGGAGTCGGATCCGCACCCCCGCAGGCGCCCCGGCCCACTCCATGAACAGGGCGGCCGCCCGCCGGCACGTGTTCCCCTCGCCCGTCGGTACCGACGGGTCGTCGCACTCCACGGATATCCCTTCCGCGGCCTCTTCGACCGTCACCTCGTCGTACAGCGACACGGGCACTATGACGGAGCGGATGTGGTGGTACCCGTCCGGACGCCTTCCGAAAACCTGCAGGGAGAGATTCAGTTTGGCGGGAGCGAGGAAGGAAACGGCGTCAGCTGCGCACAAGGGAAGCCTTTTCAAACGCTGTTTTCATCCCACAGTAACCGCAATTGGTACTGGTGTCAAGGCCCGGGAAAAGCACTGTAAAGACTGGGAAACGGTATTTTGCACGCGGCGGGGGGGTGTCCCCCGGAACGCGGGCTATCCTTCCTTCCGGAACGTGAAGCCGGAGGGTGTTCCTGCGTCGACGGTGATTCGGTCCCCCTCCCGGAACTCCCCCTCGAGGATCCGGATCGCGAGGGGATCCTGGATTTCCTTCTGGATCGCCCGGCGGAGCGGACGGGCCCCGAAGGCCGGGTCGTACCCGATGTCGGCGAGGCGCGCCTCCGCCGCCGGCGTGAGGGACACCCCGATCTTCCGGTCCGCAAGCCGGTCGTTCAGTTCCCGGACCATGATGTCCACGATCCGCGCGAGCGCCTTCTTCCCGAGGGAGTGGAACAGGATGACCTCGT
>Ga0316600_10000559_pt1 | contig 17784 bp, 16 predicted proteins | sample OWC_soil_day5_CT_FD_207652 | JGI IMG/M metagenome (GOLD analysis project Ga0316600, IMG submission 207652) | Wetland soil microbial communities from Old Woman Creek delta, Ohio, United States - OWC_soil_day5_CT | ecosystem: Environmental > Terrestrial > Soil > Wetlands | place: USA: Ohio... | reverse complement strand
TACCGGCGATGTTGTCAAAAACGCAAGAACTTTTAAGGGAAATGAGGCTGGATGTCAATCCTTACACACTGGTAAAACAATTGGGAACAGGCCAGCAGCAGTTGGTCGAAATTGCCAAGGCGTTAGCGAAAAATGCTACTTTACTTATTTTGGATGAGCCTACAGCTTCCTTATCCGAGGGAGAAGTAGAGATTCTTATGGATATTTTGGGACGATTAAAGGTTAAGGGCGTTACTTGTATTTACATATCTCATAAACTGGATGAAGTCCTCCGATTAGCTGATACAGTGACCGTCATTCGTGACGGACGTTCTATTGGTTCTAAACTAACCCGTACGTTAACGAAGGATGAGATTGTGGAGATGATGGTAGGCCGGGAAATTACCGATTTATATCCCAAAGAGGTACATATTACAGAGCAAGAGGTTTTTGCGGTTAAAAATTATACGGTATATGATGTAAGTGATCCCAGTAGAAAGTTAGTCGATAATGCTAATTTTTCCTTAAAACGGGGTGAAATTTTAGGCTTTGCCGGCTTAGTAGGGGCTGGGCGTACGGAACTAGTATCATCAATCTATGGTTTTTATGATGGAAAATGTCATGGGGAGGTTTATCTGGAAGGGAATCTATTATCCATTCATCACCCGAATGATTCATTGCAGCAGGGAATCGCCATGCTGCCCGAAGATCGCAAGCGCCATGGCATCATTGAGATCATGTCTGTCAGGGAAAATATGACACTGGCTACTATTGAGAAATATCGGTTGGCAATGGACCGTATTGATGATTGTCAGGAACTAAAAGATGCAAATGATTATATGGCAAGGTTAAAGATAAAAACACCCGGCTTGGATACTTGCATTAAAAACTTAAGTGGCGGTAATCAGCAAAAGGTTGTGCTGGCAAAATATTTGCTGCGTAAATTGAAGGTGCTAATCTTGGATGAGCCAACCCGCGGCATTGATGTTGGTGCAAAATATGAAATTTATAATCTGATGAACCGCTTGGCTGCAGATGGTATCGGTATTATTATGATCTCTTCTGATTTGCCGGAAGTCCTGGGAATGTCTGATCGAATACTGGTCATGAATGAAGGGCGGATAAAAGGCGAATTTTTGAACCATAAGAATTTGGATCAGGAACAAATAATGCATTGTGCTGTAGGGGGGGCTACTGCGTGACAACGGAGCTGAAGAAAGAGGCAGTTGGGATGGGCAGCGAGAAAAAAATATCCTTGGCATCCATGTTTCATTTTGATGTAAAGACATATACTATGATTTTAGCATTAGTGTCGATTTGGGTTATATTCACCATGACGACAAACGGGGATTTTCTAACCTCTAGAAACTTGTCTAACTTATTTCGGCAAATGTCCATTACGGGTATTTTATCTATCGGTATGGTTTTTATTATTATTGCCGGGCATATTGATCTGTCAGTTGGGTCGCTTATGGGGCTATTGGGAGGTATTACAGCAGTTCTTAATGTTTGGCTCAAAGTGGATGGAATTTTAGCGATAGGGATTACTCTAGTCCTTGGTTTGTTGATTGGTATTTTTAATGGCTGGTTAATTGCTTATAAAAAGATACCAGCTTTTATTGTCACTCTAGGAGGTATGCTGGTATTTAGAGGTATATTAGTAGGTATGACCAAAGGAACTACCGTTGCTTCTCTTGACCCAAGTATCCGTTTTGTGGGTAATGCATATCTAGTTGATGGAGTTGGTATTTTCTTAGGCCTAATCGCTATTGCCGTTCTTGTTTATAACGCCCTTTCAGTTCGAAAACTACATTCCCAATACGGTTTGGCAATCCCGCCAATGTCCGTTGAAATTGCAAAAATCGCTTTTGCCGCCGTAGTAATTGGCTTACTTATTATCATTCTTAATTCTTACCAGGGATTTCCTGTGCCGGTACTCATTCTGGCAATCATGGCTGTTGCCTTTTCTTACGTTTTGACTAAAACCGTATTTGGCCGCCGAGTGTATGCAATTGGCGGCAATGCAGAAGCAGCTAAATTATCAGGTATCAATGTTACAAAAATGACATTGAGTATATTTGCCATTAATGGATTATTGGTTTCAATTGCTGGAGTACTGCTTTGCTCCCGCTTGAATGCAGCCTCGGTAGCAGCTGGGCAGAATGCTGAAATGGATGCCATTGCAGCTTGTGTCATCGGGGGAGCCAGTCTGATGGGCGGTGTAGGCAGCGTCGGTGGTGCGATTGTCGGTGCGCTGGTAATGGCAAGTTTGGATAATGGCATGAGTATGTTAAATATCGAAACCTTTTGGCAGTTTATTGTTAAAGGGTCAATACTGGTACTAGCTGTTTGGGTAGATATTGCTACGAAAAATAAGCGGTAGAGTATGAAGCAAAGAATGCTAAGCAGTAAAGTATAAATTTTAGAGGGAATGTTGAGCACAGAGAGCACAGAGGACACTGAGGAGGGCTTTATCTATCTCTTCTCAGTGTTCTCTGTGCTCTCTGTGGTTCGTTGTTTGATATGTTTTAAAAGGAGACTCATAGAGTTTTCTTAAACTCAGCGTATTAGCTTTTCAAGGAGTTTGTTAGTCACCGCTTGCTTTAGTTCTCCTTTGGAAACAGGAATATCGTGTTGTTTCAGCCTTTCTAGGGCTTCTTGGCTAAGTTGCTCGGGATAGATGGTTCCATAAGCAGTTTGAATGGCGATTCCGGAAATATCTGTAGTAGTTCCTTTCTTTACAAATAAGCCTGTCATCTTCTGAAAGGCAACCCCATAGGTTTTGCCATCGTGGATGCTAAAGTTTCCTCTCGTGACAGCCGTCTCACCCTTACCGCTGACGTGACCGTTAAAGGCAAGGGGACCTTGAACGTCTTTATCTGTTAATTGTGAACTATTAAGACCTTGTCCGTTTACATCCAGTTCATAGCTTTGATCTTCTGTCATTACAGATCCGCTAGCTGCTAAATTTCCTTGATAGGCTGTGCCTTGTACCTGCTGCAGCAGTACTTTATTGTCAGTATAACGAAAGTTTCCTGTAACGCCGTTGACTGCCATACTACTGAAACTGATTTGAGGCAGACTGAAATTACCTGTGATATGAGGCTGCGCAACTGATCCGGCAATTTGCACTTGCAAGGCTAGCGGACGAATTGCAGTAATTCCCGATACAAAAGCGGCAGGGTCAGCATCAGGCAGAGTCAAAGAAAAATCAAGGATGGCCGTACCATCAATCCAGGAAATATTACCTTGACCTTGTGCTGGTTGACCAGAAACCAATAGGCTTACATCTTCGAAATGCAGTCCTGTTTCGTTACTGCTGAACTTTCCTTGTCCTTCCTGTATTCCCACTTTACCATTTAATTTCAGATTAGAAAAACTGCCTTCTGCCTGATAATGTAAAGTACCTTTGGTATCCTGCTTTACTGTAATCTGTATTGGCTGTATCGTGCCCGCTTCCAGAGAATAGGCTGTATCGGCAAAAAGTTCTTTAAATTTGAGTACATCGAGAGTATCAATTTGGATGTTAAAATCTCCGGGAAGATTTTCTCCCCATTGTCCGTTTACATTCACTATACTTTGATCTGCTTTACCTTTAAGAGAAATTGTCATCTCCGGGTTGTTTTGCCAGTCAATCGTACCTGTTGCATTTTCTAATAACTGAGAAAACAAGGGGGTTTCAATATGTATTTTTCCGTCTTCTAATTCAACTTTACTGCGAAAGGGAGTCGATTCATCTTGTTCTTTTTTGAGTAAGTCATCCCAGTTAAAATGATCATTGGCCTGTTTGAGCCAAAGTTCTCCTCCTTCTAGAGTCACCGTTTCAATTTTGGGTAATCCGAGGCTGCCGCTAGTCAAATCAGACCAGCGATACTGCATTTTGATTACTGGAACCTGGGCTAAAAGTGCCCCCTGCTGATCATAGAGAGATACATTCTGGATTCTTATGCGGCCAGACAATGATAAAGCAACGCTTTCCACTGTCAACTGTCCGTTGATTTGCTGGCTGACTCGCTGAATAAGGGTGTCTTGTATATCCTGTCTAATTTTAACGGCAAATACTTGCCAAAGAACAAGCACTGTACAGATCATACTTAGTACAATGAATGTGATTCGCTTATGTGCTGCTATCCAATCTTTCATGTAAGCTCCCCTTCGGCGTTAATGGTTGCCTGTTTAATAATAAATATCATAAAAATTTAATTCTTGTTTTTTTGCCAGAATCCTTTTTACTTTTTCTGCAAAAAGAGGAATAAAGAAGAGATTTTGTAAAGGATGGAAAAGAAGAGACACTTAAAAAATGTAAGACAATGTGCTTATTATGTAAGATGTTTGCAGACTAAACGGTAATGAAGAGGAGTGATTTATAAATGAATACGATCCTAGTTATTTCCTGAAAAAAAAATAAGAATATTTAAAAGCAACTAAAATTAAGGAACAAAATAAAATCAAAAAAATAGTAGGAAGGTATTTACAATATGAAGAGAGTATCATAATATTAAAGATAACAATTTTCATTTTCAATAGAATGAAAAACGAAATATTATATTGTGACAGTGGTGTTATAAACTAGGACAAAACTTGCCATTAAATGAATTTAATTATCATTATTAAATTCATTTCTTACTTGTTTTTACTCCTGCATGTAGAATTATAGCTGGCGTGAAATTGTTTTATTTTTAAAAAAGGGGTTCCGTTATGAGATGTATCATGATTAAACGGGAAGTGAGGTAGAGATTCAATGATGCTTTATAAGAGTAGTTGGCATAAAGCAATTGCTTTATCTATTTTTTTACATATTTTTCTTTGGGTAACAACTGGTTATTTGGCTTTTCGAGAACAAGATGTTCCTCTTGTTGATGAAGAGGTGATGGAACTGAGTTTAATCGATATTCCTGGTGATGATATAGCAGAGGCGGAACCACAGGTTGCAGCAGCAGCACCGCCGATACCAGAGGTTCCGATTGAGCCCGACCCTCCTCCAGAACCTCAGCCGCCAATTGTTGAGGATGATATAGCGGAAAAGGTAGTAGAACCTATAAAGGTGTCAGAGACAAAAGAAGGGGCTGTTATTTCACCTGATAAAGTAAATGCTGGCGGAAAAAAAATTGGCTTTGGGACCCCGCCAATCGTATTAGTAAAGGTTGATCCTGTGAATCCCCCAGAGATGAAAGAAGTCGGCCGTAAGGTTAATGTTGTGCTTCGGATGCAAATTTTAAAGAATGGATTACCAGGCAAAGTATCAATAGCAGTTCCGTCAGGATATAAAAGTATTAATGATGCAGCGATAACCGCAGCTAAAAAATGGAAATTTGAACCTGCAAAAGATAATGAAGGCAGACCAATCGTTTGTCTTACCATATTAACGATTCCCTTTACTATAGAGTAGTGACTTTACGAAAAAAATCCACATCTTGACAATAAACATATTTAGCAGTATTATTTCTAAGTGAGAATGATTATACCTATCATTGTTGAAAATATTTCCATATCATACATATGAAATATTTAGATTCTAAACAAATGGTGGAAAGTTTCATTGCTATTAAATGATAATGGATTTTATTATCGCCTAATAACAATGATATAGAAGGAGGTGAAAATATGCGTAAATGGTTACTTATCGTTATTATGGCATTTATATTAATTAGTCAGGGGATGGTTTTTGCAGCCCCTAAATGGGATGCTGTCGTTGACAAAATAGAAAAAACGATGGAACAGTCTCTAACTGTGTATAAGAGTGGAGACACAGCTGGGGCCAAGAAAATAGTAAATGATGCGTATTACGGAATGTATGAAAAAGATGGTTTGGAGAAGGCGGTAAATTCGACTGTTTCCGCTAAAAGGGCCAACTTGACTGAATACAAGTTTAGTACTATTAAAAAATTGATGACCAATCAAGCGCCTGAGGCAGATGTTAAAAAGCAGATTAAAGAGCTAATTGGGATGATGCGTGAAGATATTGCTCAAATGGACGGCGGCGGTAAACAAAGCAGCTCTATGGCAACTTTTTGGCCAGCTTTTCTGATTATGGTTCGTGAAGGCGCGGAAGCGATTTTGGTTATTGGTGCTATTATTGCGTATCTGATTAAGTCTGGAAATGGTGAAAAGACACAGGTTATTTATAATTATTCTGGGGCCGCTATCGTAGCGAGTTTTTTAACGGCTATTTTATTCCGCTCTGTGATTAATCTCAGTGGTGCCAGCCAGGAAATTATGGAAGGTACGACTATGCTGATAGCGGTGTTCGTTCTTTTGTCCGTTGGACATTGGATGAAAAGCAAGTCAGATGAAAAATCCTGGGGAAATTATATTGAAGGCAAGGTCCAAAATTCTCTGACTAAAAATAATACTTTTTCCTTGGGAATCGCTGCTTTTTTAGCCGTGTATCGTGAGGGTGCTGAAGTAGTATTGTTCTATCAGGCACTATTTAATGATGCCGGTGATGATATGCAAATGATTTGGCTGGGATTTGGTGCGGGGTGTCTCGCTTTAGTCGTGATTTTTGCAGTAGTTCGCTATGGCAGTCTTAAGCTTCCATTGAAACCTTTCTTTCAGGGAACTAGTATTTTAATGTTTATTTTAGCAATTAGTTTTGCTGGTGGCGGAGTGAAAGAGCTACAGGAAGGAGGTTTAGTTGGAGTTACGCTTCTGGAGGGGATGCCTATGTTTGATCTTTTGGGAATCTATCCGACAGTTGAAACTCTGTTGCCACAATTCTTTCTTGTATTAATGGTTCTTGGAAATAGCATCTATCAAAAAAAGAAAAAAATTAGGGAGGCCGTATCATGAATTTGAAAAAGTTTTTATCAATGACTTTTGTTGCTTTAACAGTGCTTGGATTATCAGTAGGACAATCTTTTGCAGCCGGGTTCCAGGAATATCCCGTTGGTGATGACATCGAAGTACCAGAAGCAGGATTTAAAGTGGCTCTTGTCTATTTTCAACCGATAACAATGGAGCCAGCAGGTATGGGATTGTCACCAGATAAATCAGATATCCATCTGGAAACGGATATTGCTGCTATTGAAGGCAATAATACCGGTTTTGGTGTTGCTGAATGGATTCCTTACTTGACTGTACATTATAAATTAACGAAAAAAGGTACTGGTGAAGTGATTGAAGGTACTCTTATGCCAATGAATGCCAGTGATGGACCTCATTATGGCGCTAATATCAAGATGAAAGGCGCTGGTACATATGATGCAGCCTTTACAATTGAGAGCCCAGCTCGTCAAAATTACATGTTGCATGTTGACAAAGAAACAGGTGTGGAAGGTCATTTCTGGCAAAAACCAGTAGTTCTACATTGGGATTTCGATTATATCCCTAGAAGTTGGTAAAAAAAGACTGGCGGTCCGGGATGACTTTCCCGGACCTTTTTATAGTTTAAGAATTTCATAATGTTCCTACCCTCGCACACAAAGAAAATATTCTAGAGTGTGCTTTGTCTCTTTATAGTTCAAAAGGATGTTAGGCTATTGTTTTTTAGTAACAGTTAAAAAATTAAAGTGAAAGGAGAAAAACATGCTGCAAAGTATACTGCAAAACATGATACCGACCATGCAAAATTTAGCCATTGCTTTTATCCCTTTAGCGATATTGCTGGCTCTGGCTAGTAAGGATCAGTCGGGAGTTTTTAAGAAGTGGATCTGGCGCGGAATCAAATGGGGAATCCTGGGGGCTGCTTTTATTGCGACTGTAAAGTTAGGCACAAAAGCCGTGAAGCGGGAAGTGTATGAAGGTTTGGTTCTTGTATTGGGGCTGATTGGCGAAATGTCACTGCTGGGATTTCTGTGGTGGAATGTCAGGCAGGGTGTTTCTCTTGATAAATATAAACTAGCAGGTGGTGCGTCTTGTATTGTTGCTGCTACCCTGCTGCTGTATCATGGATTGGATTTTATTCTTTTTCCGATTGAGATGATTACCTTTACCAATGAGATAATCAGCCTAGAGTTTCTCATGAAAATTATTGGATTTTTGTTAGGGGGGCTTTTGACCTGGTTGACTGGTCTGGCAATTATCCGGGCTGCGAGTATTTTGTCCACCCAAAGGATCATTGCTATTCTTGCGGCGCAACTTTTGGTGGTTATAGCCAAGCAAGCTCTTATTATAGTTCAGATAATGGCCGTAAGAAAGATTTTCTTAACCACGAAGCAAATGACGCCGATTATAGGACCGTTGATTAATCATCAAGTTTGGTTCTTATACGCACTGCTTGCAGTTACATTGCTTTTGCCAGTGGTGTTGATGTTGCAGAGCAAGCCGGAAAAGCCTATAGGGCTTAATCCTGCTCAATATAGAAAAATACTAATGCAGACTCGCAAGAAAATGCGCTGGAGCGGAGCATTAGCTTTAGGTGTATGTGCTATGTTTCTGGTTTCAACCGTTGGTATGGTATATGCCGATGAAAAAGTCGAAATTGTTCCAGCTGTTGCGGTAGTCGCCGAAGGAGAGCAAGTTCGCATTCCTTTGGAAAAAGTTGATGATGGTCATTTACATCGCTTTTCTTATCGCTCATCAACAGGTGAAACCGTACGGTTTATCGTGATTAAAAAAAGTGGATCCGCTTACGGTGTTGGATTGGATGCTTGTGAGATTTGCGGACCAACTGGTTATTTCGAGCGGGATAATCAAGTGGTTTGCATGCTGTGTGATGTTGTTATGAATACAGCAACTATTGGTTTTAAAGGTGGATGTAATCCGATTCCGCTGGAATACAAAGTAGATCAGGGTAAAATGATCGTACCTGCCCAAGCGTTAGAGCAAGAAAAGAATCGATTTAAGTAAAGGAGGATACGCCATGTTTTGGGAGATGCTGAAAGGAGCTCTTGTTAGACAGAGTCGGAAAATGTTTATGGTAGCCATTACCATTGCATTGGGTGTTTCGTTGACAACAGCCATGCTGAATGTGATGCTTGATGTAGGCGACAAGGTAAATCGAGAGTTGAAGGCATATGGAGCAAACATTACAGTGATTCCTCGGGCGGCATCAGTCTTACGGGACGTTTATGGAATAGAAGCCAGTTCTGGAAAGACAGGGCAGTATTTGCAGGAAGCTGATGTTGGTAAGTTAAAAACTATTTTTTGGGCTAATAATATTGTTGCATTTTCTCCTTTACTAGAAACGAAGGCTACTGTCGGCTCAGATGATATAACCGTAGTAGGAACCTGGTTTAATCGACAATTAGAGCTGCCTACAGGTGAAGTTGTGGAAACAGGAATCAAAGAACTAAAATCCTGGTGGACAGTTGAGGGAAATTGGATCAATGATGCTGATATTAAGGGTGCAATGGTTGGTTCTACACTAGCGCGGAAATTAAATCTTCACATCGGTGATTCGGTGGAGATTGCCTTGCCTGGAGGTACCCAGCGAGAAGCTCTAACTGTGCAAGGTATTTTTAATAGCGGCGGTGCTGAAGATGATCAAATCTTTGTAACCCTGCCTTTTGTCCAACAAGGACTAAATCTTCCAGGTAAAATTGGCAAAATAGAAGTAAGCGCTATAACAACACCAGAAAATGAATTAGCACGCAAAGCAGCCCATGATCCAAAAAGTCTTTCCCTAAAAGAATGGGAAACCTGGTATTGTACCGCTTATGTAAGTTCAATTGCTTATCAAATCGAAGAAGCTGTCGGTGATTCCCGTGCCAAGCCAGTTCGGCAAGTTGCTGAATCAGAGGGGACGATTCTGCAAAAGACCCAGCTGTTAATGCTCTTGATCACAGGACTCAGCTTAGCCGGATCAGCTCTTGGCATTTCGAATCTTTTAATGGCTAATATTATGGAACGCAGTCGGGAGTTTGGTTTGCTTAAAGCACTTGGTGCAACAGATCGAGATGTTTTACTGCTGACTCTCACGGAAATTATGACGACGGGTTTAGTTGGTGGTATTGCAGGCTATTTTTTAGGCCTGGGATTTGCCCAAATCATTGGTCACAATGTATTTGGTACAGCCGTTGCAATTAATGGGATGGTTATTCCTTGGGTCATTATTTCAGTAATTCTGATTACTTTGGTCGGTAGCCTTCCGGCTATGCGAATGCTTTTATCGCTGCGTCCGGCAGCAGTACTTCATGGCAGGTGATAAAGATGACAAAATATTCTATGTACACGAAGATGATCTGGAATGCCTTGCTTCGCCGTCGATCTCGCATGTTGATTGCATTATTGGCTGTGGCGATTGGCGCGACTGTTGTATCAGGGCTTGTTACCATTTATTATGATGTTCCTAGGCAAATGGGTAGGGAGTTTCGCTCCTATGGTGCTAATTTATTGTTAACACCAGCTGGTGATCAACAGGTGATGACGCAAAACCTGGTTGCCAATGCGACTACGCTTTTGCCGTCAGATAAGCTAATTGGCATTGCCCCGTATTTGTATGATCGTATTAAGCTAAATGAACAGCCATTTCTAGTTGCAGGTACGCATTTCCAGGCTGTAAAGAAAGTAAGCCCTTATTGGCAGATCCGCGGTGAGTGGCCAGTGGATCAGTCTGAGGATATCGTTATTGGTGCTGAAGTGGCAGAACGATTAGAAATTGAACCAGGACAGCAAGTGACTCTGGCGGTAGCTGGTAACGAAACTGAAAAAAAGGTGAAAGTTGCTGGTATTCTTCGGACAGGGGGTTCGGAAGAAAACTTTATTTTTCTTGATCTGTCTTTGCTCCAACAGATGTTGAAGAAGGAAGGTGTGATTAGTATTGCTCAAGTCAGTATTACGGCTAATGAGGCAGAATTAAACACATTAACACAACAAATTGGAGAGCAAGTTCCTGGTGTGGCGCCGCGTTTAGTGAAACAGGTGACCCAGTCGGAGCAAACGGTTCTTGGAAAACTGCAAGCGTTGGTTTATTTAGTCACAATTGTAGTATTGCTGCTTACTTTAATTTGTGTAGCTACAACGATGATGGCAGTTGTTACAGAAAGGCGTAAAGAGATTGGTTTAAAGAAAGCGCTGGGCGCGGAAAATCGCAGCATTATTTTTGAGTTTTTAGGGGAAGGTTTGGCATTAGGAGCCTTAGGCGGCCTGCTGGGGACGGTTTTAGGATTCTTTTTTGCTCAAGCGGTAAGTGTCAACGTTTTTGGCAGGATGATTTCATTTCAGCCCTTGATTGCGCTATTGGCATTGGTTGTTTCTATAGCAGTTACTGGCTTAGCATGCCTAATCCCAGTAAAAATTGCAACGGAAGTTGAACCAGCGATTGTACTCAGAGGCGAGTAGAGGAGGTTAATGGATATGAGTTTACTAGAATTGCATGATGTATCGATGATTTACGGGAGTGTGAAAGCCCTTCAAGGGATTGATTTAACAGTAGAAAAGGGCGAATGGCTGGCACTGATGGGTCCATCCGGGTCTGGTAAGACGACCCTAATGAACATAATCGGTTGTATGGATAAAGCGTCCACGGGATCAATTGTTTTAGACGGTGTAGATTTCACCAATGTTACTGCAGGGAACCTGACGATGCTCAGGCGAGATAAAATCGGACTGGTATTTCAGCAGTTTCATCTGATTCCTTATTTAACAGCAGTAGAAAATCTGATGGTAGCTCAATATTATCATAGTATGCCTGACGAACAAGAAGCGTTAGTGGCTTTAGAGAGAGTCGGACTCAAAGAGAGGGCTCGTCATTTGCCTAGCCAGCTTTCTGGCGGCGAACAGCAGCGGGTGTGTATTGCTCGCGCTCTAATTAACTATCCTATGTTGATCTTAGCTGATGAACCAACGGGTAATTTGGATGAAACCAATGCCAAAATTGTATTAGAATTTTTTCAGCAGCTTCATCGCGAAGGGCACACCATTATTATGGTTACCCATGATCCGAAAGTTGCTGAGCTGGCTGAACGATGCATCGTCTTGGAGCATGGCCGCATAGCCAATCGGAAAGACCGTAGAATCGTCTGCAGGGAGGAAGAAGTCTCATGAGAAGATGGTTATCCATGGCGGCAGCAGGTGCCTTAATTGGGCTTCTCCTTGCTGGCTGCAGTAGTCAAAAAGCTAATAATGTTCACAGTGATAGTAGCCATAGTGAGCATAGCCACAGTTATAAGGATGGCACATATACGGCTAAAAGCAGCCCTGATGAACGGGGAGCAGTAGGCGAAATAACCCTTACGATTCAACAGGGGAAAATCGCTAAGGCAGACTATCGAGGAATTCAAAAAGATGGTAAGGTCAAGGATATAGATTATGGAAAGACGAGTGGGAAAATTGAAAATCCTGAATTCTATCAGAAAGCGCAGCAAGGGGTAAAAGGTGCAGCTGCCTATGGACCCAAGCTGATAGAAACGCAAAATGTGGATCGTGTAGATTCTATTTCAGGAGCAACCGTTTCTCATAAGCAATTTACTGAAGCTGTAAAATCAGCATTAGACCAGGCAAAATAGTCATTCTTCTTTTCAAAAAAATAAGCGAAGGAAATCGTAAAATCGATTTTCTTCGCTTATTTTTTGCTATGCTAAACTTTTGAACCACAAAAGCATAATGCATTATTGCGGCACGGAAAAGAGAATTCGTAAAAAAATGGTGAACCGCGAAGGACACGAAGAGATGCAAAGAACGCGAAGGATAATATGAATGCTTTAACCTTCGTGTTCTTCATAGTCTTAGCGTCTTCGCGTTTCAAAAAGTTTTTTTTTACGTCTCTTTTCCCTACGCCTCTGCGGTTCATTTATGTTTAATGATTCCGAAATGTCTTTTTCAAGATGCCAAAAATGTTAACGAATTTGACAGGGACTTTTTTTCGGGGATATTTGTTATTTGCAGGTACTAGTTCTACAAATTCATCATCAATGACATAGACGTACTTTAGTGTCGCATACAAATCAGGTGTATTTCCTGAAATTCCAACTGCACAAATCTGTCCATGATCAAAGGTACGTTGTTTTTTTATGAGTGCTAAGTCTCCATCAAAAATTTTGGCACCTTCCATGCTGTCGCCTTCCACACGTAAGATAAAAAAGTTATGAGGCTCACTATTTAACCATTTACTTGGCAGATCTTCGTAATATTCAATGGACTCACGAGCTATGCAAGGTGCACCCGCAGGTATATGTCCGAGAACTGGAACGGCATAAGTGGATGCTACTGCCACTGCATTTAGGGGGAAGACAGCAGCATTATCTATATTATAAGGAAGATAGCCTGATTGCACCATTAAATCCTCGAACGAACAATTGAGATGTGGCGCTAATTTTCCTAAAGTTTGTGGGCTTGCTTTTTGTTCTCCCGACTCCATTCTGGATATCGTAGTATTGCTTACGCCTGAAAAGATCGAAAGCTGCCGTTGACTTTTAAAACCACTATCTTCTCTCATTTTTGAAAACCATAAGCCAAAATTCTTTAATTGTTTATTCATTTTATCTATCATCGTAAGCACCTCTTATTTAGTATAAACTTTTTTGTTTCGTATACGCAATGGAAAAGTTGTTGCGTTGACGAAGCATTTTTTTTTTAAAGTTATTGCGCAAGCAATGAGGTAATGATAAGATGGTGTTGCGATGGCGATACAATTAAATGAAGGGGGTGTAAACTTTGACGCGAAGAAAAGAATTGACCGTAAAACTCAATATAAAGGCATTTGAGGAGAATCAGAAAAAATATAACCTTAATGAAGAAGGAAAATGTGCCGAATGCATGGAGATTAGTCCATCTCAGCTTTGGAAGGTGAAAACGGGTATTCATGACCCAGGCAAGGATTTTATTGCAGGTGCATTAAAAGCGTTTCCTAACACTTCTTTTGATGAATTATTTTTTTTACCTGGAGTGTCGCGCCAGCGAGATGAATTCCCAAAGGATAAAGCGATATAAGGAGGTGGTGAAGAGTTGATTGTTTCGTTAACGACAGAAGAAACCAGGCAGATGTTTCTTTATCTTTCAAAGCAAATCATTGCAAATCAGTCATTGTTAATAGAGTTAGATAAAAGATTGGCGGCAAAGCCCATGGAGGGGAGATCACAAAAGGTTTTAGTGCTATAATAGACACTCTCTCGCAGCAAAGATCATTTCATATTAATGATATTTTTAAGGATAGTGGAATAGCAATGCTTAGTTCTACCAAAGGCTTCTCAGGTATTATTTTTGGTACTTTATTTTTGGGTGGAGTAAGAGAAATGCCTATTATTGATGAACTACATGTAAAGCAATTGTCTGCTATATTTGATAAAGTATTACGATCAAACTAGTTTTGATCCTGCTGCATACATAAGTGAAAAAGTAGTATCCTATTATGACCCTGGTGCTGCAACTATTTGGCTTATTTTAAAATCCATGCGTGAATGGGTTGCATCATTAGAAAATGTGAGGTCGACCATGAATGCTTAGCTCCAAGGTAAAGAAAGGAATTATGAGATGATGTTTGTTTGTTAGACTCTCTACTTTGAATCCGTAGAGAGTTTTTTCTTTTCAGATATTAAATAGAAGTATACCTTGGCAAAAGAAGTGCTGGTGTGGTATAGTAAAAAATAAGCATAAAGCAATGGAGCTCAAGGATACATTATCCTTGGGCTTTTTATATTCGGTAGCTCTAATTGTATTATTGATTTAGACATAAAAGCGAAAATCCATCATGGTTAAGGAGTGAAAAAAGATGTCAAAATATTGGATTTGGTTTTTATTAGTAATTTGCAATCTATTTTGGGCGGGTAATTATGTATTTGGCAAGTATGTAATTGCCCAGATGACCCCACTTTGGATTACTTTTGCCCGTTGGACGCTGGCCTTATTTTTCTTATTCCCCATTGCTCATTTTATTGAAAAACCGGAATGGAATAAAGCAAAGAATGAGTGGTTCTCATTAATATGTTTAGGGCTGTTAGGGGTCATCGGTTATAATTTGGTGCTATATTCTGCTTTAGAATATACGACGGCGACGAATGCAGCGTTGGTAAGCGCTCTAAATCCCTGCGTGATTGTCATTTTTTCAATAGTTTTATACAGGGAGAGCATTTCTCTTTTGCAAGTTTTGGGCTTTTCCCTCTCTCTCATAGGTGCTTTGGTGGTGTTGTCTAATGGTGATATGGAGCGCTTACTGCAAGTACAATTTAACCGCGGTGACTTGTTAATGGTAGCCGCAGTCATCATGTGGACGTTATATTCGTTGGTGGCAAAAAGAATGGCGACGCCACCCATTACAGCTACTGCGATTTCAACGGCATTTGCTGTTCTGTTGATGGCACCTTTTGCTTTCTCTCAAGGTATCGATATGGCTCAGATTGGCTCATTAGCTATTACTGGAATTATTTATATGGTAGTATTTCCATCAATATGTTCCTTTGTTTTTTGGAATATCGCAGTGCAAAAAATCGGCGTTAGTAAAGCAGGGATATTTTTGAATTTAATTCCTGTCTTCACGGCAATGATTAGTGGTATTCTAGGGGAACGAGTTACGGGTTCTCAGGGAATTGGTGGATTGTTAGTGTTTTTGGGGGTATATCTTACCACCGGCTTGCTAGAAGCATATTTGAAAAAAGAAAAACCCGTTTCTACCGTTAGCGGATAGGAACAGAATTGCTAAGAAAGTAAAGAGGTCATCCCAAAGGTTAGAAGCTTTTAGATGACCTTTTTACAATGTTCATTACGATTTATTGGACTGTTACCCAGAGTTCACTGGCCCGAGCCGTTTCTGTGGTGTTTGGAATAATGGTAAGTTTACCTTTACCTGGACCGATGGCTGTAAATATGGCTTTACCAGTGTCTGGGCCACCCGTTTCTTGTTTTAGTATATCGCCGAAGAAATATTCACCTGAGGAGGTGAAGCGTGTGTTCTGGGTAAGACCTGGCGCCGGTTCAAGGATTAATTTTTGACCTACTTTTAGCATCAGATTATTGGCAGATAACTGTACTTTTTTGTTATCGCTGTAGTTATAGACCACTTTAATATCTTTCAGATCGTCTACTGGTTTGGTAGGAACGGTTGGAGTTGTTGGGGAGGGATTCGGATCAACAGGAGTAACTGGGTTAAGATTTGTGCATCCTCCCAGAAAAAGAGCCGCTGATAGGAATAAGCCTATAGTAAGATTCATCCATTTTCGATCTTGCATACTTTTCATAAGAACCTCCTATTGTCATTTGCAGTAGATTATGTAGATTACCTATAGATTTACCTAAAATGATGATAATATACAAATTTTTTAACAGTATTTGATGTTTTAAGAAGGTCATTTGAATGGCAGGTATTATAATAATGTTAATAAATAATTGTTTAAAGTTTAATTTTAACTTCTATATTAAATAGGCAGGGGATTAGAAATGAAGGAAGAATGTATATTTAATGTGGGTATAATAAAAAATTCTGCCTGCTTCTTTACCAACTTGGCACAAGCCAAGTCTTTTCTTATAAATAGAGACAGTATAAAATTTTGGGAGATGAAAGTCCCAACAGTTCTGTCATTGCGAGCATAGCGAAGCAATCCTCTTTTTGTTAAGAGATTGCTTCACTCTGTTCGCAATGACAAAAGACGATGCAGTATTTTCTTATTATCATTCTTAGGTAGATATTCTTGTATCAGGAGGAGGATAATTATGGTTCGCTTTGGTGTAGTAGGTACGAGTCGGATTGTTGATGATTTTATTCGGTGTGCCAGACTGCATAGTGAATTTTCCTTAGATGCTGTTTATTCCAGAACGGAAGAGCAGGGGAGGCTTTTTGCAGAACGCCATGGGGTGAAAAATCAGTTTACTAATTTACAGGAAATGGCCCAGAGCAATCAAATCGACGCAGTATACATAGCGAGTCCTAATTCTTTACATGCCAAGCAAGCTGTACTGTTTATGTCTCATGGCAAGCATGTGCTTTGTGAAAAACCCATTGCTTCTAATCGCAAGGAACTATCTGTGATGGTAGAGTCTTCTCGGCAGCATCAGGTACTATTGATGGAGGCGATGAAAAGTACTTTTTTGCCAAATTTTCAGGCTGTTAGGCAAAACCTTCATAAAATCGGTGCAGTGAGAAAATTCTTCTCAAATTTTTGTCAATATTCATCTAGATATGACGTCTATAAGACGGGAGAAGTATCAAATGCCTTTAATCCTGTATTATCTAATGGTTCGATCATGGATATTGGCGTTTACTGTATCTATCCTGCTATCTATCTTTTCGGCAAACCAGAAAAAGTGATAGCGAATGGGATTATGTTAGACTCTGGTGTTGATGGTGCAGGCAGTATTGTTCTTCACTATAATGATAAGGAAGCTATCATATCTCATTCGAAGATTACCAATTCCCAAGTCAGCAATGAAATACAGGGAGAAGAAGGCATAATTGTAATTGATAAAATATCAACACCGAAAGTGGTAAAAATCTTTTATAACAATGGTTCAAGTGAGGATATTGGACAAGAACAATGTAATGATTTTATGTATTATGAGGTAGAAGAGTTTATTCATTTAATAAACAATCATAAAATAGAGTCAAATATTAATTCCTTGCAGCTATCCTTAGATGTAATGGAAGTCATAGATGATTGCAGAAAGCAAATCGGTCTTATCTTTCCAGCAGATGTGTAAAAATATAGGTGCAGCTAAATGCAATAGCATTGTTGTTTGGCAAAAATGACGAATCTCTATAAAGACATTGGTTTTTGACTTATGTCTTGCCTTTACAGTTTTACATATTTCATATATATTATGTCTTATACCCTTGTAATGGGACGCAATTATCTAAGTATCTAAGTATAATATAAGAGAATGATGGAGGTGAAAAATATGGCTATAAAAACCATAGGAAAACATTGTAAAGGCTGTGGAGTTTGTGTAACTTTCTGTCCTAAGCAAGTATTAGGGTTAGATGCTCTAGGCAAGATT
>Ga0316600_10000558_pt1 | contig 17786 bp, 23 predicted proteins | sample OWC_soil_day5_CT_FD_207652 | JGI IMG/M metagenome (GOLD analysis project Ga0316600, IMG submission 207652) | Wetland soil microbial communities from Old Woman Creek delta, Ohio, United States - OWC_soil_day5_CT | ecosystem: Environmental > Terrestrial > Soil > Wetlands | place: USA: Ohio... | reverse complement strand
GTTCAGGCCCGAACCGAAGCCGATCTCCAGCACCTCGCCCTGCGCCTGCGGCACGACCTTCTGGCGCTGCCGGTCGACCACCGGGCTGCCGCAGGCGCACTGCACCAGCCGCGGCAGCAGGAAGCGCTGGTACAGGCCCATGTCAAGCCGAGGTCACAAAGTGCACCGCCAGTACCAGCGCCACGGCGGCGAGCAGGTAGTTCAGCCACACCCCCAGCTGCGTCCAGTAGCCGCGCGGGATCTCCTTCTCGCCCAGCCCGCGCAGCACGCTGCGGAACTGCAGCGCCGACAGCACGGCCACCGCCGCGCCCATCAGCAGTAATGCCACGCCCAGCCACAGCGAAAAGCCGCGCTGCGAGGCCGACAGCGGCTGGCCGCTGACCATACGCAGGAACAGGCCGAAGCGCTCGACGACGAAGCCGAAGCCCATCAGCGCGATGGCGGTGCGCTGCCAGGCCAGCAGCGTGCGCTCGGCGGCGAAAAGAACCCGGGGGTCGTCCAGGTAGGACATCGGCTCTGGCCTCGTGGGGTGGCGGTGCGCTATTCTCGGCCGGCTTCCAACCGCAGGAGACGATGCATGGGCAAGATGATCGAATTCAAGCGCCCCGACGGGCAGAGCGTCCAGGGCTACCTGGCCGAGCCGGCCCAGGCGGCGGGCGCGCCGGGCGTGGTGGTGATCCAGGAATGGTGGGGCCTGAACGCGCAGATCAAGGGCGTGGCCGAGCGCTATGCGCAGGCCGGCTACGTCGCGCTGGTGCCCGACCTGTACCGCGGCAAGAGCACGGTCGAGGCGGCCGAGGCCGAGCACCTGATGACCAACCTGAACTTCGGCGATGCCGCCGGCCAAGACGTGCGCGGCGCGGTGATGTACCTGAAGGCGCGCGGCACCAAGGTCGGCGTCAGCGGCTACTGCATGGGCGGCGCGCTCACGCTGCTGGCCGCCGTACACGTGCCCGAGGCCGATGCCGGCGTCGTCTACTACGGTTACCCGCCGCTGGAGTACGTCGACGCCAGCAAGATCAAGATGCCGCTGATGGCCCACTGGGCGGTGGACGACGCACCCTTCCCCATCGCCAAGGTGGACGAGCTGGAGAAGATGCTCAAAGACGCGGGCGTGTACTTCGAGTTCCACCGCTACCAGGCGATGCACGCCTTCGCCAACGAGACGGCGGTGGGCGCCAACCGGCTGCCGATCACCGAGTACAAGCCAGAGGCTGCGGCCACAGCCTGGGAGCGCACGCTGGGCTTCTGGAACAAGCACCTGCGCTGAGCCCGCAGGCGCGCCGCCCGCCTACTTGATCAGGAAGCCGAGCATGCGGTCGGCAAACTTCCCGTAGGGCGGCATCAGCAGCTTCAGGCTGGAGAAGCGCGCCTGGTAGAAAACCGGGCGCAGCTTGCTGAAGGTCTCAAAGCCTTCGCGACTGTGGTAGTGGCCCATGCCCGAGGCGCCCACGCCGCCGAAGGGCAGGTCGTGCTGGCCGACATGCAGCACCGCGTCGTTCACCGACACGCCGCCGGACATCACGTGGTCCAGCACCTTCTGCACGCGCGCCGATTCCAAGCTGAAGGGGTACACCGCCAAGGGCCGCGGCCCGGCGTTGATGCGTGCGATGACGGCGTCCACATCGTCGTAGCCAGCCACCGGCAGGATGGGGCCGAAGATCTCGCGTTGCATCAGCAGGCAATCGTCGGGTGCGTTCAGCACGATGTGCGGCGCGATCTTGCGCGTGGCGCGGTCGTGTGCGGGGCCGCTCAGAAGCGGCACCAGCGTGGCGCCGCGCTCGCGGGCTTCGTCCAGTGCATGCAGCAGCCGGTCGAAGGAACGCTCGTCGATCACCGAGGTGTAGTCGGGCGAATCCAGGCGCGGATAGCGCTTGGGCACGATCTCGCGCGCCAGCTGCACGAATTCGTCGATGCGCCCCTTAGGCAGCCAGGCATGGTCGACGGTGGTGCAGATCTGCCCGGCGTTCAGCAGCTTGGCAAACAGGATGCGCTCGGCCGCGGTGCGCACCGGGTAGTCGTCGAAGACGATGGCTGGCGACTTGCCACCGAGCTCCAGCGTCACCGGGCACAGGTTGCGCGCCGCGGCGGCCATCACCGCGCGGCCGGTGTTGCCCGAGCCGGTGAACAGCAGGTGGTCGAAGGGCAGCTTGGAGAACTCGATGCCCACGCCGCCGGTCTCGTCGAAGAACTGCAGCTTCTCGGGCGGAAAGTACGCCGGCATGCGCTCGATCAGCAGCCGGGCCAGGTGGCGGGAGTTCTCGCTCATCTTCACCATCGCGCGGTTGCCGGCGGCGAAGATGTAGTTCAGCGGGATCAGGCTCAGGTTAACCGGGAAGTTCCACGGCACGATCACGCCGACCACACCCAGCGGCTGCGGGACGACGCGGTTGCGCGCGCCGAAGAAGCTGATCCAGTCGACGCCACGCTTTTGCGGCTTCATCCAGGCCTTCAGGTGCTTGAGCGTGTGGTCGATGCCGTCGACCACCGGTGCGATCTCGGCCAGCAGCGTCTCGTGGCGCGAGCGGTGGCCGTAGTCGGCGCTGATGGCGCTGATCAGCGCCTCCTTGTGGTCGCGTACGAAGCGCTGCAGCGTGCGCAGGTCGGCCTGGCGCTCGGCCAGCGTGGGAACCGGGTGCGCCAGGTAGGCCTTGCGCTGCAACGCCAGCGCCTCAGCCAGGCGTTGCACGGTGGCCTCGTCGGCCAGGTTGAGTGTCATGTCGTTCATGTTGGATCCTGTGGCAGCGGCACCGCGCTGGATGAGAAAGACATTGTCGGCCCTGAGCCGCACCCGTCAAGGCGGAGACTTGCGGCAGGCCAAGGGCAACGGCGTCAAAGCAGCAGCAGGCCCTTGACCGAGTCGAGGATGGCCTTGAAGGGCACGCGCGTCAGCGCCACGCCGGCCAGCGGCACCGTCGCGGCCAGCAGCAGCGGAAAGATGCTGGCCTTGGTGACCGGCACCGCCTGCATGGACTTGACCAGGTCGTAGGCCGCCGACAGGTCGGCCAGCGAGGACATGTCCGGCGAGCCCAGGGCATCGTCACCCCGAGGGTCGTCGCTGCCGCCCAGCCACCTGGCCTCGAAGGCCAGGTGGTGCTGGCTGACCAGCGCGCCGTAGCGGCTGAGGCCCTGCTTCTTCAGCGCCACCAGCACCGGGGTGAAAGCCAGCAGCGGCAGCACGAAGGCGATGACCAGAAAGGCCACCAGGCCGAACAGCGCGAACTTGAAGCTCAACAGGCTGGCGCCGGCATAGACCACGGTCTTGAGCACCCCGGCGGCGACCACGCTGCTGAGTGCGAAGACGAACATCAGGTAGGTCTTGGGGTACTGGCCGATGAAGGCGATGCCGCCGCAGCGGTCGGGGTGGCTGGGCACCAGGCGCAGGTCGCAGCGGGCGATGTCGCGCAGCATCAGGCCCCAGGTGAAAAAACGCCACAGCCAGCGACCGAGCAGGAACCAGAACAGCGGCAGCGCCACTCCCAGCGCCCACCAGCCGGGCAGCGTGGGCTGCAGCTGGCCGTCCACCGACTGGCCGTACCAGGTGCCACCGGGGATGCGCGCCGCGCCTATCGACATCCACTCGTAGGCGATGGCGTAGGCGGCCAAGAGGAGCAGCGCCTCGACCCAGGCGGCGCCGGCGCGCCGCTCCATGTTCAGTCGCGCTGCCGCGAAAGCCGGGCGCGCCGAGTCGCGCACGATGCCCTGCGCGACGAACTGGCTCACCAGCCAGGCCATGCGCTTGTCGGAGGTCTGCTCCATCAGCACGAAGGCGACGAGCGCCAGGCCGAAGGCATAGACACTGAAGTCCAGCAGCAATGCGCGTTCGTGCTGGGCGTTCAGCGCCAAGCCCTGCAGCAAGGCGAGCACAAGTGCCGGCAGCCAGGCCAGCATCAGGAAGAGCGCCGCGCGCCGGCCGACGGCCAGGTGGCTGTCGCTCAACAGGCCCAGCCGGCGCTGCAGCCGGTAGAACGGCCCCTGGCGGTTGAAGGAGAGAAGCACTGCCGGCGTTTGCGGCAAGTCGTTGGCGACCATATCCGACGTCCGGCCCCGTCTACCCGCGGAGCCTGCGGCCGGCATTGTCGGCGCAAGGCCGACAAGACGCTGCGCGGTCAGCTCGGCGTGGGCGTGCCCGACATGCGGTCGTACTTCAGGAAGTACTGCCGGGCCATGGCCACCAGCTGGTTCTCGCTCGGCCGGTCGCTGTGCTCCCAGCCGACGATCTGCTTGCCCAGTGCCGGGCGGTGCTTCTCCACGTAGTGGCGAAAGTCGGCCAACCCGGTCTTCGGGCCCACCGCCAGCACCTCGGTAATGCCGGCCAGCGCGTCGCACAGCTCGGCGTAGTACTCATGCTCGGTGCGCACGCTGCTGCCGTGCTGGCGCGTGTGGTGCGAATGCGCCTTGACCTTCTGCGCCTGGATATGCTCGTCGTCGAACTGCAGGATCTGCGCGTTCTGGTGATCGACCCAGGCCACCGCGTGAAACATCGTCATCGTCGTCTTTCGGGGGAAGTTCGGTTTCGGGGAGTCAGGTTCGGGCCGCGAGCTCGCGCCGGCCTTCGCAGGCCACGCAGCGCAAGGCCCAGGGCTCGACCTTCAAGCGGTCGAAGGCGATGGCCTCGCCGCAATCGCTGCAACTGCCATAGCGGTCTTCCTTGAGCCGGCGCAGCGCCGCACTGACGGCGCCCAGCTCGGCAATCTCGCGGTCGCCGAGGGCCATGTCCATCTCGCGGTCGGCCTCGCGATGCGACACGTCGTCGCTGTCCTGCGACAGCACTTCGCGCGCATGTTCCACGCGCGACAGGCCACCCTGGTGATCGGCCAGTTGGCGGTCCAGTTCATTTTGGCGCCGGATGAGTTCGGCTTCCAGCAAAGCCCGCTGGCCTGCGGTCAAGTGAGAGGTCACGGTCGAATCTCCTGTCATGGGGCAAATGGTCCATCAAGTGGACCCAGATTGTCTTGCGCTCGGTCAATGGGGCGGCCGCGCTGCAGACGCTCATCGTGCACTGGACCAGGCTGCACGGCACCGTCAAGGCCTGACGCCGCTCAAAGCCGCAGCGGCAATCTCAGGCTAGGCTTTGACATGCCGCACGCGACTGTACATGGTCCGAATGTCCTGGCTCGGCGCGGCTTCGGACTGCGCCTGGCGCCCGCCGGGATGGGGCGCGCACTGCGTATCGAGCGCCGCTGGCGCCTGCCGACGCTGTTCGCCCAGTTGGCCACCGTGCCGGCCTTCTACCTGGACATGTTGCGCGAGAACGCCACTTGGTTGGCGACCGGCGCCTATCTGGCCGCGGCGCTGATGCTTGCGACTGCACTGTGGCACACGGCGCGCGCGACGGATCATGCGGCGGCACACCTGCTGGCCAACTGGCTCGACCTGCTGCTGATCCTGGGCCTGGTGGCGGCGGCCCTGGCGCCGCCCAGTCATGGCTCGGACTGGATCCTGCTGCTGCGCCTGAGCGTGGCCTTCCTGAGCCTGGTGCGCATGGTCTGGTGCCTGCAGCACTTGCTGACGCGCGGCGGCACGCTGTACCTGGTGGCCCTGGCTTTCGTCGTGTTGCTGATGTGCGGCGTCGGCTTCTGGTGGCTCGAACCGCGCACACCGACCTTGACCGACGGCCTGTGGCTGGCCTTCACCACCGCGGCCACGGTGGGCTATGGCGACGTGGTGCCGACCACCCCGGCGTCGAAGATCTTCGCCGTCTTCGTGGTGCTGCTGGGTTTCGGCGTCCTGACGATGGTGACGGCGGCCATCGCCACCAGCTGGATCGAAACGGAGGAGCGGCGCATCGAGCGGGAGATTCTTCATGACATGCGTCAGCGCATCGGCAAGGTGGATGCCGATTTGGTTGCGCTGCGAGCCGAACTCCGCGCCGCAGCCCACCTGCTGGCTTCTGCGGACGAAACCAAGAAGTCGGCCCACGCGCGTCCTTCGCCCGAGCAAGGCGGCCGCGGCTGAGACGGCCTTGGCCGGCCATCTCGCCAGGTTCAACGACCAAGCCGGCGTCGCCGCGACACGAAGCCAAGGCCGAGAAGGCAACCGCGCATCGGTGCAGGGACAGGGCAGCAGGGTGGGTCGTGCACGCTAGACTGCGGCGATCCAGCCTAGACGAAAGCGCTTCATGTCCTTGCTCGGCGGCATCCGCGTCCTCGACTTCGGCCGCTTCATCGCCGGCCCCTATTGCGCGGCGCTGCTGGGCGACCTGGGCGCCGACGTGATCCGCGTCGAGCGCGTCGATGGCGGTGAAGACCGCTACGTGCCGCCAGTGGCCGACACCGGCGAAGGCGGCCTGTACCTGCAGATGAACCGCAACAAGCGTTGCCTGACGCTGGACCTGGCGCACGACGACGGCCGGCGCATCGTGCGCCAGCTGGTGGGCACGGCCGACGTGGTGGTGGCCAACCTGCCGCCGTCCACCTTGAAGCAACTGGGCCTGGACTACGCCACGCTCGAGTTGCTGAATCCGCGCATCGTGCTCGCCACCGTCACCGCCTACGGGCCCGGCGGGCCGTACAGCGAGCGGCCCGGCTTCGATTCGATCGGCCAGGCGATGAGCGGCGCGATGTTCATGTCCGGCCTGCCCGATGCGCCGGCGCGCGCCGCCGTGCCCTACGTCGACGTCAGCACCGCGCAGGCGCTGGCCATGGGCACGCTGGCGGCGCTGTGGTCGCGCGAGCGCAGCGGCCACGGCCAGTTGGTCGAAGGCTCGCTGCTGCGTACGTCGCTCGTGATGGGCAATTCGGTGCTGATCGAACAGGCGCTGAAGGGGCCCAACCGCGTGCCGCAGGGCAACCGGGGGTTCACAGCCGCGCCCAGCGACCTGTTTCGCGCCAGCGACGGCTGGCTGGTGGTCGCGACCATCGGCCAGCCGATGTTCGAGCGCTGGTGCAAGCTGATCGGCCAGCCGGAGCTGGTGGACGACCCGCGCTTCGCCGACGACGAGCAGCGCGGCAACCACAGCCAGGCCATCAGCGAGCTGATGGCCGCCTGGTGCGCCGAGCGCAGTTGCAGCGCGGTGCTGCAGGCGTTGGCCGCGGCCAAGATCCCGGCGGCACCGGTGCTCAGCCCGCAGCAGGCGCTGGACGATCCGCACATCCGCGCGGCCGATCTGCTGCAGCAGCGGCCGGTGACGGGCAGCGCCCAGCACGCACCGATCGCGCCGCATCCGGTGGACCTCTCTGCCGACCCGGCCGTGTTCGCGCGCAGCGCTCCGGCTCTGGGTCAGCACACCGACGAGATCCTGGCCGAGCTGGGCTATGACGCCGCTGCCGTGGCCGCGTTGCGGGCGCGTCGCGTCGTCTGATGGTCGCTGCAGCCGGCACGACACCCTGGCCGGAAGGACTGGTCGAGGCCTACCCGTCGCTGGCCGGCCTGCCCGACGAGTTGCGCGCGATGGTCTGGCCGCGGCAGTTGCAGGCGCTGTCGGTGCCGGCCGGCACGCTGCTGTTCGAGGAGCATGCGCCCTGTCAGGGCTTCCCGCTGGTGCTGGACGGCGAGGTGCGCGTGGCCCGCGGCACGCCGCAGGGGCGTTCGCTCGAGCTGTACCGCGTGGGTCCGGGCGAGCTGTGCGTGGTCTCGGCCTGCGGGCTGTTCGGCAACGTACCGCTGGCGGCACATGGGGTGGCCATCGCGCCGACGCGGCTGCTGCTGCTGTCGCCTGCAGGCTTCGAGCAATGGGGGGCGCATGAGCCCTTCCGGCGCTTCGTCTTCGGCGTCTTCGCCGACCGCCTGGCCGACCTGATGAGCCTGGCCGAGGCGGTGGCCTTCCAACGGCTGGACCAGCGCCTTGCCGCCGCGCTGCTGGGCCACGGCCCGACGGTGCAGACCACGCACCAGGCGCTGGCCGACGAGCTCGGCACGGTGCGCGAGATCGTGACCCGGCTGCTCAAGCGTTTCGAGCAGTCCGGCTGGGTGAGCCTGGGGCGCGAGCGCATCGAGCTGCGCGATGCGGCGGCGCTGCGCGCGCTGTCGGCCGGCGAGGCCCGGCCTGGGTGACCCAGGTCACAGACCAGGGCGTCGCGCTGTCCGACACTGCCTGCATGCCGCGCGTTTTGACGCGGCCACAGGAGCAGGACATGGAGACCAACGAAGGAACCATCGACCGCGCGCTGCGCGTACTGGCTGGGCTGGTGCTGATTGCACTGACATTGACCGGCACCATCGGTGCGTGGGGCTGGATCGGGCTGGTGCCGATCGCCACCGGGCTGATCGGCTGGTGTCCGGCCTACACGCTGCTGGGCATCAAGACCTGCCCGATGAAGGCGCGCTGACGGGCTTGCGCGGCAGGCGCCGGTTCGGGCGGCGTCAACAGCCGCTCGATCAATTCGCCCACGCTGCGGATCTGGTCGCCGAAGGGCAGCGCGCCCACGCCGCGGAAGAACAGGCCCTTCTTCACGTCGCCGCGCAGCGCCGCGGCGAGTTGCGTGTCGATGCAGAACTGGCCCCAACCCGGCAGGCCGTCGCGCAGGCCGCACTGCGCCAGGCAATCGAAGGCCAGGGTGCAACGCGGCTTGACGTGCACCACGCTCTGCAACCTCGGCTCGGCCTTCAAGTAGCTCTTCAGCCAGGGAGTTGCCACGGCTCGCGCCGGCAGACCGGCGACACTGGTGAATTCGACCAAGTCCTCGTCGCGCGCCTGCGCCAGCACACGCTTGAACTCGGCGTGTGCGTCACTCTCCAGCGTGACAGCGAAGGGCGTGCCGATCTGCACTGCGGCCGCGCCCAGCGCCTGCACGCGGGCGATGTCTTCATGACTGCGGATGCCGCCAGCGGCAATCAGCGGGATCTCCTTCTCGATACCTGCTGCACGAAGGAAGGCCAGCGACTGCGGGATGACGTTCTCGAAATCGAAGCGCGGATCGGCCAGGTCAGCGATCTTCGCCGCACCCAGATGACCGCCGGCCAGGCGCGGATGTTCAATGACGATGGCGTCAGGCAGCCGCTTCCTGCGCTCCCACTTGCGCACCAGCAACTGCACGCCGCGCGCGTCGGAAAGGATCGGCACCAGCAGGGCCTGCGGGTGGTCCTGCGCCAAGTCGGGCAGGTCGAGCGGAAGGCCCGCGCCGACCACCACCGCGTCGATGCCGCACTCGAGCGCACGCGTCACCGACGGACCGTATTCGCTGACGGCACGCATGACATTGATGGCCAACAGGCCCCGCCCGCCGGCCAGCAGGCGTGCGGCGCGGATCTCGCGCTCGAGCGCTTCGAGGTTGGCCTCGTTGATGGCCAGCTTGGCGGCCTGCGTGGCCGCGGCGCCGGGGTGCAGTTCGCGCGTGCGCTCCATCAAATCGGGATGGTGGCGGCGCAGGTCGACGGAGGAAATCGTGCCCACGGCGCCGAGCGCGGCCACGCTACCGGCCAGCCGGTGCGCCGACACGCCCACGCCCATGCCGCCCTGCACGATCGGCAACAACGTGCGCCCTCCCAGGCGCAGCGGCGTCAGGCCACCCCTACGCAGCAACCCCATCAGGTCACTGGCGGTGTGGGCGAATTCGATGCGAGCGTTCATGCGGGAGCACAGCCAAGCTCCAGCTTAGCGCCTGAAATCCAACTTTCACACGCTAGCGGTTGGTCTTGAGAGCGCCCTTGATCTGCATCAAGCAAGAAGGCACCTGAACAACACAGTGACCGGTCTGGCCCTTGGCTACCTGTGCTCGCGCGTGAGGTGCGCCGACGAGGTGGCCGTGGCCACGAGTTCGCCCTTGTCGGTGAACAGTTCGGCCTTCAGAAAGGCCACCGTGCGTCCGGTCTTGACGATCGAACCCACCGCGGTGAAGCGGCCGGCGCGCGCCGGCCGCAGGAAACTGACGTTGATGTCGATCGACGACACGCGCACCTTGAAATGTTCCGTCGCCAGAACGGCATGGGCCATCGACGCATCGAGCATCGCGGTGATGAAACCGCCCTGCACGACGTCCACCGTGTGGCAGAACTCCTGCCCAATATCGAACTCCATGCGCAACTCGCGGCGTTCGGCCGCATAGGCCGCTACCCGGCCCTTCAGCGAACGGATGACCGCGGGCGGGTTGGCATTCATCTGCTCGACGATCTCGTCGCTGCTCATCCGGGCTCCAGTGGACTGCAATGGCGATGCTACGATGAAGTGGATCCGTCCATGGAGATTCCCATCGTGATGCCCCGCCCCATCGAACAGTGGCACCAGGTCGTGAAGAGCCGCGATACCGCCGCACTGAAGGATCTGCTGGCCGAGGACGTGGTCTTCGTCTCGCCGGTGGTGCACACACCGCAGGTCGGCCGGCCCATCACCATGGCCTATCTGCACGCGGCGATGCAGGTGCTGAACAACGACAGCTTCCATTACCTGAACCAGTGGTTCGGCCCCGAATCGGCGGTGCTGGAGTTCGAGTGCGTGGTCGAGGGCATCACCGTCAACGGCATCGACATGATCCACTGGAATGCCGCCGACCGCATCGATCATTTCAAGGTCATGGTGCGTCCGCTGAAGGCCGTGAACAAGCTGCACGAGATGATGGGCCGCGAGCTGCAACGCGGCAGCGCGCAACAGTAGCGGGTCGAAAGGTATGCGGCCCTCGCAACGGCCGCCACGCAGGAGACACGGATGGACACACCAGGCGCCGTACACACCGCGCAGCAGGGCCCGGTGCTGACCATCACCCTCGACCGGCCGCAGCGCCGCAACGCGGTCGACGGGCCCACGGCGCTGGCCCTGCGCGCCGCCTTCGAGGCCTTCGAGGCCGACGACAGCGCGCGCGTGGCCGTGCTCACCGGCGCCGGGGGGCACTTCTGCGCGGGCGCCGACCTGCAGGCGTTGGGCGACCCGCAGCGCCGCAACCCGGTGGAAGCCACCGGCAGCGCGCCCGGCCCGATGGGGCCGACGCGCATGGCCTTCGCCAAGCCGGTGATTGCCGCGGTCGAAGGCTACGCGGTGGCCGGCGGACTGGAACTGGCGCTGATGTGCGATCTGCGCGTCGCGGCGCGCGGCGCCACCTTCGGCGTGTTCTGCCGGCGCTGGGGCGTGCCGTTGATCGACGGCGGCACGGTGCGCTTGCCGCGCATCGTCGGCATGGGCCGGGCGCTGGACATGATCCTCAGCGGCCGCCCGGTCGGTGCCGACGAGGCCTGGGCCATGGGCCTGGCCACGCAGGTGGTGGACGACGGCCAGGCGCTGGCCGCGGCGCAGGCGCTGGCGCTGCACATCGCCACCTTCCCGCAGCGCTGCCTGCAGGCCGACCGCGCTTCGGCCTACGCACAGTGGGATCTGCCGCTGGCCGAAGCGTTGCGGCGCGAAGGTGCCGGCGGCTTCCCGGTGATCGAGGCCGAAGCGGTGGCCGGCGCCGCGCGCTTTGCCGCCGGGGCCGGGCGGCACGGCCGCTTCGGCGACGCCTGAGCCAGCCGATGGACCCGCGGACGCTGGCGCAGGGCTTCACGCTCGCCGGCGCCGGCGCGGCCTTCGTTGACGACCCCTACCCCACCTATGCCGCGCTGCGCGAGCACGCCCCGGTGCATGCCATCGCACCCGGCAGCTGGCTGCTCACGCGCTATGACGACGTGCTGGCGGTCTACCGCGACGCACGCGCCAGTTCGGACAAGAAGCGCGAGTTCGCGCCGAAGTTCGGTGACTCGCCGCTGTTCGAGCACCACACCAGCAGCCTGGTGTTCAACGACCCGCCGCTGCACACGCGGGTGCGCCGGCTGTTGGTCGGCGCGCTCAACCAGCAGGCCATTGCACGCATGGAAACCGGCGTGCTGGCGCTGGTCGACGGACTGATCGACCGCCTGCAGGGGCTGGCCGAGCCCGACCTGATCGAAGACTTCGCCGCGCGCATCCCGGTGGAGGTGATCGGCAACTTGCTCGAGGTCCCCGCCGCCGAACGCGGCCCGCTGCGCGACTGGTCACTGGCCATCCTGTCGGCACTGGAACCGGCGCCCGGTGCGGACGTTCTGGCGCGCGGCAACGCAGCGGTCGAGGACTTCAAGGCCTACCTGCGCAACCTGGTGGCCGAGCGCCGACGCCGGCCCGGCGACGCGCAGTTCGACGTGCTGACACGGCTGATCCACGGTGAGGTGGGCGGCGAACGGTTGGGCGAGATCGAACTGCTGCACAACTGCATCTTCCTGCTCAACGCTGGCCACGAGACCACCACCAACCTGATCGGCAACGGCGTCCACGCCCTGCTGACGCAGCGCGACCAGTGGCAACGGCTGCTGGACGACCCGTCGCTGTTGGGCCTGGCGGTGGAGGAACTGCTGCGCTACGAGAGCCCGCTGCAGCTGAACAACCGCCTGTGTACCGCGCCGCTGCGCATCGGCGGCGTGGAGTTGCCGGCGGGCAGTTTCATCACGCTGGCCATCGGCAGCGCCAACCGCGACCCTGCGCAGTTCCATCACCCCGATCGGCTGGACGTGGGCCGCAAGCCCAACCCGCACCTGGCCTTCGGCCAAGGCGCGCATGCCTGCGCCGGCATGAACGTGGCCCGGCTGGAAGGCCGCATCGCCTTCGGCCGGCTGCTGGCGCGTTGCCCTGGCCTGCGCCTGCGCGGCACGCCGCAGCGCGACCCGCGCATCCGCTTCCGCGGCTGGCGCACACTGCCGGTGGCGCTGTAGGCATGGCCGAGCCCTTCAAGAACCTGATCAACGCCGACACGGTGCGCGAGGCCTCGCGCCACCTGAAGCGCGCCTGGCCCGCCTTCGATGCCTCGCGCTTCGAGGCGCTGGCGCTGCAAGGCCTGCAGGACCTGGAATTCAAGGCCCGCGCCATGCACCTATGCGCCGCGTTGGAAGCCACCTTGCCGGCCGATTTCGACCAAGCTGCCGCCATCATCGAGGCGGCGCTGGCACCGCCGGGCGAAGGCGACGACCTATCCGCGCTGCGCAGCGGGCCGCAGGGTCTGGCCGGCTGGGTGGTCTGGCCGCTGGGCGAATTCGTCGCGCGCCGCGGCACCGATGCTCCTCAGCGGTCGCTGCAAGCCCTGCATGCGCTGACCCAGCGGCACACCGCGGAATGGGCCGTGCGGCCCTTCATCGAGCGCCATCCGGACATCGCCTTCGCGACGCTGGCCGACTGGTGCGGCGATGCCAGCGCCCATGTGCGCCGCCTGGCCAGCGAAGGCAGCCGCCCGCGCCTGCCTTGGGGCTTGCAGCTGAAGGGCCTGATCCGCGACCCGGCGCCGACGCTGCCGCTGCTGCGCAGCCTGCAGGACGACTCCAGCGCCTACGTGCGGCGCAGCGTCGCCAACCACCTGAACGACATCGCCAAGGACCACCCGCAGTTGATCGTGCAATGGCTGGCCGAGCACCTGCCCGACGCCCCGCCCGCGCGCCGCGCGCTGCTCAGGCATGCCTGTCGCACGCTGATCAAGCAAGGCCACCCGCAGGTGCTGAAGGCCTGGGGACTGGGCGTGCCGCTGCGCGGCGAGGCGAACCTGTCCGTAGCGCCGAAGCGGCTGGCCGTGGGAGATTCGCTGGCGCTGACGGTGCAGCTGCGCTCCACCGCCGCGCGTGTGCAGACCCTGCTCATCGACTATGCCGTGCACCATGTCAAGGCCAGCGGCGAGCTCACGCCGAAGGTCTTCAAGGGCTGGACGCTGCAGCTCGGCGCGCGCGAGCACCTCACGCTGAACAAGCGTCATTCGATGCGTGCGGTGACCACGCGGCGCTACCACCCCGGCCGGCACGAGGTGGATCTGCGCATCAACGGCCAGGTGCTGGCCCGCGCCTTTTTCCAGCTCAGCGTTTGACGCGCCGTGCCCAGTCGGCGGCGTCGAAGCCGACGCTGATCGCGCCGTCAGACCACTGCAGCACCGGGCGCTTGATGACGCTGGGCTGCGCCAGCATCAGCGCGCGGGCGCTGGCGGCGTCGCGCACGGCACCGCGCTGCGCCTCGTCCAGCCGCCGCCAGGTGGTGCCCTTGCGGTTGAGCAGTGCCTCCCAGCCGGCGGCGGCCAGCCAGCGTTCCAGGCCGGACACGGGCACGCCCGCCTTCTTGAAATCGTGGAACTCGTAGGCCAGGCCCTGGCCGTCGAGCCAGGCGCGGGCGCGCTTGACCGTGTCGCAGTTGGGGATACCGTAGACCGTGATCTGTGCCATCAGCGCCCCCAGCTCGCGCCGCCGAAGCTGCCCGGGTCGCAACGCGGATCGATGCCGATGGCGCCGCCGTCGCGCAGCTTGCCGTCGTCCTGCACCGACACCTGGAACCAGAAGCATTCGGTGGTCGGGTAGCGCCACGACCAGACCTGCCCACCCTGCCAGCCGCCGCCACGCACCTCGCCCGGCCGGCCCAGGGTGTAGCGCAGCCAATCCTTGTCCTGGCCCTGGAAGTTCTGCTGCACGTAGCGGAACGCGGTCTCGTTCAGCACCTGGCCCCAGACCAGCACCTTGCCACCGGCGTCGACATCCACCATCCAGGTGACACGGCCGTAGGGGCCGGTGGCGAACTCGATGCGCGACTGGCCGTTCGGCCCCGGGTAGCGGCCGGTCGGCTGGCCCATCAGCTGCAGCAGTTCGGCCTCGGACTGGCCGGCGCGGATGTCCTGCGGCTTGTAGCTGGCACAGCCCGCGACGGCCAGCGCCAGCAGCAGGCTCAGGACATGGTTCGTGATCTTCATGGCTCAGGCTCCTGGACTGTCGGCCCCGCGACACGCCGCAACGGCCATGCCGGATGCAGCACTCAGACCGGATTCTGTGCCGGGCGGCCGGCGGCCGAAGTGCCCCTGCCTCCAGTCAGGCCATGCCGGCCCCACATGGGCCCGGCAACCGTTGATGCGGGTCAAGCCGCCCCAACGGGCCGCGCGGCGGTTGCGTTGACAATTGCGCAGCTTGAAATCCCGCTGTATGCAAACCACCCCGCCCTTGGCCGCCCGGCTGCTCTTGCCATGAACGAAGGCCTCGAACTCCGCGACTTGGCCTGCGTGCGCGGCCGCCGCAGCCTGTTCGGTGGCCTGAACCTCACCCTCGGGCCGGGGCAGTTGCTGCGCGTCAGCGGGGCCAATGGCGCGGGCAAGACCAGCCTGCTGCGCATGCTGTGCGGGCTGCTCGCCCCGGCCCAGGGCCAGGTGCTGTGGCAAGGACAGGACGTGCAACGCTCGCGCGAGGCCTTCCACCAGCAGTTGATCTACCTGGGCCACGCGGCGGCGCTGAAGGACGACCTGACGCCGCTGGAGAATCTGCAGGTCGCGGCCCGGCTGGGCGGCACCGCAGCGGACGACGCTGCGGCGCGCCAGGCTCTGGCCGACGCCGGGCTGCGCGGCCGCGAGCACGTGCCGTCGCGCACCTTGTCGCAGGGCCAGCGGCGGCGCGCCGCGCTGGCGCGGTTGCCGCTGGGCCAGGCCTTGCTGTGGGTGCTGGACGAACCCTTCAACGCGCTCGACACGGCGGCCACCGCCTGGCTGCTGGGGTTGATCGAAGCCCATCTGCTGCGCAGCGGGCTGGTGGTGCTGACCAGCCACCAGCCGGTGGACTTGAGCGACAGCGTGGCCCAGGTCAGCCTGGCGCTGTGACATGAACGAGCTGGCACAGCGCATGGTCACGACGGCGCGGGGCAGCGGCAGCTGGGGCGCGTTGCGCGCGGTGTTCCAGCGCGACCTGCGCATCGCACTGCGCCGCCGCGCCGACACCGGCAGCGCGCTGGTGTTCTTCGTCATCGTCGCCAGCCTCTTTCCTCTGGGCGTGGGGCCGGAATTCGCTCTGCTGCGCCGCATGGGCCCCGGCGTGGTCTGGGTGGCGGCGCTGCTGGCGTCGATGCTGGCGCTGGGGCGCCTGTTCGCCGACGACCATGCCGACGGCACGCTCGAGCAGATGCTGCTGTCGCCAACGCCGCTGGCCCTGCTGGTGCTGGCCAAGACCGCCGCGCACTGGTTGGCTTCGGGGCTGCTGCTGGTGCTGGTCAGCCCGCTGCTGGCGCTGCAGTTCGACTTGGGGCACGAGGCCGCCGTGGTGCTGTTCCTGTCGCTACTGCTGGGCACGCCACTGCTCAGCCTGCTCGGCGCCATCGGCGCGGCGCTGACGGTAGGGCTGCGCGGTGCCGGCGTGCTGCTGTCGTTGCTGGTGCTGCCGCTGTGCGTGCCGGTGCTGATCTTCGGCGCCGGCGCGGTCGAGGCCAGCCTGGCCGGGCTGGGGGTCGGTGCCCATTTTTCGCTGCTCGGCGCCATGCTGCTGCTGGCGCTGTTTCTGGCGCCGCTGGCGGCGGCAGCGGCCCTGCGCATCGCCCTGGAATAACCGCAGGGCAAAATGGAGGGCTGATGTCCTGGACCCGCTACGCCGCGCCGCAACGTTTCTATCCGCTTGCCGGGAAGATGATTCCCTGGTTCGCGGCGCTGGCGCTGCTGCTGACAGCCGTGGGTCTGTACATCGGCTTGCTGCTGGCCCCCACCGACCACCAGCAGGGCGAGTCCTACCGCATCATCTTCGTGCACGTGCCGGCGGCATGGATGTCGATGGTGATCTACCTGGCCATGGCCTTCTGGGCGGCGGTGGGACTGATCTTCAACACCCGGCTGGCGTCGATGCTGGCCGTGGCGCTGGCACCCACCGGCGCGTGGATGACCTTCCTGGCGTTGTGGACCGGCGCGCTGTGGGGCAAGCCAACCTGGGGCACCTGGTGGGTGTGGGACGCGCGCCTGACTTCGGAACTGATCCTGCTTTTTTTGTACATAGGATTCATGTCCCTGCACGCCGCCATCGACGACGAGCGCCGCGCCGACCGTGCCGCGGCCGTATTGGCGCTGGTGGGCGTGGTCAACGTGCCGATCATCTACTTCTCGGTCAAGTGGTGGAACACGCTGCACCAGGGCGCCTCGGTCAGCCTGACGAAGGCGCCGTCGATGGCCGCGACCATGCTTGCCGGCATGCTGGTCATGGCGCTGGCTTTCTGGATGTACAGCATCGCGGCGGCGCTGGCCCGAACCCGCGTGATCATCCTCGAGCGCGAGCACAACACCCGCTGGGCGCGCCAGCTTCTGGGCACGGCATGAGCACGCCGGGCCGCCCCAAGTGCGAAGGCTCCCGCTTGGCGGGTCAGGCCGAAGGCCGAAGGGTGCACCAATGAACTGGAACAGCCTGGGCGAATTCCTCCAGATGGGGGGCTATGGCCTCTATGTCTGGGGCTCCTTCGGCATGTGCGCGGTGGTGCTGGCTGTCGAGAGCTGGGGCATTGCGCAACGGCGCAAGGCGCTGCGCGAGTTGCCGCTGGACGATCTGGACGACCGCAACGATTTGAACGAAAGACCGCTCCATGAAGCCTAGAACGCGACGCGGCCTGGCCATCGCCGCCGGCCTGGCCACCCTGGGCGTGGCCAGCATGCTGGTGCTGAACGCCTTCCAGAGCAATCTGGTGTTCTTCTTCAGCCCGTCGCAGATCGCCGCCAACGAAGCCCCGCGCGACCGATCCTTTCGCATCGGCGGCCTCGTCGAGGAAGGCAGCCTGAAGCGCGACGGGCAGAGCCTGACGGTGAACTTCGTCGTCACCGACATGGCGCAGCGCATCCCGGTGTCCTACACCGGCATGCTTCCGGACCTGTTCAAGGAGGGCAAGGGGGTGGTCGCCCAGGGCAAGCTGGGCCCGGACGGCGTGTTCCGCGCCGAACAGGTGCTGGCCAAGCACGACGAGAACTACATGCCGCCCGAAGCCGCCGAGGCGCTGGAAAAGGCGCGCCACGGCCAGATGCCCAAGGGCATGACTGCACAGACCCAACCATGATCCCTGAAATCGGGCATTTTGCGCTGATCCTGGCGCTGGCCATGGCCCTGAGCCAGAGCGTGCTGCCGTTGATCGGCGCGGGCAACGGCAACGCCACCTGGACAGCTCT
>Ga0316600_10000557_pt1 | contig 17791 bp, 15 predicted proteins | sample OWC_soil_day5_CT_FD_207652 | JGI IMG/M metagenome (GOLD analysis project Ga0316600, IMG submission 207652) | Wetland soil microbial communities from Old Woman Creek delta, Ohio, United States - OWC_soil_day5_CT | ecosystem: Environmental > Terrestrial > Soil > Wetlands | place: USA: Ohio... | reverse complement strand
CGATCTCGAACGTGCGGATCGCGGCCGCCGACCAGTTGATGCCGTAGGACAGCAGCCCGCCGGCATCGACGAAAAAGCGGCTCGCGTAGACCGCGGGCGCACGGTTCAGCGCCGCCAGACGAACGATCTCGCCCTTGTGCTCGTAGGTGACCGAGTCGAGGAAGACGATCAGGCCGTCGACCGGCGCACGCGCCCACTGCGCATCGAGCGCATGAACATCCTGGCGTGTGCGGATCGGCAGTGCCTGCAGCGTGCCCCCGCCCGCCACGGCAGCGGTGCTCAATTGGCCGTGAAGCGGCTCGTACACGGCACGATAGGCATCGCCGTACATCACGGCCACTCGCCTGGCAGGCGGTGCCACGTGCTTCAGCAGTTCCAGCAGCTTGCCGACCGAGTCGGGCGTCGCCCAGATCACACCGGTTGCGTTGCCGCCCGGCTCCGCCATGCTGCGCACCAGCCCGGCAGCGACCGGGTCCCCGGCATACAGGAAGACCAGCGGAGTCGACGGTGCGGCGGCCTTCGCTGCAAGCGCCAGCACGCTGTTCGGAGCGATGATCAGCTCGCAGTCGGCCCGCGCCAGCGCGGCGGCCATCGGCGTCACGTCGGTCTTACCGGGGTCCGCCACCTGGTACTCGAGCTTCAGGTTGCCCGAGCCGAACAGGCCGGTGGACCAGCCCAGTTCGCCCAGCCGGGTGAGCATCGTCCCCGCGGTCGGATCCTGACGCGGCAGGTGGGTCAGAACCCCGACCCGCACCGACCGCTTGCCCTGTGCTATCGCCGCCGCAGGCACGCCCAAAGCCAAGGTAGCCGTCCACAGACACAGCAAGCGTCGTTTCATCGGATCACCTCCGTGGCCTGCAGCAGCAGCGACTGCGACAGGCTGATGCCCTGCACCCGGGCCGCATGCAGGCCGAGCACCAGGTCGAAGCGCGTCGGCCGCTCGACCGGCAGGTCGGCCGGCTTGGCGCCATCGAGGATGCGCGCCACGTACTCCGCGGTGCGCGCGAGCTGCGCCGGCCAGTCGATGCCGTACGACATCAGGCCGCCGCCGTCGACGAAATTGCGCCCGCCGTAGGCCGCCGGCAGGCGGCGGCGGCGGGCGAGTCCGACGACGGCTGCGATGTTGGTGCTGGTCACGCGGTCGAAGAAGACGACCAGCCCGTCCGCCGGCTCGCGCGCCAGCGCCCCGTCCGCGGAATCGATGTCGCGCCCGTCGCGCAACGGAAAGGCCTGCAGCGTCAGGCCGGCGGCTTCGGCCTGGCTGCGCATTGCATCGAAGGCCTGCCGCATGCTCGGGTTGCCGCCCTCGAACATCACCGCGAAGCGGCGGCCGCGCGGCACCACCTCCGCGAGCAAGGCCAGCAGCTTGCTGTGATGCTCGTGCGAGGCGTGGGTCCAGCCGGTGGCGTTGCCGCCGGGGCGGGCCAGGCTGGCGACCAGACCCAAGGCGACCGGGTCGCCGCCGATCGCGAACACCATCGGCATCGATGGCGCATGGCTCTTCACCGCCAGCGCTGGCAGCGTGCCGATGGCGACGATCAGTTCGCATCGGGCGCGCAGCAAGGCGTCGATCATCGGCCTGAAGTCGGTCGTTGCCGCACCAAAGGCGACGTAATCCACGCTCAGGTTGCGGATTTCGGACCAGCCCAGTTCCGCGAGCCGAGTGAACATCGCTTCGACGGCCGGGTCCGTGCGCGCGGTGTCGTGCAACACGCCGATGCGTGCCTTGCGTTGCCGCTGGGCGCGCAGCGGCCAGGGCAACGCCCCGGCCGCAAAGCCCCATGCGCAGAACCGGCGCCGCCTCATTCGATCACCTCGGTCGCCTGCAGCAACACCGGCTGCGGGATCGTCACGCCCAGCGCGCGAGCGCGGTGCCGGTTGACGACCAGTTCGAAGCGAGTGGACTGCTGCACCGGCAGCTCGGCGGGCCTGGCACCGCCGAGGATGCGCGCGACGTAGTCGGCGCTGCCCACCATCAAGGCGGACCACTCGATGCCGAAGGAAACCAGTCCGCCGTGCTCGATAAAGAACCTGGAGCCGTAGACCGCCGGCAGGCGCAGGCGGTTCGCCATCTCGATGATTTCCGCGCGATAGTCATACGTCAGCCGATCGAACGGCACCAGCAGTCCGTCGACCGGTTCGCGCGACAGCGCGGATGGCATCGCCTCGACATCCTGCCAGCCCTGCAGCGGGAAACGGCGAACGTCAAGGCCCAAGGGCCTTGCCGCCGCCTCGACGCTTTGCGCGGTGAGCAGCATGCTGGCACTGCCGGCCCCGAATGCCAGCGCGATACGCCTTGCGGCCGGTGCCAGTTCGCGCAGCAGGCTGAGCTGCTTGACGGCGATCTCGTGCGCCGGCGTGACATGGCCCGTGGCGTTCCCGCCTGGGCGCTGCAGTGTCGCCACGAGGCCGAGCGCCACCGGATCGCTGGCGATGACGAACACCCTGGGTGTCTGCGCCGCCCCGGCCTGCGCCGCCAGCGTCGCGGGCAGGCCCTGGGTCAGGATCACGTTGCAACCGCGTTGCGCCAGACGGCGCGCCAGCTCTTCGGATTGTTTGGCGTCCTGGTGGGGCTGGACGGACTCCACGTCCAGGTTGCGCCCCTCATCCCAGCCGCGTTCGGCCAGGCCCCGCATCAGGCCCACATGCGCCGGCGATGAGCGCATGACATCGGCCATGACACACAGCCGTGCGCGTGCCGGCTGAGCGCGCGAAGGCGACACCGCGGCGGCGAACGGCAGGGCCGCCAACGCGCACAGCGGCCGGCGCCTCATTCGATCACCTTGTCGGCACTGATCAGGATGCTTTGCGGCACCTCGATGCCGAGCCGGCGCGCGGCCTTCAGGTTGACCACCAGTTCGAGCTTGCTCGCCTGCTCGAACGGCACGTCCGCCGGGTTCGCGCCGTTCAGCACCTTGGCCACGATCGCGCCGGCGCGGCGCCACAGCGCCGGGAAGTCGGACTGGTACGACGCCAAGCCCGCTTCGCCCAGATAGGGGCCACCGCCCCAGACCGACGGCAGCTTGTGTGCCAGTACCAGTTGCTGCAGCCGCTCGCGGTGCGTCCAGGTGGTCGGGTCGGCGAGGACGACGACGCCGTCGACGCGCAGGCGCGTCAGTTCCGCGAACGCGGCGTCGTACTGCTCGGGGCCGGTGGCCAGCACCATGCTCACCGGCGCACCCACCTGCGGCTCCAGGCGGTCGAGCAGGTTGCGCAGGCCGGCCGGGTCCAGATAGTTCGGATTGGCCAGCACGGCAAAACGCTTGCCCTGCGGCACGAAGTCCTTCAGCAGCTGCAGCCGCCGCGCCACCAACTCGCCGCCGAAGCTGCTGATGCCCTTGATGTTGCCGCCGGGCCGCGCCATCGACGTCACCAGGCCCATCAGCACCGGGTTGTCGACCGCCGCGGCGACGATCGGCACCGTGCTCGTCGCCGCCTTGGCGGCCAGCGCCGGAGCCGGGCCGGCGGCCACGATCAGGTCGGGGCGTGCGACGAGCAGCTCGGCGACCAGCGCCGGCAGGCGCTCGGGCTTGCCCTCGGCCCAGCGATAGTCGATCACCAGGTTGCCCCCTTCGACGAAGCCGGCCTCGCGCAGGCCCTGGACGAAGGGCTCGATGATGTCGCGCGTGGCGATCGGGTTTGGCGCGGCACCGATCAGAAAGCCGACCCGCGCGCTGCGCGCCGGGGCCTGCGCCGGCAGCAATCGCGGCCAAGCCGCGAGCAGCGGCAGCGCGCTGTACAGCAGCCCGCGCCGCTTCATTCGATCACCTCGTCGGCGCGCAGCAGCAGCGACTTCGGGATCGTCACGCCGATGGCCCGTGCCGCCTTCAGGTTGATCACCAGGCTCAGCTTCGACGGCCTCTCGATCGGCAGCTCGCCCGGGCGGGCGCCGTCGAGGATGCGCTTCACGTACCCTGCGGCTCGGCGCGACAGGTCGTCGAGGTCAGCTCCGTAGGTAATCGCGAAGCCCGCCTGCGCGAGCAGCGGGAACTCGCTGCACGCCAGCAAGCGGTGCGCGGTCGCCAGCGTGGCGAGCTGCACCCGGTGGCTGACGATGGTGTTGGTCGCGAACGCGAGCAGCGCCTGGCATCGGCGCTGAGCCGCCGACTGCAGCGCGGGCTCGATATCCGCAGCGGATCGCACTTCGACCACGTGCAACCGAACGAACAGCCGAGCCGCGGCGGCGTGCATCTCTTCGACCGATGCTCCCAGGTCGGGCAGTTCCTGCGGCGCCAGGACCAGCGCCGCCCGCTCGAGCGCCGGCATCGCCTCCTTCAGCAACTCCAGACGCTTCGGCCCGAGCTCGGGGAACGTCACGGTCAGACCGGTGATGTTGCCGCCCGGCCGCGCGAGGCTCTGCGCCCAGCCCTCGCGCACCGGGTCGGCGCTGGCGATGGCGACGATCGGGATCGTCGCCGTCGCGCGGCCGGCGTATTCGCGCGGCAGCGGCCCGGCGGCGACGATCACGTCGACCTTCACTCGCACCAACGCCTCGGCCTGCGCCGCCAGTTGCTCCGGCCGGCCGTCGCCGTAGCGCCGCTCGACCTGCACATCGCGGCCTTCGACCAAGCCGGCATCACGCAGGCCGAGCAAGAAGGCGCGCAGCGGGTCGGGACCATCGGCCGCGGGCGCGGTGCCGAACGCAAGGACGGCGACGACCGGCGGCGCTGGCCCTGGCTGCGCTCTCGGCGCGAGCGGCAGGCAGACCGCGGCGATGCCGGCGCCGAGCCGCGCGACAACGAGTCGCCGATCGGCAACGGCGCCGCTCCCGGATCGAGCGAATCTCATTCGATCACCTCGTCGGCACGCAGCAGCAGCGCGCGCGGCACGTCGATGCCGAGTGCGCGCGCGGTCTTCAGGTTGATGATCAATTCGTAGCGCGACGGCTGCTCGACCGGCGTTTCGGCCGGGTTGGCACCGCGCAGGATGCGGTCGACGTACACCGCGGCCTGGCGAAACAGGTCATCGAAGTTGACCGAATAGCTCATCAGGCTGCCCGCCGCCGCGTAGTCCCGGCCCTGCGTGTTGGCCACCGGCAGCCGCCGGGCCGCGGCCACGGCAAGCAGCCGCGCGCGCGCCGGGTTGTACATCGGATCGGGCAACACGATGACCGCATCGGCGCGGATGGCGGCGATCATGGACTCGATGTCCTCGACGCGCGGCACGATCACCATCTGCCCTTCGATGCCCGCGGCGCGCACCGCGTCGGCCCAGGTTCGCGCGAAGAAGTCGTTGCTCGGGTTCGTGGCGCTGCCCACCAGGTCGATGCGGCGCGCCTTCGGCAGCAGCTCGCGCAGCAGCTCCAGCGCCTTCGGGACGATCTCCTGCCCGAGCAACGACACGCCGGTGAGGTTGCCGCCGGGGCGCGCCAGGCTGGCGACGAGCCCGGTGGCCACCGGATCGCCGGCGCCGGCCATGACGATCGGCACCGTGCGCGTCGCGGTCAGCAGCGCGCGGATGGCTGGCGTGCCCGCGCCGAGCAGCACGTCGGGCTGCAGCGCGACGAGTTCGGCGGCGGCAGCGGCGATACCGGCCGCGGTGCCCTGCCCGTGGCGGAACTCCAGCTGCAGATTCACACCCTCGATCCAGCCGAGGTCGCGCAGGCGCTCGACGAAGATGCGGTGCACCGGCCAGCGTTCCCCGGACAGCGGCGCAACGCTCGCCGACAGGATGCCGACCCGAGCGACGCGCGGCGGGCGCTGCGCCCGCGTTGGCGATGCCGGCGCCAGCAGCGGCAACGCGGCCAGCAAGACCGAGCGGCGTGTCAGCGTCACTCGATCACCTCGCCGGCACTCACCAGCACGCTCTGCGGCACCTTCAATCCCAGCGCCTGGGCGGCCTTCAGGTTCAGCAGCAGTTCGAACTTGGTCGACTGCTCCCAGGCAATCTCGCCCGGCGGCGTGCCCTTCAGGATCTTGTCGACCTGGCTCGCCGAGCGCTTGAACAGTTCGGCAAAGTCGCCCTGGAACGACGCCAGGCCGCCCGCGTCGAGGTAGCCGGCGCCGCCCCAGATCGACGGCAGGCGCTGTTTCATGCACCACTCGCCCAGGCGCTCTCGATGCCGGTAGAAGGTGGCATCGGCCAGGATCAGCACGCCGTCCAGCCGGTCGCGGGCCATCGCCGCCAGTGTGGTGTCGAAGTCCTCGGGCCCTCGAGCTTCGAACACCGCGATCTCCAGGCTGGTCTGGCGCCGTATCTCATCGACGTCCTGGTCAAGGGTGGCGCGCGGCAGCGCATGGGGATTCATCAGGATGCCGGCACGACGCACGGCCGGCACCAGGTCCTTCAGCAACTGCAGCCGCCGCGACAGGATGCCGTGGTAGGCGCCGGACAGCCCGGTGATGTTGCGCCCGGGGCGCGCGTAGCTGTCGGCCAGCCCCATCTGCACCGGGTCGTCGACCGGCACCGCCACGATCGGCAGCGTGCGCGTCGCGTCCTTGGCCAGCAAGGCCGGGCGCGGCCCGATGGCGACCAGCACATCGGGTTTGGAGGCCAGCGCCTCGGCCAGCAGCGCCGGCAGCCGCTGCGGCTGGCCCTCGGCAAAGCGCCATTCGATGTCGAGGTTGCGGCCCTCGACCCAGCCGAGGTCGCGCAGGCCCCTGCGCAACGGTTCGACCATGTTGCGCATCGTCGCGGGGTCGGCCAGGCCGGTGCTGCCGCCGAGCACGGCGATGCGCGCGTTTGGCTTCGCGGCTTGCGCGCGGCCCCACCCGGGCCACGCCAGTGCAGCGCTGAGGCTGGCGCAGACCGTTCGTCGTTTCATCGCGCCCCCTTGGGCCGCAGCCCGGCCTAGTCGATCAACTCGCTGGCCGCCGCCAGCAAGGTCGGCGGCAGTGTCAGTCCCAGGGCCCGAGCGGCGCGCGGGTTGAGCACCAGCCGGAACTGGTTCGGCATGCTCAGCGGCAGATCGCCGACGCGTGCACCCTTCAGCACCTTGTCGACGAAGGCGGCGGCGCGCAGGTAGAAGTCGCGCACGTCCGGGCCGTAGGACATCAGCCCACCGGCTTGCGTGAACTCGCTGAAGGGCGAGATCGTCGGCAGTCGGTTCTTCATGCTGAACTCGGCGATCTGCTTCGAGCGCGCGCGCACCAGCGGCGACGACAGCAGCACCAGCGCGTCGGGCTTGCGGCGAAGGCCGTCGATGAGTTCGCGCTCGAACTCGCTCTCGTCGCGCACCACCAGCGTGTCGATGTCGAAACCCTGGCGCTGCGCCGCGGCCTTGGCGGCCGCCAGTTGCCAGGGCCCGGTGCTCGCGTCCCACAGCAGATTGACGTGGCGCGCCTTCGGCACGACTTGTTTGACCAGTTCGAACCACTTGCCGGCAAAGGCCGGTTGGTCGAGAAACAGCCCGGTGACATTGGTGCGCGGCTGGCTCACCGAGCGCACCAGGCCGCTGCGCACCGGGTCGGTCTCCAGGTCGAGCGCGACGATCGGCACACTGCTGGTGGCATGCACCGCGGCGTCCAGCGCCGCCGGCCCGGCGACGAAGAGCACGGCCGGCTTCAGGCTGGCCAGGTGGCGCGCCAGACCGGGCAGGTCGCGCGGGTCGCCGTCGGCCGAGCGGAAGGCGAAGGCCACGTCCTGCCCCTCGACGAAGCCCAGCTCGCGCAAGCCCTGGCGCATGTAGTCCAATGCGTGCAGGCCGGTAGACACCAGCACGGCGACCAGCGGCACCGGTTCGGCCGTCACCACGCCGACCATGCCGAGCAGCAATCCGCCGATGAGCTGGCGCCGAGCGGTCGATGCAGGCACTTCGCCCACGCCGCGGCACGATGCCTCGGGCAGCAGCGTCAAACGGATCGAAGTCCTGTTCATGCCCTGTCCCCCAGGTGCAACCTGCCGCTAAACCGGCATGCCGCACCGCGCAACAAGCGTACTCCGCGCCGCCCGGCCTCGCAAACCCTAGTTCACAACCATCCTCAAACTTGGGGAGGCGGCGCAGGCTGCACCTCGGCCAGGCGCTGCTCGAAACGCCGGATGTCTTCCGACAGCCGCCCGGCGACCAGCCCCATCAGATGGAAGCCCAGCGACGGGTTCTGGTAGACCAGCTGCTTGACGGTGCCCTCGTCGATGCTCAGCACCGTGGCCGCCTCGACGCAGCGCGCGGTGAGCGTGCGCCGCCGGTCCGGGGCGAAGAAGGCGATCTCGCCGAAGATCTTGCCCGGCAGCAGCACGGCACCGATCTCGACCAGCTCGATCTGGCCGTCGACCACGCAGTACAGGTGGTCGCCTGGGTCGCCCTTGCGGAACAGCACCGTGCCCGGCTTCAGCTTGCGTGCCTTCATGTACGGGCGCAGCCACAGGCCGCTCAGGTCGCTGGCGGCCTCGGCCGCCTTGACGCGCCGCGTCAGCCGCATCATCTGCAGCGCACGGCGCACGTTGATCGGCAGCAGCACCGCCGACACGAACAGCGTCAGGTACTGCGGGTGCAGCGCGCCGAAGACGACGAAGCCCACGTTGCCGGCCACCGCCAGCCAGCGCAGCGGAATCATGGTCCTGACGAAGGCCGCGCCGATGACGAAGGACGCCGCCAGGGCACCCGCCACGTAGGCCACCAGATCGCGCGGCGAGGCCAGCACCGCCAGCACATGCTGCTGAAGCAGCGGCAGCATCTCGGCGATCGACATGGTGTGGCTCCGGTTCCGTCCCAGGCCCTGCGCCCGGGTCGGCGCGCAAGCGGCCGGCTATTGGATCACCTCGTCGGCGCGCAGCAACACCGCGGCTGGCAGCGCGATGCCGAGTTGCCTGGCGGTCCTGGCGTTCACGATCAGCCTGAAGCGCTGCGGCTCTTCGATCGCCATCTCGGCCGGCTTCTCGCCCTTGAGGATGCGCGCCACGTAATGCCCGGCGCGGCGGTAGATGTCCTCGAAATCGGGGCCGTACACGGCCAGCGCGTCGCCGGCCAGCTGCGGCACGTCGTGCACGAAGGGCATGCGCTGCAGCGCCGCCTGACCGGCCAGCCGGTCGGTGATGTCCTGGTTGCTGGTCATCGGCGCCGTCACCACCGCCTGCACCTGCGCCGCCACCGCGCGCTGCATGGCCGCCTGGATGTCGATGTCCTTGCCGGCGCGCACCTCGATGCGCACCAGGCTCAGGCCCAGCACCTTGGCGGACTTCTCCATCAGGTCGACCTCTTCGGAGCAACTGTCCAGCAGCGCCGGGTCGATGAAGGTGCCGATGCGCTTGGCCCCGGGCACCAATTCGGTCAGCAGCTGCAAGCGCTTGCCGATCAGCTCGGCATTGGCGGTGGTCACGCCGGTGATGTGCTTGCCCGGCCGCGCCAGCGACACGGCATAGTCCACGCGCACCGGGTCGGTGACGGTGGCGATGACGGTGGGGATGCGCCGGCTGGCATACCAGGCGGCGTCGGCCATCGGCTTGGCCGGCGCGAAGATCACGTCGACCTTGGCCGCGGCGATCTCCTTGGCCAGCGGCCCCAGCCGGCGCAGGTCGCCGTCGGCCGAACGCTTGACGAACTCCAGGTTGCGGCCCTCGACGAAGCCGGCCTCTCGCAGCCCGGCGACGAAGCCGCGCGCGGTGATCTCTTCGTAACGGCCGTCCTGCTGCAACGTGAGCCAGCCGACGCGGGCCACGCGCTCCTGCGCCGGCGCCGGGCCGCCGTACGCCAGCGCGGCCAGCAGCAGGCCCAGCGCCCAGGCGCCAGGCCACGGGATGCGCAGCGCCGCGGCGCGGGCCGCCGGCCGGGGGATGGGGTCCTTGTCCATGTGCGTCACCTCGCGTTCGGCGCTGCCCGCAACCACTCACGGTATGCGCTGCGGGGCAACCCCTGCCCCGCCGGCGCGCGAATGCCGCTATGGTGCGCCGATCCGCGTATCGACGAAAGGGCCGCCATGACCGAAACCACCGACCTGGCCGATTGCAGCGCCATCGAGCTGCTGCAGCTGTACCGCAGCCGCCGCGTGTCGCCTGTGGAGGCCACGCGCGCCGTGCTGGCGCGCATCGACGAGCTGAACCCGAAGCTCAATGCCTTCTGCCACCTTGCGCCGGACGAGGCATTGACCTCGGCGCAGGCCAGCGAGGCTCGCTGGCGCACCGGCCGCCCCTGCGGCGTGCTGGACGGCGTGCCCACCTCGATCAAGGACCTGATCCTGACGCGCGGCTGGCCCACGCTGCGCGGCAGCCGCACGGTGGACCCGAAGCAGCCCTGGGACGTGGATGCGCCTGCCACCGCGCGGCTGCGCGAGGCCGGCGCGGTGCTGCTGGGCAAGACCACCACGCCGGAGTTCGGCTGCAAGGGCGAGACCAATTCGCCGCTGACCGGTATCACCCGCAACCCCTGGGACTTGAGCAAGACACCGGGGGGTTCCTCCGGCGGCACTGCCGCGGCCGTGGCCGCGGGGATGGGGCCGCTGTCGGTGGGCACCGACGGCGCCGGGTCGGTGCGCATCCCGGCGGCCTTCTGCGGCAACTTCGGCCTGAAGCCCAGCTTCGGCCGCGTGCCGGCCTATCCGCTGTCGCCGATGGGCACGGTGGCCCACCTGGGGCCGCACACGATGAACGTGCGCGATGCGGCGCTGATGATGAACGTGCTGAAGCAGCCCGACGCGCGCGACTGGACCTCGCTGCCGCCGGACGACACCGACTACCTGGCGCACCTGGATCAGGGCATCCACGGCCTGAGGATCGCCTACTCGCCGGCGTTGGGCTTCGCCCAGGGCATCGACCCGGAGGTGGCAGCCGCGGTGCACGCTGCCGTGCAGCAGCTGCAGGCAGCAGGCGCACATGTGGACCAGGTCGACCCGGGCATCGACGACCCGTTGGACATCAGCATCGGGCTGTGGTTCGCCGGCGCGTGGACGATCTGGAATTCGCTGACGGTCGAGCAGCAGGCACTGGCCGACCCCGACTTTGCGGCCGAGGCCGAACAGGGCTCGAAATACGGCGCGCTCGATCTGCAACGGCTGACGCTGGCACGCGGCGCCTTGGGCTCGCACATGCGCCAGTTCATGCAGCGCTACGACCTGCTGGTCACGCCAGCGGTGGCGGTGCCGGCCTTCGACGCCCGGCCGCCCGCCAGCGTACCGATGACACCGCGCAGCATGCTCGGCTGGACACCGTTCTCGTACCCCTTCAACCTGACGCAGCAACCGGCCTGCACCATCCCCTGCGGGCTGAACCGGGCTGGGCTGCCGATCGGGTTGCAGTTCGTCGGCCCGATGTTCGGCGATGCGCTGGTGCTGCGCGCGGCCCGGGCCTACGAAATGATCCGGCCGATTGCGCGGCCGCGGCTCGACTTCTGACTACTCGCCCGCACCGATCGCCGCGTGCCCTTCGGCGCGCCAGCGCAGCATGCCGCCGCGCAGGTTGGCCACCTCGGCAAAGCCGGCCTTGCCGAGCATGGCCGCGGCACGTGCCGAGCGTGCGCCCGAGCGGCAGACGGTGACGATCGGCTTGCCGCGCGGCAGCTCGGCCAGCCGGGCTTCCAGCTGACCCAGCGGTACCAACAACGCGCCTTCGATGTGGCCGAGGCCCTGGGCGTACTCCTCGGGTTCGCGCACGTCGACCACCTGCACCTTCGACGCCACCTCGGCCAGCGCGTGCGGGCTGATCTCCCACAGCCCGGCGATGCTGAAGTTCAGTTGCGCCCAGTTCGGGTCGGCCGGCACTTCGACGTCGCCCTCGGGCCGGCCGCAGCGCAGGTTAGCGGGCACCGCCAGATCCATCTTCTTCGGGTGCGGCAGGCCCAGGTGCTGCATGAAGCCGGCGAAGTCGGCCTCGGCCACGTCGCCGCCCAGGCGCGGGTTGAAGCGCCGCTCCTCGCCGATGCTGCTGACGCCCATGCCGTTGTAGTCGTGGCCCGGGTAGACCAGGCAGTCGGCCGGCAGCGTGAACAGCTGCATGTGCACCGAGCGGTACAGCGATGCGGTGCTGCCCTGCTGGAAGTCGGTGCGGCCGCAGCCGCGGATCAGCAGGCAGTCGCCGGTGAAGACACGGGACTCATCGTCGAGCACGTAGCTCAGGCAGCCGTTGGTGTGGCCGGGCGTGGCGCGCACCTGCAGTTGCCGCGAACCGAAGGAAATGTGCTCACCATGGCGCAGCAGCCGGTCGGCGCCGCTGGCGCCGCCATCCACCGACAGCGCGATGCGGCTGCCCAGGCGCTGGCGCAGCAGCCAGCCCGCCGTGACATGGTCGGCATGCACATGGGTTTCCAGCGTCCACTTGAGCGTCAGCCCCAGCTCGCGGATCAGCGTCTCGTCGCGGCGCAGCTGCTCGAACACCGGGTCGATGAGCAGTGCCTCGCCGCTGTCGCTGTCGCCCAGCAGGTAGGTCCAAGTGGACGAACTGGGGTCGAAGAGCGGGCGGAAGATCAGCATCGTTTACTCCTTCGTCGACGGCCTGGCCGGACCGCCGTTGTACTCGATTGCACCAATGCCGGCCAGGCGGGTGCACTGGCACACTGCGCCGCATCCCGAACCCACTCCAAGGAGTCATGGCCATGCACACGCCCTTTTCGCGCACCTTGCTGTCCGCTGCCGGCCTGGCATCGCTGTTGGCCTTCGCCGTGCCGGCTCAGGCGCAACAGGCGCTGCGCCTGATGACCGGCCCGCAAGGTGGCGTGTGGGTGCCGCTGGGCGGTTCGATGAAGAACATGTGGGAGAAGTCGATTCCTGGGGTGACGGTGCAGACCTTGCCCGGCGCCGGCATCGCCAACATCCGCGGCATCGACGAAGGCAAGGCCGACATCGGCTTCGGCAACAGCATCACCTCGGTGGACGGCATCAACGGCGCGCCGCCCTACCCGCAGAAGGTGACCAAGGTGTGCCAGGTGGCGAACCTGTACCCGCAGTACTTCCAGATGGTGGCGCTGGCCAATGCCGGCGTGAACTCGGTGGCCGACATGAAGGGCAAGGCCATCGCGGTGCAACCCAAGGGCAACACCGCCGAGCTGATCTCGCAGCACATCCTCAAGTCCGTAGGGCTGGGCTACGACAGCGCCAAGATCAATTTCGTCAACAGCTACACCGATGCCGCCTCGATGCTGAAGGACGGGCATGCGCAGGTGTTCACGCTGGGCACCACGATCCCGGCCTCGTCGGTGATGGACGTGGCCGCCGGTCGCGACATCAAGCTCGTGCCGGTCAACGACGAGATCGTCGGCGCGATGAAGAAGATCAACCCCGGCTACACCAAGGGCACGATCAAGGCCGGCACCTATCCCAAGCAGGACAAGGACGTGGACGCCATCGTCTATTCCGCGCACTTGGTCGCCGCCTGCGCGCTGCCGGCCGACACCGTCTACGCGATGCTGAAGACCATGGTCGCCAACCTGCCCGACATGGTGGCCATCAACAAGGCCATGGACGGCCTGACGCCGAAGATGATGGCGGTGGACATCGGCGTGCCCTTCCACCCGGGCGCGGTCAAGTTCTACAAGGAAGTGGGCGCGATGTAGTCGCCGCCGCGGACCCGCAGCCCAAACACCCGCAGCAGGACACCGCCTGAACTCTGCCACGCGCTGGCTGGCCGGCACGCTTGCCGTGGCCATGTCGCTGTACCACATGTGGGCCACGGCCATGGCGCCGCCGGAGGCGTTGATCTTCCGCGGAAGCCACCTGCTGTTCGCGCTGCTGCTGGTCTACCTGCTGTATCCGGTGGCGGTGCGGCCCGACGGCCAGCGGCGCTGGTGGGGCATCGACGCGCTGCTGATCCTGGCCAGCATGGCGGTGGTCGGGCACATCTTCATCACCTACCAGCAGATCACCAACCGCATCATCTACATCGACGACCTCACGCTCACCGACCAGATGATGGCGGTGCTGGCCGTGCTTCTGGTGCTGGACGCGACGCGGCGCGTCATCGGCTGGGCGCTGCCGATCACGGCGATGCTGTTCCTGGCCTACGCGCTGTTCGGCACCGACATCAAGCTGCAGGTGCTGCTGGAGCAGCTGTATCTGTCCACCGAGGGCATCTTCGGCTCGACGCTGGGCGTGTCGGCCACCTACGTGATCGTCTTCGTGATGTTCGGCAACTTCATGGAGAAGTCGGGCACCGGCAAGCTGTTCATGGACTTCGCGCTGGCGATCACCGGGCACACCGCCGGCGGCCCCGGCAAGGTGGCGGTGGTCAGCTCCAGCCTGTTCGGCACCATCTCGGGCAGCGCGGTGGCCAACGTCATGGTCGACGGGCCGATGACCATCCCGCTGATGAAGCGCACCGGCTTCAAGCCGGCCTTTGCCGCCGGCGTCGAGTCCACCGCCTCCACCGGCGGGCAGATCATGCCGCCGATCATGGGCGCGGCGGCTTTCGTCATGGCCGAGTACCTGGCGGTGAGCTACTTCCAGGTGACGCTGTGGGCCTGGATCCCGGCGCTGCTGTTCTACGTGGCGGTGTTCGCGGCCGTGCACTTCCATGCCAAGCGCGTCGGCCTGATGGGCCTGCCGCGCGCCGAGTTGCCGCGCCTGGCGACTGTGATCGCCGAACGCGGCCACCTGTTCATCCCGATCTTGATCGTGCTCGGCGGCATGTCGTTGTCCTTTTCTGCGCCGCTGTGCGCGCTGGTCGGCGCCTTGAGCTGCCTGCCGGTGGCGCTGCTACGCAAGACCACGCGCGAGGGCATCGGCTGGCGCACGGTGATCGACGCGCTGCAAGGCGGCGCCAAGGACGCGCTGGCCGTGGCCATGGCCTGCGCCTGCGCCGGGCTGGTGATCGGCACGATCTCGCTCACCGGGTTGGGCATCACCTTCACGCAGCTCGTCATCGCGCTGGCGCAGAACAGCCTGCTGCTGGCGCTGGTGCTCACCGCCATGGCCGGCATCGTGCTCGGCATGGGCATGCCGACCACGCCGGCCTACATCGTGATGGTCTCGCTGCTGGTGCCGGCGCTGGTCAAGCTGGGCGTGGCCACGCCAGCGGCGCACATGTTCGCGCTGTACTTCGCGGTGCTGTCGGCGATCACGCCGCCGGTGGCGCTGGCGGTGTTTGCCGCGGCCGGGCTGGCCAAGGCCGGGATGTGGGAATCGGGTTGGCAGGCGATGCGCATCGGCGCGGCCGGCTTCATCGTGCCCTTCATGTTCGTCTATGAACCGGCGCTGCTGATGATCGGCTCGTGGAACGAAGTGCTGCCGGTGGTGCTCAGCGCCACCCTGGGCTGCATCCTGCTGGCCGCAGGCCTGTTCGGCTACCTGCTGCGCGAGTGCAGCGCTTGGCAGCGTGCGGCGCTGATCGCCACCGCGCTGCTGCTCATCAAGCCCGGCTGGGCCACCGACCTGGCCGGTCTGGCGCTGCTGGCGCTGGTGCTGGGCACACAATGGTTGCAGCGCTCGCGCGAGCTGCAAATCAACCGGACCTGAATGTCATGAAAGTCGACGCCGTGCTGTGGGACTTCGGCGGGGTCATCCTGTCCAGCCCCTTCGAAGCCTTCAACCGCTACGAGGCCGAACTCGGCCTGCCGCGCGACTTCATCCGCCGGATCAACGCCGTCAACCCCGACCACAACGCCTGGGCGCAGATGGAGCGTGGCGAGATCGACATGGAGCGCTTCGCCGAATTGTTCGAGGCCGAGGCCCGCGCGCTCGGCGGCGAGTTGTCGGGGCACACGGTGATCGGGCTGCTCAGCGGCCAGGTGCGGCCCGAGATGGTCGAGGCGCTGAAGCGCGTGCGCCAGCACCACCGCGTCGCCTGCATCACCAACAACATGCCGGCAGGCCATGGCCCGTCGATGACACGCTCGCCCGAGACGGCCCGGCAGGTGGCCGAGATCATGCAGCTTTTCGAGCACGTGGTCGAATCGAGCAAGCTCAACCTGCGCAAGCCCGACCCACGCATCTACCGCCATGCCTGCGAGCTGCTGGGCGTGGTGCCCGAGGCCTGCGTCTACCTCGACGACCTGGGCATCAACTTGAAGCCGGCACGGGCGATGGGCATGGCCACCATCAAGGTCGAGAGCGCTGCGCAGGCGCTGGACGAGTTGGAGGCGCTGCTCGGCCTGCCGCTGCGCTGACGCGCTGCGTTCGAGGGTAGCGCCCCTAATCGGCTCGGCCGGCGGCCGCTAAGATCCTTCGTCGCCAGTGCAGCGCCCGTGTGAACGAAGGAGACAGCCTTGTACGACTACATCATCATCGGCGGCGGTTCGGCCGGCTGTGTGCTGGCCGCAAGGCTCAGCGAGGACCCGAACACCCAGGTGTGCCTGCTCGAAGCCGGCGGCGCCGACAAGAGCGTGCTGATCCACTGCCCGGCCGGTCTGGCGCTGATGCCCAAGCTCGGCAACATCAACTGGTCCTTCGACACGGTGCCGCAGAAGGGGTTGAACGGCCGCATCGGCTACCAGCCGCGCGGCAAGGTGCTGGGCGGCTCGAGTTCGGTGAACGCGATGATCTACATCCGCGGCCAGCGCGAGGACTACGACGCCTGGGCGGCCGCGGGCAACCCCGGCTGGGGCTGGTCCGAGGTGTTGCCGTACTTCCTGAAGTCAGAGCACAACGAACGCGGCCGCAGCGCGCTGCACGGCCAGGGCGGACCGCTGAACGTGATGGACCTGCGCAGCCCCAATCGCTTCGGCCCCGAATTCGTCAAGGCCGCACAGCAGGCAGGCCATGCGCTGAACACCGACTTCAACGGCGAGCAGCAGGAAGGCGTGGGCATGTACCAGGTCACGCACAAGAACGGCGAGCGCTTCAGCGCCGCCAAGGCCTACCTGACGCCGCACCTGGGTCGGTCGAACCTGAAGGTGATGACCGATGCCCACACCACGCGCATCCTGACGGAAGGCAAGCGCGCGGTCGGCGTCGAGGTGCGCATCGGCGGAACGCTGCAGCAACTGAAAGCGAAGCGCGAGGTGCTGCTGTGCGCGGGCGCGCTGCAGTCGCCGCAGATCCTGATGCTGTCGGGCATCGGCCCGGGCGCGCAGTTGCAGCAGCATGGCATCGGCGTGGTCCACGACCTGCCCGGTGTCGGCGCCCACCTGCACGACCACCCCGACCTGGTGCTGTGCTACGACGCGCCCAAGCTGACGGACCTGTTCGGCATCTCCTTCGCCGGCATGGTCAACGCCATCAAGGGCATCAACGAGTGGCGGCGGCAGCGCAGCGGCATGCTGACCACCAACTTCGCCGAGGCGGGCGGCTTCATCAAGAGCCAGCCCAGCGAGGCCAGGCCCGACCTGCAGTTGCACTTCGTCATTGGCAAGCTGGTCGACCATGGCCGCAAGACCGTGTTCGGGCATGGCTACTCCAGCCATGTCTGCCTGCTGCGCCCGAAAAGCCGTGGCAGCGTCAAGCTGGCCAGCGCCGACCCTGCGGCCGCGCCACTGATCGACCCGAACTTCCTGGCCGAGCGCGACGATGTCGAGCGGCTGGTGCGTGGCGTCAAGCTGATGCGCAAGATCCTGCAGCAGCCGGCACTGTCGGGCTACGGTGCGAAGGAATTTGCCAGCTCCGCGGCAGCCCAGGACGATGCACAGATCGAGCAGTTGGTCCGCAGCCACGTCGACTCCGTGTACCACCCGGTGGGCAGCTGCCGCATGGGGCCGGGCGCAATGGACGTGGTCGACCACGAACTGCGCGTGCACGGCATCCAGGGGCTGCGCGTGGTCGACGCGTCGATCATGCCGCAGGTGGTCAGCGGCAACACCAATGCGCCGGCGATCATGATCGGCGAGAAGGCCGCCGACCTGATCAAGGCCGCCGCGGCGGCAAGACCGGCGCCCGAGCTGCTTGGCAGGGTTGCGCCTTCATCCCAGACACTCCAGCTGGCGTCGTGAACCGAAGTCAGCGCGCGGCCGCCGCGGAACCGGCTCTGCCGGTCCGCTGGCGGCGCCCCTTCGAGGGGGGGC